>Ga0265340_10000208_pt1 | contig 29683 bp, 28 predicted proteins | sample 4CB225metaG_FD_202082 | JGI IMG/M metagenome (GOLD analysis project Ga0265340, IMG submission 202082) | Rhizosphere microbial communities from Carex aquatilis grown in University of Washington, Seatle, WA, United States - 4-CB2-25 metaG | ecosystem: Host-associated > Plants > Roots >...
TTCCTCATTTGCCGCGCGCGAGGTTTTTGTCAGCACGATGTCCACCGTTTACAATGTCGGAAACGACGAGTCGGAATCGGGCAAGGGTGATCTGCCCAAAACGCTTCGGGAACAAAGACGTCCCGACGGCACGCCGGTTTATACGACCCTGACCGCGTTAAGCCTGATGGTGTTTTACGTCTTCGCGTTGCAATGCGCCAGCACGGTGGCGGTGGTGCGGCGCGAGACGAACTCGTGGAGATGGCCGTTGTTCCAATGGCTTTACATGGGCGCGCTGGCGTGGGTTCTGGCCTTTGTTACTTATCAGGGCGGGCGCTGGCTGGGCTGGGGCTGAGGAATTTGTGATATTCGATTTACGATTTACGCGTCCGCTTCAAACTCACCGGCGGCTCGTAAATCGTAAATAACGAGCAGCTTACGCTGACTGTCCTAAATAATTTATACAAATTCCGTACAAACGGTGTCTATGCAGTGAAACCGTGAACAGCGACGCATCATCGGATTGGAGCGAAAAGCTCTATGAATCGAAGGCAGCGGAGTTGATTCTCTATGGCCGCGCCCTGGGTTTGAGCCACGCGGAGGCGGAGGACGTGCTGCAGGAAACCTTCCTGGCGCTGATGCAAAGGGCGCACCCTCCGCTAAAGGTGGAGCATTACTGCGTGCGCAGTTTCCGGAACCGCGTACTCAACTACCGGCGGTCGCTGTGGCGGCGGCTGACGCGCGAGCTGGAATCACGGCGATGGTTTGAAAAATCCACGGGGGAAAATCCAGCGGAACGCGCCGCCATGCGCTGTCTGGCCGGACTACCGGTGGAACAGCGCGAAGTGATTGTCCTGAAAATCTGGCACCGCTACACGTTCGAGGAGATCGGCCAGTTGTTGGAGGCCTCGCCCAATACAATCGCGGGCCGATACCGTTACGGTTTGCAGAAAATAAAACTCCAACTGGAAGGAACAGCTTATGAAAGAGATGAATTTGCCGGAGACACAATTGCGTTCCTGGCAGCCGCGCCGCCCGTCGGCGGGGCTTAAGCGGCGCATTTTTTCCGCCCGGCCCGGCACGCCGGCGTCCGCCGCCTGGCTGGGCTGGATGGCGCCGGCAACCGCGTGCGCGCTGCTCACCCTTATCGTTTTCAATTCCGCCAACGGTCTTCCTGCCGGTTCCGGCAGCCACGGCACGATGATGGCCATGAATTTGAGCAATCAGAATTATGCGACGTATGCACCGGATGGCTCTCAAAACGTGCAAAACCACCTGGCCACTGTCACTTTTGATTGGACAAACAGCGGCGCTTCCACTTCTAGTATAGGTTTCACGCCGTTCATCAAACCGAACGACTGATGCCAAAAATGGAAAAACCAAAACCGACCAATGGCAAGGCGGCCAAAACCGCCGCCACCGCCAAATTGCCATCGCCGGCTCCGGCGCCCGTGGCCCCGCTGTTTCGCAAAATTGACTGGATCGTGCTGATCGTCGTCTTCGCGGTGATGTGGACGATTTATTTGCTGACGCTGGCCCCGGAGCTGACGCTGGAGGATTCCGGGGAATTATGCACCGGCGCGTATTACGCCGGCATTCCGCATCCGCCGGGTTATCCGTTCTGGGCGATTTACGCCTGGTTTTGGACGGCCATCCTGCCGATCGGCAACGTTGCCTGGCGCGTGGAAGTGGGGGAATCGTTCGGGATGGCGATGGGGTGCGGGATGCTCGCCTTGATGGTTTCGCGCGGCAGCAGCATGCTGATGGAAGGCATTGAAGAATTGCGCGGCATCACCCGCAACTGGGAAAGCGCCATCTGCATGGTTTCCGGATTTGTCGCGGGCCTGATGGTGGGGCTCGACGGTTTCGTGTGGAGCGAGTCGGTGGCCATCAACCGCATTTCCCTGTTTGCCGTGCCATGGTTGATCCTGGTGCTGCTGATGTTGATGCGTTGGATGTATGCCCCGCATCAGAAGCGTTACCTCTATCTCGCGATGCTCTTTTACGGCATCTGCGCCACCATTCACCAGACTTTGCTGCTCAGCGCCGTCGGTGTTGAAGTCGCCATCGCCGCCGCCCAACCGCGTCTCGGTCGCGACCTGTTTCTCACCAACAGCGCCCTCTTTTTGATCGGGATTTACGCGTTGAGCAACCATTCCATCCCGGCGCTCAACAACATGACTTTAATTGAAAAGACCATTTTCTACGCCGTCGGTGTCGGCTCAATTTTCGCCGGTGGCTGGTTGAGCCTCAAGACCAAGGGAATCTTTTCCGAGTGGAAGGCGGTTTTCATCATGGGGCTGTTGTGGGCAGTCGGCGTGTCGTTTTATCTCTACGAACCGATTTCCGGCATGACGGTCCCACCCATGCAATGGGGCTATCCGCGCACGGTGGAGGGCTTCTTTCACGCGTTGAGCCGTGGCCAGTACGAAACCGCCCAGGGAACCAATATCTTCCAGAACCCGGTTCGCTTTGCAAACCAGCTTTGGTATCTGGTTCAGGGCCTTTCCGAATCCTTTAGCTGGGTCTTCATGTTTGTCGGATTGCTGCCCTTTTTGTTTCTGTTCAAAATGCACAAGCGGGAGCGTTCCTGGATTATCGGCCTGACCGCCATCTATTTCTGTCTCTCCGTGCTCCTGGTCAACCTGCTCGACGTGGGCCTGGACCGCTCTTCCGCGGACCTCAACAAGGTGTTCTTCACCGCTTCACATGCGCTGTTCGCCATCATGATCGGTTATGGGGTGACGTTGATGGCTGCCTACATGGCAACGCATTATGCCAGATTCCGATTTTGGGGAATGATTGGCGGGGGGGTTGCCATCATTCTGGCCTTGTATTGTCTGGCAGAAGCGGCAGCCAAACTTTTCATCGGCCCGGGTGGTGCAGCCACTTCCGTTCTCACTCAACTGCCGCATCTGGTCGCCCAGGCCTTTGCCAGGAACCAATATGGCCTCCCCATCATTGCCAATCTCCTTTTGGTGGCGATGCCGGTTGTTCTCATTGTCGCGCTGCTGATTTACCGTCGCCGCGGACCGGTCTTGATCCTGCTGGGCCTGTGTCTGATCATGCCGGTCTATTCCGGCCTGTCCCACTGGTATAAAAGCGAGCAGCGCAACCACTGGTTCGGCTACTGGTTCGGGCACGACATGTTCACGCCACCGTTCGGTGTTTACCCGGAGATGACGCGCAACGCGATTTTGTTTGGCGGCACCGATCCCGGACGGTTTTGTCCCACCTACACCATTTTCTGCGAAAGCTTCATCCCGCATTCGTGCCAGCCGAAAGAAGATCAAAAATTTGACCGCCGGGACGTTTATATCATCACCCAAAACGCGCTCGCCGACGGCACCTATCTGGACTATCTCCGCTCGCAATATTTCCGCAGCGCGCAGCACGATCCGCCGTTTTTCCGGGAATTGATCAAATACGTCCTGGGCATTCCCCTTGGTCCGGACAATACGATGGTCAATGACCTCGCCAATGCCGCCTACTATGTTCTAGACGTGCCTTTCACAAAATTCGGGGCGCACGTCGAGGCCCGGCGCCGGGCCGAGGGCGTTTATCCGCCGGTGGAAATCTACATCCCATCGCCGGAGGATTTGCAGCAGTCGTTCGATGAATACAAGGAAGACTTCGAGCGCCGGGCCGCGCTCGGCCAGCTCCAGCAGGGCGAAGGCGTCCAAACCGCGGGCAATCAGATGGCCATCTCCGGCCAGATTTCCGTGATGAAAATCAACGGCCTGCTCTGCAAGGTCATCTTTGACCACAATCCCACCAATGAATTTTTTGTCGAGGAAAGTTTCCCGCTGGACTGGATGTATCCCTACGAAACACCGTTTGGCATCATCATGAAGATCCATCGTGATCCGCTGCCGGAATTGTCCGACGACGTCTTCCAAAAGGACCACGCCTTTTGGAGCAAATATTCCGAGCGCCTCATCGGCAATTGGATCACCTATGACACCAGCGTCCAGCAAATCGCGGACTTCGTGGACAAGGTTTATTTGCACGGCAATTTCAACGGTTTTACGGGCGACCGAAGATTCATCCGTGACGACGACGGGCAAAAGGCCTTTTCCAAGTTGCGCAGTTCGCAAGCCGGCATGTATGCGTGGCGTTGCGCCTATCCGGAGCCGGGGACGGGCAGGATATCCTGCCCGCCGGAATTCCGCCAAAAATCCCAGGCCACCCAGAATGCACTCGTCCGTGAAACCGATTTTGCCTTCAAGCAGGCCTTCGCGTTTTGTCCTTACAGCCCGGAAGCCGTTTTTCGGTACATCAATTTCCTGCTCCAAAACAACCGCCTGGATGACGCCCTGATTGTTGCAAAAACCTGCCTCAAGCTGGATCCTTACAATGGCCAGACGATTGACCTCGTAAACAACCTCGAGAACTTTAAAAAACAGAGCACTGATCGCGGCCAGCTTGAAGCGCAATTGCAGCGGATGGAGGTCGAACAGCAGAAGAACCCCACGAATTTCCAAAACACCCTCGATCTGGCCCGCTTTTATTTTCAAATCCAGCAAACCAACCGCGCGGTTGAACTCCTCCGGAACGCCACCACACTTTTCGACCGGGCATTGGCCAATTCGAACATCCAATATGCGGATGTCGCCGCCATGGCCCAGATTGCCGGCCGGGTGGGCGACCTGCCCAAACTTGAAATTTTGCTCCAAAAACTTGCCAGCCTTGCGCCCGACCTGCCCGAACCGCATTACGACCTCGCTGCGCTGGACGCCATTCTCGGCAAAAGCCCGGAATCGCTGCAAAACCTGCAAACCGCACTCGACTTGAGCGCCAGGCGGCTGGCCACCAATTCCGCCTCCCACAACCTCCTTGAGGATGTCCGCAAAGACCCGCGCTTCGACTCGCTGCGAAACCTGCCCGCGTTCCAAAAACTTGTCCCGACCGGTTAAGATTTGAAATTTCAAACCTGAAATCTCAAATGGCCGATACGTCCGAGTTGCCGACGCACGAATAATCCGTTAGTTTGCCGGTTCGGAAACGTTTTTTGCCGAAACCATTGCATGAAGAAAACCGAGCCACACACGCACAAACCTGAAAAGGCGGCTGATACGCCGCCCGCCGCGACCGGACCGGCGGCGGCCAGTCTCCCCGTCATGGCGGAGCTTGCGCCGGAGCAGCTGGAGGAACTCAAGGCTCGCGCGGCCAAGGCCGACGAACATTGGGACCGCCTCCTGCGCACCGCCGCCGATCTGGAAAATTTCAAGAAACGCGCCGCGCGCGAACGCATCGAGGCCGCGCAAGCCGCCGCCGCCGCGCTGATTCAAAAAATACTGCCCGTCCTTGACCACTTTGAAATGGCGCAGACCGCCACGCAAACCACGGAAGCCCCGCCCGGCGGGTTCGCCTCGCTGCAGGCCGGGGTCGCCATGATCCAGCAACAGCTCAAAAACACCCTCGCAGAAAGCGGGTTGGAGGAAATTGACGCCAGCGGCAAACCGTTTGACCCAACCTGGCACGAAGCCGTCTCACAGCGGGAAACCGCCGATGTCCCCGAAGGCCATGTCGTCCAGCAGCTCCGCAAAGGCTACAAGCTCCGCGACCGCCTGTTGAGACCGGCCACGGTCATCGTCGCCAAAAAACCCGCGGTCAACCCCTGATGCGAACTTCGCAACCCGAGATTTGCCAATGTCCAAGCGCGATTATTATGAAGTCCTCGGTGTGAACCGCGACGCGGAGCCCGGCGAAATCAAGAAGGTTTACCGCAAGCTCGCCCTGAAATTCCATCCGGACAAAAATCCGGGCGATAAAACCGCAGAGGAAAAATTCAAGGAACTCGGCGAAGCCTATGAGGTGCTGGACGACCCGCAGAAACGCGCCGCCTACGACCAGTTCGGCCATGCCGCGTTCGACCCGCGGGCGCGCGCCGGCCGGGCCGGCGGCTTCGGCGGCGGCTTTCACGATCCCTTTGAAATTTTCCGCGAAGTCTTCGGCGGCGGTGGCAGCATTTTTGAAAGCGTCTTCGGCGGCAGCCAGGACCCGTCACAGCCGCAACGCGGCGATGACCTGCGTTATGATCTGGAAATCACCCTCGAAGAGGCGGCGCTGGGATGCGAAAAGGAAATTTCCGTCTCCAAACCCGACCGCTGCGACGTCTGCAACGGCTCCGGCATGGAACACGGCTCGAAAATACGGACCTGCACGACCTGCGGCGGGCGCGGACAGGTCATCACGTCGCGCGGCATCTTCAGCATCGCGCAGACGTGCCCGCACTGCAAGGGCGCGGGGCGCATTCTGGAAAAACCGTGCAAAGCCTGCCACGGCGAAGGGCGGCGCGAACACGCTTCAAAAATCAAACTCCGCATTCCACCCGGCGTGGATGCCGGCTCGCGTCTGCGCTCCTCCGGCAACGGCGAGGCCGGTTTTCGCGGCGGATCGCCGGGCGATTTGTATGTGGTGCTGCACATCAAAACGCACGACATTTTCCAGCGTGACGGCGACGACCTGCTGTGCGAAGTGCCGGTGAGCTTCACCCAGGCCGCGCTCGGCTCGGAAATCGAGGTGCCGACGCTCGACGGCCGGGCCGCGCTTAAAATTCCCGCCGGCACGCAATCGGGCACCGCCTTCCGCGTCAAGGGCAAGGGCGTGAAAAATCTGCAGGGCTATGGCCATGGCGATTTGCATGTGCGCATTCAGGTCGAAGTGCCGTCGCGCCTGACTCCGGCGCAAAAGGAAAAGTTGCAGGAGTTTGCCGGCCTTTGTGATGAAAACGCCAACCCCATCAGCAAGGGCTTCTTCGAAAAAGCCAAAAAACTTTTCCAGTAGAAATTGACGATTCGCGATTTGCCCGCCGCCATGGGACAATGCGCAAATCGTAAATCTGAAATCGTAAATTCAAATGCACCGCTTTTATCTGCCCCCCGAACGCTGCGCGGGTAACACGCTGCGCCTCGACGGACGCGAGGCGCACCACGCGCTGCACGTGCTGCGGGTCAAACGCGGCGAACAAATCATGGTGCTGGATGGCGCCGGCAATGAATTCCTGTGCGCCATCGGAAACTGCGCGCGCAAGGTCATCGAACTTTCGGTGGCGCTGAAAAATTTCACGCCGCCACCGCCCTGCGCCATCACGCTGCTACAGGCCGTCCCCAGGGGAAAAATCATCGAAAACATCATCCAGAAGGCCGTCGAACTGGGCGCGCTGCGGATTGTGCCGCTGCTGACCGAACACGTTGTGGCGCAACTGGACGACGGGAGTGCGGAACACAAGCGCGAGAAATGGCAGCAGGTCGCCGTTGAAGCCATCAAGCAGTGCGGAGCGGCGTGGCTGCCGAAAATTGAAGCGCCGGTGACCATCGAACATTACCTGGCCCGAAAGGAAAAATTCGATCTGGCGCTCGTCGGTTCGTTGCAAAAGGAACGTCGGCACCCGGGAGAATGCTTCCGTGAGTTTGAGGCCAAACATGGACGCCTGCCGAAGACGGTTGGCGTCTGGATTGGACCGGAAGGTGATTTTACACCCGACGAACTGAACGCGATTCAGGCCGGCGGCGCACAACCGATTTCACTGGGCCGCCTGGTCCTGCGGGTCGAGACGGCGGCCGTGTATTGCCTTTCGATTCTGAATTACGAGCTGAGCCGGTAGCGCATAATTACATACCTAAAACGCGGAAGATGGCGGGAATTTATTTGTTTATGGAACGATAAGAGGATGTGGAACGGCAGGGAGAATTGGTTTGATAAAGTCCAATCTCCGTCTGCAATACATTCGTCAAACCCGCGTTGGATTGAGCCGCCGCCAATTCCAACGCCTGTTTTGCCGTCCCTACCGCTTCAGAAAACCGCCCCGCTTCCGCATAAGCCGCCGCCAGAGTGCGAAGAATCAGCGGGTCTTTATCCCTGGAAAATTGGTTGGCCTGCCCGGCCAGGACGACGGCCTTGTCCCCATTGCGAACCGACGGCTCCGGCCAGGTCGCCAGCATCCAGGCCAGGTCTGTTTGTGCGGTTATAAATTGGGGCTGAAGTTCAATGACCTTCTGAAAACAGGCCATCGCTGAGGCCGCCATCCCTTTGCGGCGAAAAGCGTGGCCGAGATTGTTGTATGCCTCCACGAAGCGCGGTTGCAGTTCAATAGCTTTTTGATAATGAACAATGGCTTCATCCAGCCGCCCCAACTGAAGCAGGCAATCACCAAGAGTGTTCTGGGCTTCTGCATAGTCCGGGTTGATTTCCAAAGCTCTTTGAAAATGAGCAATCGGCTCGATCACCTGCCCTTTCTGGAGAAGAACATAACCCAGATTGTAATGGGCTTCTGCGAAGCCTGGTTTGATTTCCAAAGCCCTTTGGAAATGGGTAATCGCCTCGTTTACCCGCCCTTTCTGGAAAAGAGCACAACCCAGATTGTCATGGGTGTCAGCAGAGTCCGGTTTGATTTCCAAAGCTTTTTGATATTGAATAATCGCTTCATCCGCCAGCCCTTTCTGGAAAAGAGCGCTACCAAGATTGTTATGGATTTCTGCAGAGTCCGGTTCGATTTCCAAAGCTTTCTGATATTGAATAATCGCTTCATCCGCCAGCCCTTTTTTGCTGAGAGCATTGCCAAGACGGCAGCGGGAAGTCGCGAATTCAGGCCAAAGTGCCAGTGCCCTTTGATAATGCTCAATCGCCTCGTCCACCCGCCCTCGAGCAAAAAGAGTATCGCCGGCAAAACAGTTGGCCGATGCATGGGCCTCAACACTCGCCAACAGGTTAAATGCAACCGAATAGGCCAGCAGCAGACACCAACCCCAGCGGGCTATCCGCCGCCAAACCGGCGAACCCGCCAGGGCACGCTCCAAACCAAGAATGCCAATGACGGCCAGCAGCATAAGAACCGGCAGAAAATCCAGATCATAGCGGCTGGCGGCTGCAAAAAAGAGGCAAAGGGGCAACGCACAAATCACAAAAAGCAAAAAAACCGCCGCGACAAACCAGCGTAAGACGGAAACCGACTTCACTGACCTGCCTCTCCATGCCAATGGCGCGGCCAAGGCCAGCCACACCAGCGGATAGTTGCTCAGCATCCCACCGTAAGGGTCAGTCACCTCGCAGTAACCCGATGGCAACGGCGACAGCGGGATGGCGCGCATAAAGGGGAAATGACCGTTCCATCGCATTGGTTCCAAAAAATAGAAACGAAAGTTGAACCAGAAATAATGCAGACTGAAGAGTCGGGCGGTGGTCGGCTCGTACTTTCCATTCAACTGATAGTGACAGCCAAATTCAAATGGGCTGTCAAAGCGCAGGAAATTGTAAAGCATCAGCCCCGATCCAATCAGCATCACCGGACCGACCGCCGCCGCCAACAACAACCCGACCCGCCGACGCGAACCTGGTTCAGTCGCCGCACGCCATGCCTGAGCCGCCGGCAGCAACAGGATGATGGCCCCAAACAACAACGGTGGTCGCGACCCAATCGCCAATCCATAAGCCAGACTTGCCAGCAGCAGCCACATCACCTGCCGCTTCGGCTCATGCAATGCACACCAGATCGCCGCCAGCGCCAGCATGGTGAACGCAAACCCACAACTGTACGCAACTGCATAAACGTCACAGCGCGATAAATCCTCCAGTATGCCGGTGGCCAAACCCAGTGTGAGTATGCCGGCCACAGCCACCCAAATGCTTGCTTCTGGAAAGTAACGCCGCCAGACCGCACGTAATAGACCCGCAGCCACCAGGAAGCCCAATGCAAAAAAAATTACGACCGCATTCTGATCCTGGAGATAGTGGCCGGTTAGGGCCAGATACGGCCAGAAAATTGCCAAAGCGGGCGTAACGCCAAAATACAGGTATAGCTTCCCCCGATAATAACTCATGTCCCCCACGTCCCTTATATAGGCTGTATTGACAGCGGGATCGTAGGGATCGGCCAGTTGAGCGAGTCCGGGTGGCGCTTCCCGCTTCTCGTTGAGTTGCCCGGCGCGAAATCCCTGCACCAACAAATTATAATAGGAATCTTCCGCACGCAGGTTTGCTGATTCAAGAAAGCCCGATTGAGCGCTCCCGACGAAAAATCCAATGACCATGGTGCAAACCAGGCCATAGACGGCATGGCTCACCCATGGGATGTCACCTCTAAGCGCGTTCGGCTTTCCGGAATCTGATTTTCTGCCAATCATCCAGGTAAAAAATGGAATACCCGCGACTCGTGCAGCGGTAAAGCACAAACGGCAATTCCCAAACAAACTTTTATCTTGAAACGTGCAGCCGAACCGGCCGTATTTACCTTGATTGTATCAAAACCCGAAAAGCGCGGCCCAGATGTTCCGGGTGCGTAAGCGTTTGAAACTGCCGCGCCTGCTTCGCGCCCCATCCGTCCAAACTTTTATCCTTCGATGCCTTTTCCAATATTCGCGTCAGAAATTGCGCCTGAGTGGATAAAGCCTCTGTTTTCAAACCGCACGACTCGCCGACCGATTGAATTGCGGAAAAATTCACGTGCGCCGTCAGATCCTGCTCGCCAACGTTTGCCAGAAGGTCCTCCGTGACGTGATGGCGAAAATAGCCGCGCAGCGTGCCGTGCGTCCGGGCCGGCGAAAACAATTCGTCATCGGTCAAACCGTAATCAATCGTCAGCAATCGTCCGTGATTCAAAATGTGCGCCGCATCACGCCACCATTCTTCGGCGGCGGGGGAGGTCTCGATGATGTAGCCGTCGGGCAGAACGTCCAGAAGCGAAGAAGGAAGCCGGCGGAGCGCGGACAGCCTGTCCGCGGATTGGCTTGGCGTTTGTGACGAACACGCGGACGAGCCGTCCGCGCTCCTCGCCCAGACGAATTTTCCACCTTCGCGGGCGACGCCCCACTCGAACCAGTTCTTATTCCTGGCATCCCAGCCGAAACGGTGGACGGGCATGGCATCGAGCAGTTCGTTGCTGAAAATAATGCCGTTGAACCGTTGAAGGGTTGAATCGTTGAACCGTGAAAACCAGCGGACACGCGGCGCAAAAGCTTTCAACGTTTCTTTCTGCCATGCCTGCCGGCGAAGGGACGGTTCGATGATGCCGTATTCGATCTGCCCGAACAGCTCTGGCCGCGCCGATTGCAGCCAGCTCAGAATGTCCTTCGCCAATGTCCCATCATGCGCGCCGGCTTCAACGATCCGCACTCCGCACTCCGCACTCCGCACTTCACCCAGCCACCCGGCAAATTGGTGCGCCAGGAGCCGGCCAAAGAGCTCGCCGGTGCTGACGCTGGTGTAAAAATCACCGCGGCGGCCGGGGCTGTCTTTTTTCGTCTCGTAATATCCAGAATTGGGACAGTAAAGGGCGAGCTCCATGAAGCGCGCGAAGGACAAAACGCCGCGTTCGGCAATTTCGCGGAGGATGATTTCGGCGGGCGTGGTCATGGCTTGCAGTGTGGCGCGGGTCTAGCTAGTGTTTCGACAAGGAAAAAGATTTATGGCCAAGATAGATGCGTTTTTCAACCTGATGTTTGAACAGAAGGCGTCCGACTTGCACATGGCTTGCGGAAACCCGCCCATGCTGCGCATCAACGGCGAGCTCCAGCGCGTGGATTTCCCGCCGCTCGAGAACGATTCGCTCAAGGCGATGCTTTACGAAATCGCGCCGGACTACAAGATCAAACAGTTTGAGGAAACCGGCGACGTGGATTTCGGCTACGAGATTCCGAACATCTCGCGTTTCCGTGTCAACTTTTACAACGAGAAGAACGGCGTCGGCGCGGCATTCCGCCAAATCCCCAGCCGCGTGCTTTCATTTGAGGATTTTGAAAAACTCGAGGTGCCCCTGCCCCCGGTGCTCAAAAAATTCACCATGCTTAATCGCGGGCTGATCGTGGTCACCGGCCCGACCGGCTCCGGCAAATCCACCACACTGGCCGCCATGGTGGATTATGCGAACCGGAACCGCAAAGACCACATCATCACGCTCGAAGACCCCATCGAATTCGTCCACGAAAGCAAAAGCTGCCTGATCAACCACCGTGAAGTCGGCGTGCATACCAAATCGTTTGCCTCGGGATTGCGCGGCGCCTTGCGCGAAGACCCGGACATCATTCTCGTCGGCGAAATGCGCGACTTGGAAACCATCGAGCTGGCCATCACTGCGGCGGCCACCGGCCATCTGGTCTTCGGCACGCTGCACACACAGAGCGCCTCCAAAACGGTGGACCGCATCATCGATGTCTTTCCGGCTGACCAGCAAAATAAAATCCGCCAGACGCTCTCCGAGGCGTTGAAGGGCGTCGTGGCCCAGACATTGTTCAAGCGCAAGGACAAGAAAGGCCGCGTGGCGGCATTCGAAATCCTCGTCTTCAACACCGCCGTCGCCAATCTCGTGCGCGAGGGCAAAACCCATCAAATCCCCGGCATGATCCAGGTCGGCAAGAAAACGGGCAACCAGCCGCTGGACGATCACATCATGGAGCATGTGCGGATGAAACGCATTTCACCGGAAGACGCCTATGACAAGGCGCTGGACCGGAAAAAATTCCGCGCATTGCTGGCGCATCCGCCGGAAGACGAAGATGCCAACTGATTTATGCGGCGACCCGAACTGGACCAAATTTTAACGGCGATGCTGGCGTCACAGCCCGAGGTTTCCGACGTATTGTTCACGGTGGGCCGCCCGCCGCAGGTCGAGGCTTGTGGTGAACTCAAGCCGGTGGCCCTTGAGCCGCCGATTGACCAGCTCACCCCGTATCAAACCGAGACCATCGCGCTGAACATCATCGGCGACAATCTCTGGCACGTTGAGGATTTGCTGCGCCACGGTTCCTGCGACGCCTCCTACGGGCTTTCGGACCAGGCCCGCTTTCGTGTCAACGTCTTCGCGCAGCGCGGAAATTATTCCATCGTCTGCCGCCAGCTCAATTCGACCATCCCGACGCTGGAAAAATTGAAATTCCCGGACATTTTCAGGGAAATCCCGAGGGAAAAAACCGGTTTGATCCTCGTCACCGGCGCGACCGGTTCCGGCAAATCCACCACGCTGGCCGCCATTCTCAACCAAATCAACCGCACCAAGCCGGTTCACATTGTCACGCTGGAGGACCCGATCGAATACGTGCATACGCACGAACAGGCCACGTTCAACCAGCGCGAACTGGGCATTGATTTCGATTCCTACGTCAACGGCCTGCGCGCCGCGTTGCGCCAGGCGCCGAAAGTGATTCTGGTCGGCGAGATGCGCGACCGCGATACGGTGCGCATTGCGCTGAGCGCGGCGGAAACCGGCCATCTGGTGTTGAGCACGCTCCACACCATCAATGCCGGCGAAACCGTCAACCGTATTCTGGGCATGTTCGAGCCGGAAGAGCAGGAACAAATCCGCGTCCGGCTGGCCGATTCGCTGCGCTGGATTGTCAGCCAGCGGCTCGTGCCCCAAATCAGCGGCGGGCGTTACGCCCTGCTCGAGATCATGGGCGCCAACCTGCGCACGCAGGAAACGATGCGCCTCGGCGAAAGCGAAGGCAAAACGTTTTACGAAATCATCGAGGCCAGTCATCCGTTCGGCTGGCGCACGTTCGATCATGCCTGCCTCGAAGCCTACGAACAGGGTTTCATCACGGAGGAAACCGCCATGCTTTATTGCACCAAACGCAGCGTCGTTTCCCGCGGCCTGGACAACACCAAAAAGAGTCGCGGCGAAATCACCACCACCGCCGGCTCGTTGCGGATGAAATCACCGCCCAGCGACAGGCCGCCAGTCCTTAAACTCAAATAATCAAGTCATCATGAACGGCTCATTCGATTTCGTCAGCACCGCGGACAAACCGGCCTTGATTGCCTTTTCCACTCCGGAATGGCTGGAGACCGCCAAGGGCGCCCTGGTGGAACTGGGCTACAAGGTCCACACCGCCGCCACCCACAGCGATTTTCTCGTGCGCTTCGGCCAGGTGCGCTACCAGGTCGTCATCCTCGAGGAACGGTTCGGCGCCAACAGCATCGAGGAAAATCTCACGCTGAAGGCACTGCAACAAATGCCCGTCGGCCAGCGCCGCCACGCCACCATCCTCCTGCTCGGCGACTCGTTTCAAACCTTTGTGCCGATGGAAGCCTTCAAACAAAGCGTTCACGCCGTCGTCAACAGCTCCGAGATGTTCCTGCTCCGGCAGCTGGTCGAAAAGACGGTCGCCGACAATGACGTTTTTCTCCACAGCTATCGCGACGTCCAATCGCGCGTTTATGCCAGTGAAGGCCGCTCGTAACGGTCGCGGCTTTTGATGAAGTTTCCGCCGGTCGATTTCATGACCCGCCTCGATCAAGCGTTGGTTGAACGCGGCTTCTGCGAAAGCCGCGAAAAAGCCAAACGCACCATCCTCGCCGGCCAGGTCCGCGTCAACGGCCAGTCCGCCCGCAAACCCAGCGACCCGGTCAGGCCCGATGACGCCCTTGCCCTCGAGGCAGGCGAAAAATACGTCAGCCGCGGCGGCCACAAGCTCGAACACGCCCTCCGGCATTTTCAACTCGACGTGGCCGGATGGGTTGCGCTCGACCTCGGCGCCTCCACCGGCGGATTCACCGATTGCCTGCTCCAGCACGGCGCGGCAAAGGTGTTTGCCGTGGACGTCGGCCGGGGACAGCTTGCCTGGAAACTCCGGCAGGACCCGCGCGTGGTGGTGATGGAAAAGACCAATGCGCGCCTTCTGACGCCCGAGAAAATTTTTAGTCCGGGAGCGCCGGCATCCTGCCGGCACGCCGGAGCGGAGGCGAATCCCGCCGGCAAGATGCCGGCGCTCCCAGGTGTGGATTTAATCACCATTGATTGCTCGTTCATTTCGCTGCGCAAAATCATGCCCGCCGCCGTTCCGTTGTTGAAACCCGACGGCAAAATCGTCGCGCTCATCAAGCCGCAGTTTGAAGCCGGCAAGGCCGAGGCCGACAAGGGCCGCGGCGTGATCCGCGACGCCGCCATCCATGAACGGGTGCTGAAAGAACTGCAAAATTTTGTCGCCGAGCAGTCTGGCCTTTGCTGGCGCGATGTGGTTGAATCCCCCCTGCTCGGCCCCGCCGGGAACAAAGAATTTTTGGTGCTGATTGAAAAAGTTCGCTGACCAGATCAAACGCGTCGGCCTCATCGGCAACGCCGAAAAGCCCGACTGCGCCGGCATCCTGCGCAGGGCCGCGCGGCTCATCCAGCGCGCCGGACGCAAGGTGCTGCATAATCCCGACACCGCCGCGCTGGCGCGCGAGGCGGATTTGCTGCTTGTCTTCGGCGGCGACGGCACGATGCTGCACGTCGCCCGCGAAATCGCCGGTTCCACCACCCCCATGCTCGGCATCAACATCGGCGGCCTCGGTTTCCTGACCGCCGTTCCGTCCGACGGACTGGCCCGCGCGTTGAATCATGTGTGGAAAGGCGAATTTCAATATGAATCCCGCGCCCTGCTGGAAGCCGGCGGGACCTGCCACGGCCGGGTCATTCGCGAAAACGCGCTCAACGACATCGTCGTCAGCCGCGGCGTCGTTTCGCGGCTGATCGGCCTGGACGTGAGCATGAACGGTGAATGGGTCACGCGCTACCGTTGCGACGGCCTGATTGTCAGTTCGCCGACGGGTTCGACGGCGTATTCGCTGGCGGCGGGCGGTGCGGTGATTTTTCCGACCGCCGATGTTTTTGCGCTGGTGCCCATTTGTCCGCACGCCATGGCGAACCGCCCGTTGATTTTGCCGCTGTCCTCAACCATCGCCATCAAGGCCATCAGCCCGGCGCCCGCGACCATCCTGAGCGCGGACGGCCAGTTGGTCGGCGAACTCGATGCCGGCGATGCCGTGACGATTCGCCGCAGCCGCCGCACCGTGCGCCTGATGCACCTGGCGGACAGCTCGTTTCTGGAAGCCTTGCGCCGCAAACTGCACTGGCGCGGAGCCTATTTATAAAATGAAAACAATGAGTCGAGAGTCCAGAGACGAGAGTCGAGGGCACAAAATTGCGCCCGCCTCCCAACTTATCCCTCTCGACCCTCGACCTTCGACCCTCGCCTTTTGATTATGGTCCGCCTTAAAGACATTGCCCAAAAAATCGGCGTCTCCGTGATGACGGTTTCCAAGGCGCTGCGCGACGAGCCCGACGTGTCGGCGATGACCCGGTCGCGCATCAAGCTGCTGGCGCAACAAATGGGGTATGTTCCCGACTCGACCGCGCAGGGGCTGCGCTCGCGCACGACCAAGCTGTTCGGCGTCGCCATCCCGTCCATCACCAACCCGATTTTCGCGCGGGTGTTTTTCGCCCTCGAAGAGCGGGCGCACGATCTGGGCTACGACGTCCTGCTCGCCCACACGCAAAACCAGCCGGAACGCGAGGAATCCTGCATCCGGCGGCTGCTGTCGCGCCGCGTGGACGGGATATTTATCTCGCCGGTTTATCGTATGGACCCGGAGGCCCGCATCTACCAGGAATTGCTCACGCGCCAGACGCCGACCGTTTTGCTCGGCCCGCCCGCGCCGTTCTGCAAGATGTTCGTCAGCATGGAAATCGAGGAAATGATTGCCAGCTACACCATCACGCAACATTTGTTGAAGCTGGGGCACAAACGCATCGCCTACCTCACCGGCCCGTCCGCCTCGCCCTGGTCGCAGGAACGCCTGGAAGGCTATCGCCGCGCGCTGCGCGAAGCCGGCCTGGAAGTGGACGACCGGCTCATCTTTCAAGCCGGCAGCACGATTGAGGATGGCACCAAAGCCACGCTGCAAATGCTCAACGAATCGAGCAACGCCACCGCCGTCCAGGCGGTGAACGACATGGTCGCCGTCGGCTGCGCCGAAACCCTGCTCGCGCAGGGCCTGCGGATACCGGAGGACATCTCGGTCGCGGGATTTGGCAACATCATGGTTGCCGAACATTTCCGCGTGCCGATGACAACGATACGCCAGCCGAAATACCGGTTGGGCATTGCAGCGGTGGAAGCGATGATGCAACTGCTGAAAGGGCAGCGCCCCGAGCTCAAACGCCTGGCCGCCGAACTCATCGAACGCAAGAGCACCGCAGCGCCGAAAGCCGCCGTGCCCAAGAGCCACGAATAAACCCGGGTTCGGGGAGCACACGCGCCCTCACGTGTAGATTCCAGCGCCCCGCTTTAATTATCTGGAATCCGGGAGTGGCATCGTTTGAACGGAGCGCGGAGCATCGCGCCGCGAGTCATTTTCTGGTTTGCTCGAACCACGCGGTGTAATGCTCCGAGCTCCGAAACCGCAAATTGTTCCATTACCCATTTCTCCTACCCTTTGTGCGAAGCGGAATCTATGATTGAACCCGTGAACGCCACTTCAACAATCGGATGACCATCAGGACGGCAACCGTGCAGGATGTTGCGGCAATCGCCCGGCTCTCGGATGAACTGGGTTATCCGGGTGACCCGGACTCCGTGGAAGCGCGCGTCCGGAAGGTCACCGCCCAAAAACACCATTTACTCCTCGTCGCGCAAAATGACTGCGGCGAGGTATGCGGCTGGCTGCACGCCTTCGGTGCTGATTACATCGAGTCGGGCTTCTGGGTGGAGATTGCCGGGCTGGTGGTATCGAAGGCGGTGCAACGGACCGGGATTGGCAGCCGCCTGGTTTCGGCGGCTGAACGATGGGCCAGTGACATCGGGGCGGAATTCGTCAGCGTGCGCAGCAACATCAATCGCCAGGAAAGCCACCCGTTTTACCGGAAGCTCGGATACGAACTGAAGAAGACGCAGCAGGTCTATCGCAAGCGCCTTTGAACCTCAAACCAGCTGCAGCGGCTCGAATGGGCGTCCGAGAATCGGCGCGCTCTTGGTCTTCAACCAGCTTTCCAATACACCGGCATAGACGTTCCGGAAATCCACGTTGTATTTGACGTCGCCCTCGAATAAATCCTGCGGCGCGAGGCTCGGATATGTCCCCAGCAACCCGGCCTTCACCTTGTTGCCCACGATGAACATCGGCGCCGCTGCGCCGTGGTCGGTGCCGCCATTGGCGTTTTCCGAGACGCGCCGGCCAAATTCGCTGAAGGTCATCACCAGCACGCGCGGCAGGTTGCCCTGCGCCTTCAAATCGTCCACAAACGCCTTCACCGAATCGCCCAGCTCCCCCAGCAGCCGTTGTTGCGTGGGGATTTGATTGGTGTGCGTGTCGTAACCGCCCTGCGAGACGTAATAAACCCGCGTCGGCAGGCCGCCGCCGATGAGCTTGGCGACCAGCTTGAGCGAATTGCCGAACTGTGACGCCGGATACGTCGCCTGGTTTTGGACGCGATCGGCAATCTTTCGCACTTCGTCGGAGCTGACCTGCGCATCGAGCGCGGTGCGTTCGATGAAGTCCACGGCTTTGCCGCCCTGCATCGGCATTCCCGCCGCCAAAGCGCCGATGCTGCCGCCGGCGTTTTCGTCCGGTGCGGCGCCCGACATGTCCGCTTCGTTCATTTTTTCGTACGCTGCCTCGGTCAGGTCCGTGCCGTCCGGGCTGCGACGGCCGTTGGCCATGAAGCGGTAGTTTTGCGGATTATTGAAGCAGATCCCCGTGAGCGTTTTCGCGAAAAACGCCTCCGGCAACTGGCTGCCGATGGTCACGCCCACGGTCGGGTCGGCGCCGGCGCAGCAATTGTCGAAATAACGTCCGAGCCAGCCGTATTTCTCCACCTTGACCGCATCGCTGGCGGTCTGCCAGATTTCCGTCGAGCGGAAGTGCGAGCGGTTCGGGTTCGGATAACCGACGCCCTGCACCACGGCCAGGTTCCCCGAATCGAACAGTTCCTTGAACCCCGTCATCGCGCCGTGCAGGCCTATCTCGCCGTTCAAATTCAAAACCTTTTGCGCGGTCAGCCCGAGTTTGGGGCGCGCGCGGTGATAAAAATCATTGGCATACGGCACAACGGTGTTGAGGCCATCGTTGCCGCCGGCCATTTGCAGCACGACGAGGATGGTGGCGTCCTTGCCGGTGATGATTTGCGTGGCGGAATCGGCCGCCTGGCTGTGCAGCGCGGTGAAGGTGTCGGCCAGAAACGCCGGAACGGTCCACGACAGCGCGCTGCCGAGCACGGTGGTCCGCAGGAATTGGCGGCGGGTCTGGAGAGAGATTTCGTTCATGGGAAAAATTGGGGTGATGGAGTGGTGGAGCGATGGAGTAATGGGGAAATTACGCTGCGATTGCAGCAACGCAACACTCCAATGCTCCAGCACTCCATCACTCCGTTTTTGTTTGTTTTCACGTCACCTGATATTGCGGTGTGGCCATGACGAGCCGGATGGCGGTCAGGACATCCGCATCGTCCAATGTCGTTTTGGAAGCGAGAAATTCGCGCAGCGCCTTTTGCTGTTTGCCTCCGAGTGTCGTTTGTAACAGCCGGTGTTCCAGCGCAGCAACCAGCAGGTCCTGGCTGGCGCGTTCCTCCGGAGACAGGATTTTTTCCACGGTCACGCCGGCAACATGGACGCGTTGCGCCTGACGTTCGATTTTCAGGCCGCCCTGCCCTCCCGGTTTATGGGCAAAATCGGATGCCGCCAGCGGCGGGAACGTGCCCTGCACCAGCGTCGCGGCGTCGTTGTAACGCGCCAGCAGCGTGTTGGTGGTGATCCAGGTGATGCCGCCGTCCCAGCCCTTGACGTTCGGCGGCGCGAACAAATCCTGGCCCAAAGTGCGGGTGATGCCCCAACTGATCTGGACCGGCGGCAGATCGCATTCGAGCATCCGCGCGGTGCCGACGAGCCATTGCACCGGGCTTTTGACCTGGTTGCGAATGATGTCCGTGGCGTAAAACTCCTCGCTGCGGAACAGGACGCGCAGGAGCGGCTTGAAGTTGTTCCCGTTCCCGCGAAAAACGGCGGCAAGGGAGTCGTTCAGGGCGTCCGGCGGCGGCTGGCCGGCGAAATAATTCCAGAGCTTGGCCGTGATGAAGCGCGCGGCCTGCGGTTGCGCGACGATTTGCGCCATCACGTCGTCGCCGTCAAGATTGCCGGTGCGCCCGAGAAACGTCTTGCTGCCGTTGTCGTGAAAGAGCGGACGGTAAATAAAATTTTCGGTCAGGCGGTCCAACGACCAGCCGGTGAACGCGCGGGCGGCCTCGGTGACGTCCTCCTCGGTGTAATGGCCTTCGCCAAGCGCAAACAGCTCCATGTTCTCGCGCGCGAAATTTTCGTTCGGATGTTCCTTGCGGCTTTCCGCCTGGTCGAGCCAGATCAGCATCGCCGGGTCCTGTCCGGCCATGGTCAGCAATTCCAGCCAGTTGCCGGTGGCGAGCCGGCGGAACAATTCGTTCTGCCGCCACATGTAATAGGCGTTATGCACCTTTTCCACGCTGGTGGCAAAATGGCCGTGCCAGAATAAAACCATTTTTTCCTGGAACGGCCTCGGCCCCTTGGCCATGCGGTTCAGCCACCACCAGCGCAATTCCAACATGCGCTCGTTTTGGAGCCGGTTTTGTTGCTGCTGGATTTGCCGGCGTTCCTCCGGCGTCGCCTTTTGGATGGCATCCCGCAGATTTTTCATCCCCTCCGGATCGGGGGTCGCCCAGACCGGGTTGGCCGTGGGGTCGGGAATATTCTCATAGTCCAGCAATGAAGCAATTGCCTTGTCCGGGCCGAGATCGGCCAATTTTTGAATCTCCGCCGGCGGTCCGCCGAATCCCGCCCGGTTCAACAGGTGCGCCGCCGTCTCATAATTCCAGCGACCGGCTGAAAGCGACTTAAGCATACATTCTGAAAGACGTTAGCCAGACTGAAAAGGTTTCGCGGAAGAGTTGAAACGTGAAACGTGATGCGAGGGAGCGCGGGTCTGTGACCCGCAGAGGTTTTGCCGACACTTGACTTCAAGATATTCTGGAAGGTTGCGAGCAGTCGAAGGTCCTGCGGCTCGCAGAGCCGCGCTCCAAACGTTTGCGCAACATGCTGTCATGTCGCATCCGATTAACCTGCGCCCAAACGAAACGCCGCGAGCAAAGTATGGCGTGCCCCGCCGGGCAACAGGTCGCTGCGAATCAATTCCACCTCGTTCGCCGTCCATTCACCGAACAGACGGTCTTTGACAGCCAGCGCGTGGGCCGCCAGTTTCTCAATTTCAGGCCGTTTTAAGAATTTGACCCGCCCCAGCGTCACATGACCGGCAAACCGTTCCGTCCCCGGCTCCTGCGTGAATGGTTGGACCGCGGCCTCAATCTTTTGCTGCAAATCCGCCAGACGCCCTTCGCCGTCGTCCACGCCGGCCCAAATGACTCGCGGCGACCGGGCATTCGGGAAAAAGCCGATGCCTTGCGCGCGCAGTGGCAGCGCGGGAATGCCGAGGCAAACCGCATTAATGGCTTCCTGCAAAGCGGTCACACGGTCAGCCGGAACGGCGCCGAGGAAGCGGAGAGTGAGATGGAATTGCTCCGGTTTCGTCCAGCGAACGGCCTCGTGCGATACGAGTTGCTGCAATTCCTGCCGGACGCGGGTGATTTCATTCCGAATCGGTTCCGGCATCGGAATCGCCACAAACAGCCGGAATTTCTGCGTTGAACATTCGTCTGCCATTGCCCTGCAATCTGTTGCCCAGCCCGCTGGAGTTCAAGCTTTGGTTTGCATCGGGGAACAGGCTGAGGAGCACCGCGTTCACGCGGCAGCATGGCGCAAAGGGGCTTCTGCCGGCTCAAGCCGGCGTTCCCGGGCGGGGTGTCAAATTGCGCCGACGCCCCAGCGCACCGTTTTTTATTCGACACTCAACCCTCAACCTTCAACACTCAACCGATGACTTTGCCCGCCGATTATCACATGCACACACCGCTCTGCCGTCATGCGACCGGCGAGCCGGGTGAATACGCCGCCCGCGCCGTGGCCCTCGGCCTCACGGAAATCGGCTTCTCCGACCACGCGCCGATGCCGCAGGATGATTTCGACAACTGGCGGATGAACGCCGACAAACTGGATATCTACGTCGCCAAGGTCCGCCAGGCGCAAAAGGATTTCCCGCAGCTCACCATCCGCCTCGCGCTCGAAGTGGATTACCTGCCCGGTTACGAGGACTGGATTCGCGGACTCGCCGCGCGGCATCCGTGGGATTATTTTATCGGCTCGGTGCATTATGTTTCGGATTCCTGGGCCATTGATGATCCGCAGAAGCTGTCCGAGTGGAAACACCGCAACGCCGATGAAGTCTGGTCGGCCTACTTCGAGCGGCTGACCAAGGCGGCGGAGACCGGTTTCTTTGAAATCATCGGCCATGCCGACCTGCCGAAGAAATTCGGTCACCGCCCGACAAAGGACTGCACGCCGCTCTACCTGAAGTTTTTGGACGCCGCCAAGAAACACCACTGCGCCGTCGAACTCAACACGGCCGGTTTGCGAAAAGATTGCCGCGAGATTTATCCGAGCCGCGAAATCCTCCAGCTCGCATTTCAAAAGGGTGTGCCGATTACGTTCGGTTCCGACGCCCACGCGCCGGGCGAGGTGGGAATGAATTTCACCGAGGCTGTGCAACTCGCGCGTGAAGTTGGTTACCAGGAATGTTGCCGTTTCGCGCAGCGCAACCGGGAACCGGCCTTGTTCTAACACTGAACTTTGAGGCGTAATTTGAAAAACTCTCCGCTCGTGAAACAATCAATTGTCACCCTGGACATGGAAGGCGTGCTGACGCCGGAAATCTGGATTGCCGTCGCCGGGAAGACCGGCATCCCGGAATTGCGCCGCACCACGCGCGACGAGCCGGATTACGACAAGCTCATGCGCGGCCGGCTCGCGATCCTGGACCAACATGGATTGAAGCTGTCCGACATCCAGAACGTCATCGGCGCGCTGTCTCCCCTGCCTGGCGCGAAGGATTTTCTGGATGAACTCCGGTCGCTGGTCCAGGTCGTCATCCTGTCCGACACGTTTGAGCAGTTTGCCGCTCTCCTGCTCCGCCAGCTTGGCTGGCCGGTGTTGCTGTGCCACCGGCTGGTTGTGGAAAACGACCGCATCGTGAATTACCAGTTGCGCATCCGGGAACAAAAACGCGAGGCGGTCGCGGCGTTCAAGCGGATGAATTATCACGTCATCTCCGCCGGCGATTCGTTCAATGACACGGCGATGTTGATTGAGGCGAACGCCGGTTTTCTTTTCCGCGCGCCGGACAACGTGAAGAAGCAGTTCCCGCAGTTCCAGGCCGTCGAGGCTTACGCGGATTTGCTGAAGCTCATCAAGGGGGCGATGGCCTGATATGAAGTGCGGAAGGCGGAGTGCAGAGTGCGGAATTATCAGTCACCGCCAAAATTCTTGTTGCCGGGCGGCGCAGTGTGGTTAGCTTTCTTCCGCCATGCCAACGCACAAAGGTTCAATCCGCCTGTTTCGACTGGCCGGGATCACTGTGTATTTGCATTGGATGTGGTTTTTGGCCGCAATCTATTCCATCCAGTATCGGACTCATGTTTATTCGTCCTTGGAATGGAATGTTTTGGAATATCTCTCGCTGTTCGCAATCGTGCTGACGCATGAATTTGGCCATCAACTGGCGTGCCGCCAGGTTGGTGGAAAAACCCACGACATTGTCCTGTGGCTCCTCGGCGGCGTGGCGTATGTCTCCCCGCCGCAGCGACCCGGCGCCCAGCTCTGGAGCATCGCCGCCGGTCCGCTGGTGAACGTGGCATTGATTCCGGTCTTTTCCGTGCTGGTATTGGCAAGCTCGCATCTGGGCTGGTATGACACGCATCCCGATGCGTATGCGTTGATCCGCAATGTTTGGAAAATCAATGTCGGCCTTTTGATCTTCAACTTGATGCCGGTCTACCCGCTCGACGGCGGACAAATTCTCCGGTCGCTGCTCTGGTTTCCATTCGGCCGCGCGAACAGTTTGCTGGCAGCGAGCGTCGTCGGTTTCATCGGTCTGGCGGGATTGCTGGCTTTGACGGCATGGATCTTCTTTATAGATCAAGACACAACGGGCGGCACCTGGCTGGCCTTAATCGCAGTATTCATTGCCTTGAATTGCTGGAGCGGCCTAAAGCAGGGACTCACTCTGGCGCGCATCGCCAAAATGCCACGACGCGACGGTTTCGCCTGTCCGGTGTGCAAAATCGCGCCGCCCGTGGGCGCCATCTGGCGATGCGGCAAATGCGGCAGCCCGTTCGACACCTTCGCCACCCAGGCCACCTGCCCAAACTGCGGAACGCAGTTCAGCGCGACGCAATGTCTCGACTGCGGCAGCACAAGCCAAATCAGCGAATGGCAACCAAGTGCGAAAGGCGGAGTGCGGAGCGCGGAGTAAAGAATAACGGCCACCGCTAGCGGCTTCTGGATTTTCTGGCGGTGTTGATCGAACTCACAGCAATGGCGGTCAGCTCGCTGGCTTCCTGCGCGAGTGCGGAGATTTTGGCCAACTTGATCTTGCCGGAGTCAGCCATCAATTCCATCCAATATCCCGACTCGTCCGCTTCCTCTTCCACCGTGCCCATTTTGGAAATAAAATCCGCGACAGACTTGCCGCGGCAAGCCGCGCGATAATTCGCGCCAACGGAAGTTCCGGCCCGAAGCAATTGCTTGCCAAGAACATCCGATGTCCCGTCATGCGGCAGGCTTTCGACGAGTCTGATGACTCTCAATGCAAATTGTTTTGTCCGTTGTTTCAAGTTTTCGTTTCCCATGGATTCCCTTTCATTTTTGACTTGTTGGTCGTGGTTGCATGAAACCCATTCCGCACTCCGAATTCCGAATTCCGCACTCAAATCAGTCCTCGGCCTTGAACGCCCGTGAAATCAAATCGCGCACCGCTTGCTTCGGCTCCTTGCCTTCGTAGAGCATCTGGTAAACCTCGTCAATGATTGGCGTCGGCACCTTCTTTTCCTTCGCCAGCCGGTGCGCCGAACGCGCCGTGGGATAACCCTCGGCCAGTTTCGGATGCGACGCCTGGATGGCTGCCATCGTTTCACCGCGCCCGAGGCGTTCGCCCAGATTGCGATTGCGGCTCTGTTTCGAAAAGCACGTCAGCATGAGGTCGCCCAAACCGCTCAGGCCGGCAAACGTCTCCGGTTGCGCGCCGCACGCGACGCCGAGCCGGCGCATTTCGGACAGCGCCCGCGTGACGAGGCCGGCCTTCGTGTTGTCGCCGTAGCCGAGGCCGTCGCTCACGCCCGCTGCAATGGCGATGATGTTTTTCAGCGCACCACCGTATTCCACGCCAAGGACGTCCGTGCTGCGGTAGATGCGGAATTCGGGGCGATGGAAAAGCCCCTGCACCGTGCGCGCCGTGCCGTCATTTTCACAGGCGCAAACCACCGCGGTCGGAATGCCCAGCGCCACTTCCCGGGCGAAACTGGGACCGGATAGCGCGGCCACGAGGCCGGCCGGGGCGTGTTCACGCAGAATCCGGCTCATCGTCTCACCGGTCTCAAATTCGATGCCCTTGGTCACGCTCACCAAAATCGCCGGATGCCCTTTCAATTTCTCCGCCACCTGACGGAAAGCCTGGGAGGGAATGGCCATGACGAGACATTCGGCCCCGCCCACTGCTGTTTTGAAATCCGCCTCCACCCGCCAATTTGCCGGCAAGGGCACGCCCGGCAGGTAACGTTCGCTGCGTCCGCGCCGGAGTTCTGCCAGCGTTTCAGGGTCAATGTCCCACAGCGCCACGGCGTTGCCGTTTTCGTGCAGGACCTTTGCGAGCGCGGTGCCCCACGCGCCGGCTCCAAGCACGGTGATTTTCATTTCGTCGCCTCCGGGGTTGCGGTTCTTTTGCCGAGCCGGCTTTCGGTTCCCGCCATAAGCCGTTTGATGTTCGATTTATGTTTGTAAATTGCCATCAACCCCAGTGCGGTGGTCACGATCTCGAGCAACAGATTGTTTTTTGGCAGACACCAGACCGCCGTTGGCAGGGCGATGGCCGCCGCGATGGAGCCGATGGAAACATAACGGGTCAGCAGCACGGCCAGGATGAAGGCGGCCAGCGCGATGCTCACCGCCAGCGGCGCCAGCGCAAAATAAACCCCGGCGCTCGTGGCAATTCCCTTGCCGCCTTTGAACTTGAGCCAGCAGGTGAAATTGTGGCCGAGCACCACCGCAATGCCGGCAATTATTTTAAACCTCTCTTCAAGCTCAATCGGCTCGACATAAAAGTTTGGCGCAAACCAGTTGAAAACCCGCGGCGCAAGAAATGCGCAGGCGGCGTAGCCTTTCAAGCCGTCCACGACCAGCACAATCACCCCGGCGGTTTTGCCGAGGGTGCGAAAAACATTGGTCGCCCCCATGTTGCCGCTGCCGACGGTGCGGATGTCAATGCCCCGGGCGCGCCCGGCCAGATAGCCCGTCGGAATGGAACCGAGCAGATACGCGGCCAGGGCGATGACGGCATAACTCAAAATTGGCACGGCGGCAGATTACGAGTTCAAAGTTGAAAGTTCAAAGTCCAAAGTGAATCGTAGGACAGCGCGTGCCGCCTGTCCTGCTTTGTTTTCGCGCTTTTTGCGCTCTTGGCCTGCGACAGTTTCACTGGCAAACTCCGCGCATGGCATCAAAGGTCAAGGTCGCCGTCCTCGGCACCGGTTCGCTCGGCAAGGAGCACGCCCGCATCTATTCCGAACTCGCCGGCACCGGTCTTGTGGAATTCGCCGGCATTTTTGACACAGATGCCGACACGGCCCGCCGAATCGCCGCCAAACACAAGACGCGCATTTTTAAAACGGTCGCCGAGGCCGCCGCGAACGCCGACGCGCTCAACATCGTCACCCCGACCGTCACCCATTTCGAACTGGCAAAAGTGTTACTCGCGCAGGGCAAACACGTGCTCGTGGAAAAGCCGATGACTGACGACACCGCGCAGGCGGCGGAGCTGATTCAACTCGCCCAAAGGAAAAATTGCGTTCTGCAAGTCGGCCACGTTGAGCGGTTCAATCCCGTTTTCAATTATCTCGAATCCGTCGCCACCGAACCGCGCTTCATCGAGGTGCACCGGCTCTCGCCCTACCCGGCCCGCTCCACCGACATCGGCGTCGTGCTCGATTTGATGATTCACGACCTCGACGTCGTGCTCGCGTTCGTCAAATCGCCCGTGACGAGCGTGGACGCGGTGGGCATTCCGGTGTTGAGCAAGAGCGAGGACATCGCCAACGCGCGGCTGCGCTTCGCCAACGGCTGCGTCGCCAACCTCACCGTCAGCCGTGTCAGCCCGGAGCGGATGCGGAAAATTCGCGTTTTCAGCGGCCCGAAAAACCCGTGCTACATCTCGCTCGATTACCGCGCGCAGGAGGGTTTTCTCTACCGCGTCGCCCGCGATGATGAGTGGGTAAGTTCCAAGTTGAGAAAGCTTTTGGCCCTTGCTGGCAGCAACGTGACGGTTGTCAGCGAATTTGCCGGGAAAAAAATCGTGCGCGAACCGGTGCCGATTGCGAAGGACGAGCCGCTCAAGCTGGAACTGCAAAGTTTTGTGAGCTGCGTCCGCGAAAAAACCACCCCCCTGGTCAGCGGCGAATCCGCCAAGCGCGCCCTGGATCTGGCCTTTGAAATCACGCGGCAGGTGCAGCAGGGCAAATGAACAACCACGAAAGCATCACCCGTCGTCCGCTAAAAACGCGCGACACGAAATGGGCGGCGGCCCTGGCAACGTGTCTGGTGAAGCTCGGTGTGAAGCCGAACCAAATTTCCGTTGCCAGCATTTTTTTTGCGGCTCTCGCGGGCGTTGCCTTTGTCTGCGCCAATCATTTCACCAGAATTCCCGCCGGCTGGATTTATCTGGCCGGCGCCGCCAGCGTTCAACTTCGCCTGCTCTGCAACATGCTCGATGGCATGGTCGCGGTGGAAGGCGGGCTGAAAACAACAACCGGCGAACTCTACAACGAGTTGCCGGATCGTTTCGCCGATGCGCTGATTTTGATTGGCGCCGGATATGCCAATGGACAGGACGTGTATTGCGTTCTGGCCGGCTGGCTGGCGGCATTATTGGCGGTGATGACGGCTTATGTGCGCGCCCTGGGCGTCGCCGCCGGCGCATCCCAATGCTTCCTTGGCCCAATGGCGAAACCCCATCGAATGGCACTTTTGACCGCCGCCAGCGTCGGCGCGGCGGTGTGTGCCTGGCTGGATTGCCAGGTTAAAGTCATCCCGATTGCGTTGTGGCTGATGATTGCAGGCTGCGTGGTGACCATTTTCCGACGCTGCCGCCGGATCGCGCGGGAACTGGAATTGAAAAAATGATCAAGACCCTGCTGGTGGCGACGGCGAAGCTGGTCAGCGGCGCAAACGTCCGCTGGGTCGGCTGCGCACCGGATGTCCGGCAGCGGGTCTATTTCGCCAATCACGCGAGCAATCTCGATGCGCTGGTGATCTGGGCATCGCTGCCGCCGCCGGTGCGCGACCTGACCCGGCCCGTGGCCGCGCGCGATTATTGGATCAAAGACCCGCTGCGCCGTCATCTCGCCAACAAGATTCTTCACGCCGTGCTCATCGAACGCAAAAAACCCACCGTGCGCGACAATCCGCTGGCCGACATGCTCGCCGCGCTGGGCGACCGGCATTCGCTGATTATTTTTCCCGAGGGCGGGCGGCAGACCAGCACGGAGCTGGCGCCGTTCAAGGCCGGATTGTTTCATCTCGCCAAAGACCGGCCGGACGTGGAATTTGTGCCGGTGCTGATTGAGAACTTGAACCGCATCCTGCCCAAGGGCGAATTCCTGCCCGTGCCGCTGCTGGGCAGCCTGAGCTTTGGCACGCCGATAAAACTGGAAGCTGGCGAAGGGAAAACCGGATTTCTCGAACGCGCGCAAGCCGCAGTCAAGGCGCTGCAACGATCATGAATCTGAAGCTCGACAAACAAACCATCTGGCTGGTGGGCGGCGTGCTGGCGCTGCTGGTGGTGTCGTCGCTGATCGGCTGGGTGTTGGCGCTGCGTGTGACCAACGAAAAAAGCAAAGCCACGGTGCAAAACCTCAACGCCCGCATCCGCGCCTGGTGGATGATGGTGGCGGTGTTCGGTCTGGCGATGGCCACGGGCGGCATCGGTTCGGTGGTCTTGTTCGGCCTGACTTCGTTCCTGGCCTTGCGCGAATTCATCACACTCACGCCGACGCGCTTGGGTGACCATCGTTCCCTGTTCTGGGTTTTCTTCGTTATTTTGCCGCTCCAGTATTGTTTGATCGCCGTCAAATGGTATGGGCTTTTTTCCATCCTGATTCCCGTTTATGTGTTTCTCCTGCTTCCCATTCGCAGCGCGGCGGCGGGCGACTGCGAGAAATTTCTGGAACGCACGGCGAAAATTCAATGGGGCCTGATGATTTGCGTTTATTGCGTGAGCTACGTCCCAGCCTTGTTGAGCCTGGACATTCCCGGCTACGCCGGCCAGAACGGGAAATTGATGTTTTATTTCGTGCTGATTGCGCAAATCAGCGACGTGCTGCAATACGTCTGGGGCAAAACGCTGGGCCGCCACAAAATCGCGCCGGCCGTCAGCCCCAACAAGACCTGGGAAGGGTTCGTCGGTGGCGTCGCCTGCGCCACCTTGATCGGTGCGGGGTTGTGGTGGGCCACGCCGTTCACGCCTTGGCAATCGGCGGGGATGTCGCTGGCCATCACCTTCATGGGTTTTGGCGGCGGACTGGTCATGTCCGCCATCAAACGCGACCGGGGTGTAAAGGATTACGGCAACCTGATTGAAGGCCATGGCGGGGTGATGGATCGGATTGATTCACTGTGTTTTGCCGCGCCGGTTTTCTTTCATCTCACACGCTTTTTCTTCACTTGAAACCAAAAACCTTCATGCTCATCGCCGGCGAGGCGAGCGGTGACACCCTCGCGGCGGAACTGGTGTCGGCGCTGCTTGCCGCGTCGAAGCGGAGCGAAGACGGGCG
>Ga0265340_10000209_pt1 | contig 29637 bp, 27 predicted proteins | sample 4CB225metaG_FD_202082 | JGI IMG/M metagenome (GOLD analysis project Ga0265340, IMG submission 202082) | Rhizosphere microbial communities from Carex aquatilis grown in University of Washington, Seatle, WA, United States - 4-CB2-25 metaG | ecosystem: Host-associated > Plants > Roots >...
AGATGCCGCCAGTCGTCGTGCTTTCCGGTTTGGTTGGCAATGTGGCCCTCGGGAAATCCGGCTACGCCGATGGAAAAATCGCCCGACTCGCGGATGAATTGGACAAGTTGCGCGGCAAACTCGAACCCGCCGGGCGTGGGCCGGAACCCGCCGCCGCCGGGCGGGTCGCCGCGCAATGCCAGGATGTTTTTGCAGCCGAGCGCGCGGATTTTTTCGAGCAGCGCACGCACCTCGTCGCGGGTGTGATTGACACAGGTAAGGTGCGCCAGCGCGGTCAGGTGGTGTTGCCGCTGGATGCGGTCCACAATCATCAGCGTCTTGTCACGCGTGCTGCCGCCGGCGCCATAGGTGACGGAACAAAAATCGGGCCTGCCGTGCGACAACGCGGGGATATGTTTTTCCAGCAAATTGCGGTCGCCCTCGTCGGTTTTCGGCGGAGAAAATTCAAACGAGATGACGGGCCTTTGCCGCGCCGAAGTGTTCACCGTTTCGATTTCGGATTTGCGATCGGTGGCCCTGCTGGCGTCTGCCAGGTTTGGGGCTTCGGCCACGCCGGCGGGCTGTTTCGCCGCCGTCCGGGCCGCAAAAATGTCGCGGATGAATTGCATCAGGAAGGCGGATTATGAAAGGAAGCAGCGGCGAATCCAAGTTTTGTTGTAGGGGCCGACGGAGGAGGTTCATTATCTGCGAAAACCCGGTGCATTCCGGAAGAAATTTGAGCCTCGTTACCTCGGCTCCTACAAGGTGATAAATCAAAAAGCCCCTTCCGGTTTTGCCGGAAGGGGCTAAAGGTTCTAAATCAGATTAGAACTTGTAGATGATGTTCGCGTAAAGACCGACGGAGGTGCGATGATCCAAGCCGCCGTCATTCAACAGCTCGTTGCTGCCAAACAGATGATCGTAACGCAATTCAACGCGGCTAACCACATTGGCCCACAGGTCATATTCCACTGTGCCGGTGAGTTCCATTCCGTCAGAGCTGCCCTGGTAAATGCCAGTGGATGAATTAATCCCTTCCGCATATATGTATTCACCACGGGCATTAAAGCTCAACTTATCCGTGGCCTTGAATGTCCCATAGAGACCGATCGCCATGGCGTTGAAATAATTGCCCGTCTCGGATCCGCCGCCCAAGTTATGTGCATAGTCAAAAGACACGCCCGTTGTCAGTTGCTTCCACGGTGTGTTCAACGTCGCGCCGGCATAATAATTGACCTGATTGCCGACCATGTAGCCATTAAAGCCAGCACTTTGACTGCTGCCAAAACCATATATCACGCCCGCGTACATCGAAGAACCCGCGGCCCAACCCCACGAACTCGGCGCGGTGAATGCCACTGAACCCGTGTAGGCCTTGTGCCAATAACTGCCTTCATGGTTTGGGAAGCCAGATGAATCATTCCGGGCATTGATACCGGCGATCAACGTGTTGGCAATACCGGCTGAAATTGACCAGGAGTCGTTGATCTTATAAGTACCCAGAATGCCCGTAAGCTCGGTCGGCTCAATCGCGTAACCCCATGAGCGGGTATAATTCGGATTGCTGCCGGCATCGAACACCTCATAACCGAGGGGAGAATCAAACACGCCGATCTTCCAGTCAATCCCGTTGCCCACCGGCGTGCGCAACGTTACGTAGGCCTGCTTGATGGCAAAATCCGCTCCGTTTTCACCGGTAAAATGCTGTTGGCTCTGTCCACCCACCGCGTTTGCAGAGCTATTGTAATTTACGGCATCCGGGCCGAAGATCAGGTCAATTTGATAACCGGAAGCCCACGGGGATTCGTCCTCAGGCTTGGAGATGGAAAGTTTCACCACGTCCAGGTTGAATCCATCTTGTTTTGAAGGGACGCCATTTTCCGAGTATTGGCCCTGAAATGGTATAAATCCAGCAGGAGAAGATTGATTTTCCGCACCTCCCGGCTGAATTGCCCAGTTGAACGACGCGCTGACATAACCACTGATGGTGGTGTTCGAGAGCGCCGTCTGCAATGCATTCATTTTTTCGTCCGCGCGGGCCGCCGAGGCAAGGCTAACCACCCCGACCGCCGCCAGACCCAGTGTCCATTTATTAAACTTCATCTTGTTCCTCCGATGTTGTTTGGTTTGATTGTTCTCTTTGTTCTGTTCGCTTTTTCAGGGCAAATCCTGTTTGTCCCGGCACCGCGTGGTGCGATTTCGGATGAGCCTAATAAAATCCCAATGGAGTGGCAATAATTTTTTTAAGTAATTTTGTCAACCTAACACGTTGATTAAAAACGCCTTGCGTGCATGGTAGCGCGGGGCGTCTCATTTTTAAGCCGGGACTGCATCAAATCGAGGCACAGAAACGGCCTTTGAACGGCTTAAGTTATTTCGTTTCCGCGCGTTCCGCGGCGCGCATTGGAACAAATCGTGCTTTTGCTTGGGACGGCACAGATGCCAATTGCCAGCAGACAATTTGGGTTCGGACCGTTTAATTGGACAATCAAAGATATGCCATCATTCGCGTACACAGCCCGTGAGACGGCCACCGGCCGGGAAATCCGCAACAGCGTGGAGGCGGCGACCGAGCAGGCCGCCATCGCCGCGTTGCTCAACCGCAATTTGCTGGTCGTTTCCATCCAGGAAAAGATTTCCCGAAGGGGCAAAACCAAGGGTGGCAAGGTTTCGCTGGGCGATCTGGTGATGTTCACCCGTCAATTGGCGACGATGGTGGACGCGGGCATTGCCATCGTGCAATCGCTGCAGGCGCTCGCCGAGCAAACCGCCAACAAGGTCATGCGCGACACAATTCGCGATATTTGCACGCGTGTGGAGGGCGGCGAGAGTTTTTCCGAGGCGTTGCAAAAGCATCCCAAGGCCTTCAACCGCCTTTATGTTTCCATGGTGGCGGCGGGTGAAAAGGGCGGGTTGCTGGCGGAAATCCTGGCGCGGCTGGCGACTTACCTCGAAAATTCCGATCGCCTCCGCAAGAAGGTCAAGACCGCCCTGATGTATCCGACGGCGGTGACCGTGGTGGCCATCTGCATCACGACCTTTCTCTTGGTAAAGGTGATTCCCACCTTTTCGGAGATTTACACCGGCTTCGGCGCAAAATTGCCCGGGCCGACCCAGTTCATGATTGATCTCAGCGACATCTTGAAAAAGTATCTGATCGTGTTCATCGGGGGCGCGGTCCTGCTGGTCTGGGGATGGTTCTATTTCATCAAAACCAAATCCGGCCGGGAGTTCTGGGATGCCCGCCGGATAAAGCTTCCCGTCTTTGGCGTCATTGCGCACAAGATTTGTCTGGCGCGTTTTACCCGGACGCTCGCCTCGCTCGTTCGCAGCGGCGTGCCCATTCTGGAGGTGCTGCAAATCGTTTCCCAAACCGTGGGCAACGTCGTCATGGAAAAGGCCATCAAGACCGCCGCCACCGACATCGAACGCGGCGAAGGCATATCCGCCGCGCTCGGCAAAAACCCGATCTTCCCCGGCATGGTCATCCGCATGATGAGCGCCGGCGAACAAACCGGCAACATTGACAGCATGCTCGAACGGGTTGCAAACTTCCTCGACGAGGAAATTGAAACCACCCTTTCCGGCCTCATGTCGCTCATCGAGCCGATGTTGATTGTTTTCCTGGGCGTCGTCATCGGCGGCATGGTCATCTGCATGTTTCTGCCGATCTTCAACCTCGCCAACATCGTCAATGGCGGTGGAAATTAATTTTGCAAGGCAAAACAATCAGACCGCCGGCCCGTTCGCCGGCGGTTTGCTTTCATACCGGCAACGGCCTGCCCGGCTGCGGCTGAAGGATCTTGATTTTCGGCCAGCGCGCGCGGATTTGCTCTTCGAACCAGGCGCGTGAATCATCGTCGCCGTGACCCAGCAAAATCGCGCGCGGCTGAACCTGGCCGACCAAATCCAGCAAATCCCCGCGGTTCGCGTGCGCCGTCAAATCAAAATCCCGCACCTCGCACCGCCGCGTGACCCGCCCGGCGCCCGGGCTGAACACAAACGTCTCGCCGGGTTTCGCCCGCTTCAACCGTCCACCCGGCGTGTCCGGGTCCGCGTAACCGACAAAGAAAATGGACTGCCGTTCGTCGCCGATCATCCGCGCCGCCAGATCGTGCGCCGCCGTGTTTTCGCTCATCATGCCGGCGGTGATGACGAAAATTTTCCCGCCGCTCAATTTCATCTTCTCCGCCTGGCCCTTTTCGAGAACGATGAGCTGCAATGCCTCGTGCAGTTGCAGGTTCGTATGCTGCCGATGCGTCCGGTGCGCCTCCAGGTCGTAAATTTCCGTGAACACCCGGCCCAGCCCGCCGATGTAAATGGGCTGTTCCTTCAATTTTCCCTCGCGCATCAACAACGCCAGCAGCGCCAGCATCTCCTGCGTGCGGCCCAGGGCGAAGGACGGAATCAGCACGCACGCCTTGCGCTTGAGCGCGCCGTGAATCGCCGCCACGAGCCGTTCAATTTCGCGTTCGCGTGAAAAGCCCGGCGGCATGGCGCGATTGCCGCGTGTGGTTTCCATGATCATCACGTCGGCCTTCACGTCCTCAAACCGCGCCGCACGCAAAATCGTCTGGTCGTGAAAACACACATCGCCGGTGTAAAACAGCGTTTCCCTCTTGCCGCGAATCAGGATGCCCGCCGAGCCGAGCGTGTGGCCGGCGTCAAAAAATTCCAGCGTCGGCGAAGGCCGCCCCGCGCGCATCTTGTGAAATGCCGCCCATTCGATTTCGCGATTGTATTTGAAGCCCTGGAACTGCGGCGCGAGATCGTCCACCTCGTCGTGCGTGTAAAGCGGATATTCGCGGATGCCCAGCTCGTCGCGCTGGCGCGTCATCACGTTCACCGAATTGTGCAGCACGCGCTCGACGATGAAGTAGCTCAGTTCGCTCATCAGCACGTGCGCCTTGGGGAAATGCCGGCACGCCACCGGCAGCCCGCCGACGTGATCGTGATGGCAATGCGAAATCGCAATGGCGTCGAGATCGGGATTTTTGGCCGCCTTGAACATCGGCAGCCCTTCGCGGCCTTCGCGCTTCGGGTGCATCCCGGCGTCGAGCAAAATGCGGTGGTCGTCAATTTCGACGTGCCACGCGCTGGCGCCGATGTCCGTGTCCGGATTCAGGCTGGTGATGTTCACGAAACGATTAAACCACAGACCCGTCCTCCGTAGCAATACTGCGCCCGTCCTCCGTAGCAGCACTGCGGAGGGTGGAGAGGGTGGATGGACGCAGATGGACACAGATAAAAAATGGGAGGGACGCCGTGTCGGCGTCCCATTTTTTCTTTTAATTTGGGACGGCGGCACGCCGTCCCACCCAAAATTTATTTTTGCGGATACCGCCAGACCCAGTCGCCGGTATCCATGTCCACCGTGCCGTCCTTTTTAAGGCCAACCACTCCGCCGTCGTCCGTTTCATTCCAGCCGACGGAATAGAGCACAAATTGTCCGCTGGCCTCGCGCCGATATTTCAGCGGTTGTCCGCCAATAACATCATGCGGAACCTTGGCGATGAACTGCGGCGCGAGCGCGTCCAGCGCTTCGGGAAATTCCCCGTGCGCCAACCGGTAACGCTCCAGCGCAATCGCCACCCGCGCCAGATCCACTGAAGTTTGCGCGTATGCGAATTTTTTTGCGGCAGGAGTAATTGAGGGAAGCAGCATCGCTTCAAGCGAATTTTCCGGCGTTTGACGCTGGACTTCTGGTTCAAGTGCCGCATCGGCAGTGCGAGCGGCGGCAGGTGAAACAGTTTGGCTTTTGTCATCCGCAAGAGGCAAATACCACTTTGCATAGAATCGGCCAAACCGTAGTTCGTTTTGGTAAAACCAGCCGGAAGGTCCAAAAGCCAAAGCAAACATTTGGAAGTTGTTCATTTGGGAATCGCCGCCAGTTAAGCTTGAAATTGCACGAATGCATTGAAAGGGCAGCTTGTGCGAATTTCGGAGAATCTCAATATTTCCAATATCACAACCTCGTTCTCCGCGTATCGCGAATTCATAATCGGCCAGAAAATCGAATTTGGCCAATTCCGAATCGAGTTCGGTCAGTTGCGCGTCCGACCATTTATGCTGCGCCAATCCTTCCCAAATTGGTTGCAATGTTATGTTTACCATCGCAATGCGCACCAGATGCGAAATCAAAAACGGCTCGGTATGGATTTTGTCCGTCAATTGCAACGTCAGCCTTACGTCGGCCAGTGCTTTTTCCAGCTGGCCGTTTTGCAATTCAGCCATGGCGCGCAGTTGGAGGACTTGACTGCAATGTTTCAGGGTAGCTAGGTGCGGAAGGAAAATCGCCGCCGGATTTTTTGAGTCGTAATAATTGAGTGGAAAGCGCGAATACGGCAACCCGCCCGCCTGACGCAATTCTTCGATGGTCGAATCATATTTGCTCAACGCCAGCAATACGTCGGCGTCGGGCGATTGGGGTTGCGACGGAACCGGAAATTCGTTGGTCTTTGCCGCCAGTGCGCGGTAGTATTGTTGCCAGATTTTCAGGTCGCTCACGGTTGATTTCCGCCAATCGCCGGTGCCGTTGGTGGGCCAGTCGTCATTCTGGACAACGGTCATTTTCATCCGGTCAACAACGTTTGTATTCCGGGGATTGATTTCATGTCCGTTCCGGTCCAGAATGTAGCTGTAACAACTGGCGACGATCGGCGTCAGCGCGAAGTTTTGATCGTCCGGCACGGGCGGCGGCACGACACTGGCAAAATCAAATTTTTCGCCCTTGGCTTCCCATTCATGTTTGAATTTGTTCCAGGCGTGCCAGCCGCGCCAGTCTTCCTCGGCATAAAACAACGCAATCAAAGTTGCCAGGCAGGCGAGAACGAATAACGTCCGTCCTATCCACGATTTTTTCCAGATGCTTTTGGGTTTGTCGTTCATAAATTGTTTATCTGGGAGGGACGCCGTGTCGGCGTCCCATTTCTGTTTACCATTTGGGACGGCGGCACGCCGTCCCTCCCATCACACCGTCGCAATCTCCATACGCGCGCTGCGCGGTCGCGGAGAAAATTTTTGCGGCTCGATGTCCTGCATTTCCCGTGCGCCAATCAATTCCGCCAGCAGCCGCTGCTGCTGTTTCAGTTCCGCAACCATTTCCGGCGACGGCGGCGCGGATTTCTCCGCCAGGACCGGCGTTTTGTCACGGATGGAAAAATCCACGGCGAAAATCAGAATCCAGACCGCCGCCAGCCCGGCCCAGGCCTTGGGATGAGGCCACAGGAGGGACGAGAGACGAGCGTTGAGGATTGAGAGCCAGGACCGTTTTGGGAGGGATGCCGTGTCGGCGTCCCCAATTTCAGGGACGGCGGCCCGTCCTCCGTAGCAATACTGCGGAGGGTGGACACGCCGTCCCTCCCGAAGAATTTCCTCACGCCATTCGGCGGGAATTTGCCGCAATGGCTGGCGTGAAAGTTTTTGTTTGAAATCGTCCGGTTTCATTTTTATTTTTGTAGGAGCCGAGGTGACGAGGCTCTAACTTTTTCTTTGTTAGTCAGAGACTCCTCACGTCGTCTCCTACTTGATTTCTTCGTAAAGGGGACGCAGCCGCTCGCGCAATTTGTCTAGGCCGTAACGATAGCGGCTGGCTGCCGTGTTTAACGGAATGTCCAGCGCGGCGGCGATTTGCTCGAACGTCAGCCCCTCCCACAGTTTCAAATGCATCACGGCGCGCTGTTCTTCCGGCAATTCAGCCAGCGCCCCAGACAGTGCGGCGCGAAAGGTTTGTTCGTCCGGATTGGCGCCCGGTGCGAACAGGGAAATGATTTCGGCGGAGAATTGTTCGCGGGTTTTGTCCCGCGTGCCGCGCCGGCGGATCAGATCAATCGCCGCGTTGTGCGCCAGCCGGATGAGAAAGGCGCGTTCGTCGCGGACGCCGGCCAGCAAATCCGGGGCGCGGGCCATTTTGACGAAAATGTCCTGGAGCAGGTCGCGCGTGCCGGCCTCGTTGCGGGTCAGGTTCAGGAGAAACGCAAAAAGCGGCTGGGCGTGCTCGTCGTAGAGCCGTCTGAGGTCGGGTCCGCGCCGCATGGTTGACTGTATGACGCGCCTGCCCGGCAAATTTGTCTAGCTAGAAAACAAAATTCCGATTGCAACGCATAAAATGGATCAACTTCAGGCAACGATAGGCTTGATGGCCGACCGCTGCGTCGCCGGCACAGGCGTTCGTTTATACCGGGGAAGGAGTTGAGCACATGCCAGGAACAACAGCGCGAGAAGCGCCTTATGGAAGAACACACAGAGGGTGCAGGCAAGCAGCAATCCAACCCAGATTCCAAATTGTGTTTTGGGTCGTCGAAGAATCATCAAGGCATGTTGTTTCCGCCACTGACAGAATGAAATTATTGGAGCCATCAACACGACCAGGCCAAAACCATATTGCATTGCCAGAACGATCAGGACGAACTTAGGTATCGAACCACCAGTCTTGATGTCTCCTTTGACCGGTAATCGTGTGAGGTTAAACAGGATTGCCGCCTCACCGAGGCAGGGAGCATCCGCCGCGTTAGAAAGCGCTTTGGGTAAATAGCACGTGCCATTCGGAAGCGGCCACGAGGTAACCAGCATCTCGGCGGTGAGCGGATACGCGTGCTCAAAATGTCCGTTAGCACGAGCGGCACCAACCCCAAACGCACAGGCGGCACAGCCAAAACCTTTGAGCACCAGCCCGGAGTCTACATCGAGATCCCAGTCATTGCCGGGCAAATCATTTGGAAACTCCCGGAAACCGGCACAAGTCCAGGTTTCCTGCCAGAAATACCGCGAGTATTGGTCATACCATTTTCGCGCCTGTTCCGGCCAGATTTCCGGCGCAAAAAGTGAGACGTAAGAATTAGCACAGCCCCGACTTGGACCGATCGGTTCTCCCAGTGCGGCGCTGGCAAAATATGGTACCAATCCCCGGGAATCCAGCGCTTGGTTCTGGAACCCCCGAATGGCACGGCTGACAAATGCCGAATGATCAGTGCCGAGGACTTTGTCCGCACGGTGGATCATGGCAATCGCAGTCAATACATCACCGGGAAAACATTGGTGCGGGTAATCATCCAACAAACCGTGACGACTGGCGTCCAGTTCGGCCGACAAACTATCCACCTGGTCTTTTAACAGGGGAAGATATGCTTTGTCTCCAGTAAGCCGGACATGGCTGGTAAGCGCCGCGATGACCAGCATCCGGTAGAAAACATTTTCGGTTTTCAAATAATTCGTGCCCCAATGAATTTTGACCCAGTTTGCCTGAGTGGGGTCCGTGACCAGACGAGCCGCAGCCTGGATGGCGCCCCGGGCATAAACTTTCGGCGCGACAGCATAGGGAGAATGGCCTTTCTCCCATTCATCCTGGAGTGATTCTGTCGCCCAGAGATAAAAGACCGTTCCGAAGAGCGGCCATTCGGTTCCCGAAATGTTGCTGGTGGAAAGTTCTGCCGCGCGTTTGGAATCGAGCCGCTGCCCGGCCCAGCGCTCAAACCGAGGCGATAAATTCCAGTGAAGTTTCCATGCGCATCGGGGTATGCCGGCAGAACGGATATTTGGATCCGACAGGTCGCGGGTGACCGTCGCGGCGGGTATCAGAAAAAAAAACAGTGCAGCCAGAACCAGGACGGCGGCATTCGAATATCGACAGAGGCCAATCAGAACCTGCACCGTGGTTGGCCTGTAAGGTGTGGTCTGTTCTTTAAGAGTTTGCATCGGATGTAATACGGGGGTTTTCTGCATTTTGAACGCACCGCCGCCCCATCGCTAAAATCACTGCCGCCAGAACCAGGATGGGGACCAAAATGACGAACGCCAGATAGAACATGATGTAAATGACCGCCAGGAATGCTGAAAGGTTCCAACCCAAGGTGAGCGAGCCAATCGTCCCGTTCAATATGCCGGTGAATTCCCGCAATCCGGCGAGATGAAGCAACAGAAACAGCATGCTGATGGCGGCGGCGCGCTGCAACATGTCCCGGGCCGACAAAAATTCAGCCCGCTGGGAAATTGCCGGTTTTTTCCAAAATGCTTTCATCGTGGCTTTGTTCCGGTTTCAACTTTTTTCCAGAGCGGCCCGAGGGTCGCGGCGTAAAGCAGGGCGGCGTCGCCTACTTGGTTGCTCGCGCAGTATTTCAACCGCCCATGCGTTCGGTTGGGAAAGCCGGCAAAATCCACTGTGGCCGCGAGCGACTTTAGAAATTCTTCGTCCTGGAATGCGCTGGCGCCGATGAACGCCATGCCGCTCGAACCGGCGCTGATGTCAAACACCGGAATAATCGGGCCGGAGTCAACGTCAGGCATGCCCGGCCACGATTTCGGCCATTCATGCGCGTAACCGAAGCCGAGCGTGATGGCGCCGAGTTCCTTCCGCGCGCGCTGGAATTGGTCGCGGGCGAAATCCGCGTCCAGCAATTGCAGACTGTGCGCCACCATCCAGATGCTCGAACCTTCCGGCCCGTCCAGCGGCGTGCCGTCCGTCTCAAAACTGGAAATCAGCAGGCCCGATTTGGGATCAACGAGCCTGCGCTTGGCCATGGCAAGCCAATCACGAATCAAAAACTCATGGTCGGTGCCGTCGAGATGGTCGGCCATCTTGATGGCATCCAGCGCGACACAATGATCAAACATCCAGCATTGGTCGGGATAACTTTCCAGCATCAGTCGCGGACTTTTTTGGAAGCGCTCGACGATGGCATTCACACGCTCGGTCAGCAGAGGCTTGTATTCCGGTTTCTCCTCAACCACCCGGCGCGAAGCGAGCATCAAGGCAATCTCGCCGTCAAGAAAGAGGCTGTGCGCCGGCTGCATGACGTAACGGCTGTCCTTGGCATAAGGCATCAAAAAGAAATACATCCCTTCCTGTTTTTCGAGCCGCAAGGTTTCATCAATGATTTGATCCATCGTCCGCAGGTAAAGGGGCTTGGACGCCGGATCGCGCAGCGCCATGTTCGCCAGTGACCAGACCAGATAACTGCGCCCCATGAAATCCCATTCCGCATTGCTGACCCGCATCTTGTTGAGTTCCGTTTCGCGCAACGCGGGTTCGGTCCAGAGTTGCAAATGCCGGGCCGCCAGTTGGCGCGCCTCGGGGGAAAGCCCCAGTTCCTGGCGAAATTCGGAGACCGGCCGGCTGAAAAAGAAATGCAGGCACGGGAGCCAGATGAGCGCAGCAACGACCAAGGCAGCCAGTCCGGCCACAATTCGTTTCAATCGCGCCTTCATGAGTAAATCAATTTGCACAGGGCTTTGAAGATTGTCTCGAAAAAACTGCCCTGAAAGCAATCTTGCCCAATGAATTCCACCGGACGATTCGCGTCCCAGATGAACGGCCGCAGCACCCAGCAAATCTGGCTGCCGAGAAAAAGATTTCCCGCCAGCCACGCGAGCAGGACGTTGCGCGCCACGACTGCGCTGCCGGTCCACTCCCGCAGCAGCGGCACGAGCCGGAGGTTGCCCATCACGCCGGCCAGCGCCACAAACACCGCCAGTGTCAATTGCAGTAGCGCGTATTCCGGCGACGATATGGTGGTCCCCGCCGCGAGCGGCGGCGTGTTCCACACAATGAATAATGCGACCGGACTCAAAGCGCCTAAAACTATCGCGGCCACGGCAAAACTCATGAGCACCACGGCCAGCGATTGCCTGAAGGTGATGTTCAAACCGAGCAACGGCGCCAGCATCCCGTTCAGTAATCCGTTGCCCAGCGTGGTCAGCAAAATCACCAGCGGCAGCTTGATGCCGGTGTAGAGTGCCTGCAACGGATCACGCCAGCAGCCCATCGCCGCGCCGTAACTGCCCGCGCCCGCCACGATGGCCACGATGCAAAAGGCCACGAGATTCCCCTGCCGGCATAGCATCCATTTCCGGAAGCGCTCCGGTTCGGCGCGCAAAAATGCGCCAGCGGATTTGGGGATTTCTGTTGTGGCAATCACGGTTGAACAAGTTCACGTTTTGGAATTATTATTCACGCACCCTGGATTTCAATTCATTGTCCGTCGCCTTCAGGCAATCAGCCCAGTGCGTGCCGAAGAATTGTTTTTCCGTGGGCAAAACGGTGTCCGACGTGCCGAGGATGGGACGCAGCGCAGTCGTCATTTGCACGGCCACGAGCAGAAAGATGATGACCCACGTGTGGAAGCCCGCGTGCGACCGGGCATTCGAATGCGAAAATCCGGTTTCCAAAAACCGCAGCCCGAAAATGGTCGCAATGAACCAGAAAACCAGATGCAGCGTGCCCATCCACGCGAGCGATTCGGTGGATTGCGAGAAAATCCAAGCGACCGGCGCGAAGCCAATGAGCAAAATCGTCATCAGCATGAGGAGCCCGGCGAGCAGGCCGCAGACCTCAACGAGCCGCGCCTGCGATCCGCTCAGGCAGGTGAAAATGTAAAGGCTCGGCAGACAGATCAGCGCCGAAATCATCAGGCCCGCCGCGATTTTGACCGGCGCGATCCAAAGTTGCTGGCCGCCGGAAAATGTGCCGACCACGACGCCGTAAATCAGACTGCACACGACCGAGACGAGCAGCATCATCGCAATCAGCTTTCCCGCGTCCGGCTGGCGCAGTTGGAACATCACACGGCGCGGATGTCGCAGGATGGATTCAATCGCCACCACGACGTTCGGAATCACGGCGCGCTCGGCCGGGTCGCTGCCGAGCTGGCGCGCGTCGCCAGCGGCGACGATGGGCGGGATTTGTGGTGGAATTTGTGGCGGGACTGGATTTGTTTCGTTCATAGGTCAATGCGGTTTGGATTTAATTTCAGTCGTTGAAAATCTGTTGCAGTGTCTGGAAAACATTTTCGTAAAAATTTCCGTGAATGGCCGTTGCCCGGTAAAATTCCACCGGCAGATTGGGCGAGCCGATGAACGGACGCAGGATCCAAGAAAGCTGGCTGCCCAGAAAAAGATTCCCCGCCAGCCAGGCGACCAGCACGCGAAACGCGACGGCCTTGCTTCCGCCGAGCCGCACAAGCAGTTGAAACAAGCGCACGTTGCCGGTCGTGCCCGCGAACGCGATGACGGCGACGTTGGCGAGCTTGACGAGGCTGTAAGTCGCGCCTTGTATCGTTTCTGGTGAAATCGACGGCGCATTCCAGATCATGAACGCCATCACCGGACTGAACGCGCCGAGAATCGCCGCCGCAATCGTGAAGCTCATCAGAATGGCCGCGAACGACCGGCGGAATGGAATATTTAAACCGAGCAGCGGCGCGAACATGGCGTTGAGCAGCGCGTTGCCGGCGGTGGTGAGCAGGATGATAAGCGGAAATTTTATGGCCGTGAACAGCGCCTGTTGCGGGTCGCGCCACCAGCCCATCGCCGCGCCGTAAAGTCCCGCACCCAGAACGATCACGCCCACGTGCAATGCGGTGCGACGCCCGTTCCATCGTTCAGTGCAGGCAACGATGATTTCCAGTTCGCCGCGCAACAGCGTGCTGATGGACGAGGTGCCAGTTTGGCGGGGCGGCGCCTTCACAGGATTGGTTTCCTTTGAACCGCGTTTTTAACGGCAGACTTTGCCAGCCATTCAATTGGTTTTATCGCGACCCAAACCATGTCCGCCAACCAGGGCGATTGGATTCGTCCGGCAACCGCCGGCCCCAGCCGGTTGTAAAACCGGCGGAAGAGAGCGTGACTTCGCGGAGCGCGCGCCTGCCATAGTGCTTCAAATTGCCAGAGCGTGACGAGTTGTTGGTTGGCGTGACGCATTTTGCCCCGACGTATCACTTGGACAAACGGCCCGACAATGGGTTCGTGTCCCCGCGCTGCCGCCGTCACCACGAAACAATCAGGCGAATTATTGGGAAGTGATTCATAAATGCGTCGTGACCAAATCAGGCTGCCAATCCAGAATGGAATCGAACCACAGACCGCCAGCAGGAATGACCGGGGGCCAAACCCGGAGTTTCTCATACATTGGGCGGCCCGCACCCCGTGCCATACGGCGACGTAGAATGGAACAAGCAGCCAAACCATCATACCGCTTGGTGGACCAAAAGTCGCAAGCCCAAACACGAAACACGCGGAAGCAACCATGGCGCCGGTGAAAAGTCCAAGAACGATGAGGCGGTTGACGGACTGCGCCAAGCGGTTCTCCAGCACATACAACGCACCCGTCGCCCACAGCACCAGTGGCGTCAACGCCAGTTTGCCGAGGTAAAAACAGTCAATCCACCCATGATCACATCCGCCTTTCCAGTCTGGAACAAGAAACGCACTGAAAAAGAAAACGAATAAAGGCAAAACGACGCCGAACACCGCCACCACTGTGGCAACGGCGAAACGTTTTACCGATCTTTTTCCCCATGCAGTCGGCGACGTCAGCCCAATAAGAATCACACCCAGAATGATGAATGGATATGCCATTATAAGGTTGAGATGCATTCCAGCAGGGAATTTGAAACTTGCCGGTTGCGCTGAAGCAACCACAACTCGACTTCTGCAATCACGGAATCCGGCGTCGAGGTTCCCGCCGTGATGCCGACCGTGTCCTTGTCGGAGAACCATTCCGCGCACAAATCGCCGGCCGTCTGCACGTGATGCACGCGGGCGCAAAAAAGCGAGCACGTCTTGACCAACTCGTGCGTGTTGTTGCTGTGCGCTCCGCCGATGACAACGACCACGTCACATTTCTGCGCCAGTTCAATCGCCGCGTTCTGACGCTGCTTCGTCGGTTGACAGACCGTGTCCACGAAACGCACTTCCGATTTCGGAAAGCGCTCCCGGATCATTTCCACCAGTTGCCGGACCCGGTCAATCGGCTGCGTGGTCTGGGCGACGACACCGAAACGCGGGCGCTCACCCAGTTTCACCACGTCTTCGCCGCAAAGCACCACGTCAAACTCATCGAGATCGCCGGTCAGGCCGCGGACCTCGACATGATGGCGCTGGCCGACGATGACCGGATGAAAACCTTCACGCACCAGCCGCGCCAACGCGCGGTGCGCCGCATGCACGAGCGGGCAGGTCGCCTCAACCACATTCAAACCGCGGCCGCGGGTTTCGTTCATCGCGCGTTCCGAAGTGCCATGCGCCGTGACCATCACCGTCGGGGTGCCGATGTCGGCCGGCTGTTGTGCCACGCGAATGCCCTTTGCCCGCAATTCCGCCATCACGGTTTCGTTGTGGACGAGATCGCCCAGAATGGTCAGCGGCCCGCGGCCCGCGGTTTCCAGGGCCAGGGTGACGGCGTCCTTCACCCCGAAACACATGCCCAGATGTTCAGCCCAAACGATTTTCATAAACATTAACTTTGTGATACAAAGTAAAAGACCGCGGCGGTTTCGGTTTGTTCAAAAAAAGTTCATTTAGGCCGGTTTTGCAGGACGATCTGCTCCAGCAGGTTGACGTATTCCCGGAAGGCCTTCCGTCCGGTTGCCGTGAGCGAGCAGGTCGTGAGCGGTCGGCGGTTCTGATAGGACTTGGCCACGGAGACATAGCCCGCCTCCCGGAGGGCGCGGATGTGGGTGGTGAGATTGCCGTCGGTCATGGCGAGCGCGTCGCGCAGTTCGGTGAACGACAGTTCCGGCGAGGCGGCGAGCATGGACATGATGGCCAGCCGCCCTTTCTCGTGAATCACACGGTCGAGCTGCAGGAAGGGTTCCGGATTCACGCCGCAGTCTTTCCTTTTTCGACGAAGTAAAGGTAAATGCCGTAGGCAAGGTGTAGTCCGCCAAAAATGCCTCCCATCAACAGGTGGGGTGAAATGTTAAACAGAGGATTGGCTCCGCTTTCGGCTTCACAAACTAGGCATATTGTCAGAATGCAGCCCATCACGATGAATAACCAGCCGAAAACCTTGATTCCCCGGGGCATAAAAAATCCCGCGGCATTGAGAGCGCACCCAAACAGCCACGACCAGATCAAAATCAGGGCAGGCTCGGAATTTCCGTCGTCTCCCCCAAAGGCAATGACTGTGCTCACCACCACGCCAATGAAAAATGGGGGGATTAGAGCTTGGGTTACGCGCCGGGTCGGCGGCGACCAGAACGGCTCCGATTCTTTTAGAGCCTGGCGGCGCACCAATAAAAATGTGCCAGCCAGCGCCACTGCCGCAACGCCCGCCCAAAACAAAACGAATCCACGCGGCGAATCTATACGAAGCCCCCAGCCCACACCGCCACCTGCCATCCCGGCCACGCCACAAAAGACCATGATCGGCGCGAGCGCCCGCCGGTAAATGGCGGAGCGTTCCATCAAGGTGCGGATGGTTTGCAGGTGTTCAGCGGCCCAATTTGTTTCCATGGGATGACTTTGCATCACAAAGTCAGTTTTGGCAAGCGCAAAATCGTTTGGAATGCTGTGGCGTCGGTGCAGTCCACCCTCCGTCCCGCATTGCGGGACTACGGAGGACGGGTGCGCCGATTCATTCGAGCCACAGGCTCAACAATAAATCAGAATGCCATCCCAAATCCGGTAGTGGCATGGTTTGCATCAACGGAACGCCGAGCACCGCCTCGGCAAGTTCGGATTGAAAGTCACTTTCGAGCCGAGACGGTGCTCGGCATTCCAAAGGATACCACAACTCCAAATCCTGCCGGCTTGCTTTCCGCATTCATTCGGTTGAAGATTTTCGCCTTGTGCCGCCACCAAGAAAAATTCCCGCCCGCCAGCGCGTGCTGGCGCAATGGCGCGGCGTGGATTTGGCGCCGCTGGAGGCCGCGCACGCCGTGCGAGCCCGGCGGGTCGGCGATGTGTTGTCAAAAGTCACGGTGGATTTGCATCTGGACACCCGCCGCGCCGAAGCCGAGGTCGTCAAGGTGTGGAATTCGTTGATTGATCCGAACATCGTCGCGCATGCGCAGCCGGCCGGCGTGCGCAAGGGCACGCTGTTCGTGAACGTGGACAGCAATGTGTGGCTCGCCGAAATCGTCCGCTATCGCCGGAAGGAAATTCTCGACCGGCTCCAGCACAGCTTCGGCAAGAATTTGATCCAGCGCATTTCGTTCCGCGTCGGTTGACCGGAGCGCGGACGGCTCGTCCGCAGGAAACGCTTTTCCAGAACTCGCGGACGAGCCGTCCGCGCTCCATCATCGCATCAACTTCATCTGACGCGGCGTGAGCAGCCACACGAGTGTCGCACACCGGTCATGGCTCAACTTCTCCGCCTCCAGCTGGCACAGGCCGCCTTTTTTAAAATCCATCATCAGGTCCGTGCGGCCGGTCGTCAGCAATGAAACCAGGCAGCCCAAATACGGTTCGTGGCCGACCAGCAAAACATTTTCCGGCGCGGGTTTCAATTCGTTCAACTGCCGGATCAGGTCTTTCGGGCTGCCGTCCGACGCCAGGGCATCGGAAATTTTGAGCCGCTTTTTTGATTTCAAGGAATCGGCGACGATTTCCGCGGTCTGCTTTGCCCGCAAATACGGGCTGGAAAGAATCAGGTCGAAGCGCAGGCCCATTTTCTTCATCGCGGCGGCGGTCCGCCGGAGCTGGCGTTTGCCCTTCGGAATCAGCGGGCGTTCCGCATCGTTTTCGCAGCCGGGAGCGCCGGGTTCAACCGCAATTCCGTGGCGCAAAATGTGAATTTTCATGACGGGAACATACACGCCGCCGCGCCCGGCGCAATGTCCGCAAAACGTAACATTTTTCAGTTGGGTTTCCGCGCCGGTGCCTTGTAGCTTTCAGCCGCATGGAACCCGTCCGCCGCGCTGTCATTGATGTCGGCACCAACTCGATCAAGTTGCTGGTCGCCGACGTGTCGGGACGCGACGTGCGGCCGGTGCACGAGGAAAGCCGCCAGACGCGGCTCGGCCGGGGCTTCTACGAAACACGCCGGCTTCAGCCGGAAGCGGTTGCCTGCACCGCCGAGGCCGTCTGGGAGTTCGCCCAAACCGCGCGCGACAGAAATTCCGATTCCATCCGCGTCATCGCCACCAGCGCCGCGCGCGACGCGGTGAATCCCGGCGACCTCACCTCGGCCATCCAGCGCGCCTCCGATCTCAAGGTCGAAATCATCTCCGGCGAACAGGAGGCTGAATGGGTGTTTCAAGGCGTGACAACGGACGCGGAACTGGCGAAGGCGCCGCTGCTGTTGCTGGACGTGGGTGGCGGGAGCACGGAATTCATTCTCGGCCAGGGCGAACACAAGCATTTTGCGCGCAGTTTTCCGCTGGGCACGGTGCGGCTCATGGAACAATTTCCGCACAGCGACCCGCCCACCCGTGGCGAATTCAACGCCTGCCGCGACTGGATCAGGGATTTTCTGAAAAACGAAGTCCGTCCCAAACTGGATCCCGCCTTGCGGCGCGAGGCCCGTTCTTCCTCCGGGGATATTCAGCTCGTCGGCACGGGCGGCACGACCAGCATCCTGGCGCGCATTGAAGCGAAGCTCGACCGCTATGACCGCGCGCGCATCGAAGCCACACAGCTCAGCCTGGAGCAGGTGCGGAAGCATCGGCGGCGGCTCTGGCGCCTGCCGCTCGCCAAGCGCAAGGAAATCACCGGCCTGCCGAAATTGCGGGCGGACGTGGTGCTCACCGGCGTCGTGATTTACGAGACGGTGATGGGGGAATTCGGCTTCAACCAGCTCCGCGTCAGCACACGCGGCCTGCGCTTCGCGGCGGTAATGGACTAATCATTTACGATTGATGATTTACGATTTACGATTTGAACAGCGCTTCGCCGCGCGAAGCAATCATTAATCATCAATCATAGATCATAAATGAAATGCCTGATCGTCGGCTGCGGCTACGTCGGACTGCCCCTCGGCGTGGAACTCGTCCGGCTCGGACACAAAGTCTCCGGCCTGCGCCGAAGTGCGGCGGCGGAAAATGAATTGAAGGCGGCGGGCATCCAACCACTCATTGCCGACGTCACCAAGCCGGAGACCCTGGCTAAGTTGCCATGCGATTTCGATTGGGTCGTCAATTGCGTCGCGGCGGGTGGCGATGCGGATGATTACCGGCGGGTTTATCTCCAGGGCACGCGCAATTTGATTGAATGGCTTTCCGCCATGCCGCCGAAAAAATTCGTCTATACCGGCAGCACGAGTGTCTATGGCCAGACCGACGGTTCGCAGGTCAAGGAAACCAGCCCAACGGAACCCGCTGTGGAAACGGCGAAGGTGTTGCTCGAAACGGAAAAGTTGCTGCTGGCGGCGGTGGCGGAGCGCAGGTTTCCCGCCGTGATTTTGCGTGTGGCGGGCATTTACGGCCCGGACCGCGGCCACTGGTTCAAACAATTCCTGAAAAACGAGGCGCACATCGAAGGCGACGGTTCGCGTTTTCTGAACATGATCCACCGCGACGATTTGCTTGGCTGCATTCTCGCCGCGCTGAAGAGCGGCCGACCCGGCGAGGTTTACAATGCCGTGGACGACGAGCCGGTGAGCCAGGCGACTTTTTTCCAATGGCTCGCGGCCACCGTTGGAAAATATCCGCCGGCGTCCGTGCCGGAAAACCCGGTTGCGGATCGCAAACGCGGCGTAACGAACAAGCGGGTCTCGAATCGGCGGCTGAAAATGGAGCTTGGGTGCCAGTTCAAATATCCGAATTTCCGGAAGGGTTACAGCGCGGAACTGTTGCGGCTCGACCGTGCCGGCGAACTGCACATCGCGCCGGATGAGCGCTGATTTGAAGTTCCGGCGGACAACAGGCTGACGCGCGGAAATTACACCGCGCCGTCGCCGCGTTCGTCGGTGCGGATGCGCCAGGCCTCGTCAACGGTGGACACAAAAATCTTGCCGTCGCCAATCTTGCCGGTCTTGGCGGCCTTGAGGATGGCTTCGACAGCGGACTCCACCAATGCTTCCGGCAGAACGGTCTCGATTTTGATCTTGGGCAGAAAATCTATGGTGTATTCGCTGCCGCGATAAATTTCGGTGTGCCCCTTCTGGCGGCCGAAACCTTTGACTTCCATGACGGTCATGCCCAGGATGCCGATGCCGTTGAGGGCTTCCTTGACGTCGTTCAATTTGAACGGCTTGATGATGGCTTCGATTTTTTTCATGCGTTGTCTCCGGTTTATTCGTTGTAGGCGCGCTCGCCGTGTTGCGACAGATCCAGGCCCGCGCTCTCATCTTCCTGGTCAACGCGCAAACCGACCAGCCGGTCAACCACCTTCAGCAAAACCCAGGTGGCGACGGCCGCCAGCGCCACCGTGACCAGCACGGCCTGGAGTTGATTGAAAAACTGGTGCGCGCCGCCCGTGATGGGCGTGATGACGCCATTGACTTTGAAGGTGGCCGCGAGGGCCGGGTTCACCGTCTGGCTGGCGAGAAAACCGAGCATCAACATGCCCGCCGTGCTGCCCACGCCATGCACGCCGAACACGTCGAGCGAATCGTCGTAACTGAAGCGCGTTTTAAGCTTTGTGACGGCGAGATAGCAAACCACGCCCGCCACCAGTCCGATGCTGAACGCCGAGGGGATGGTCACGAAACCCGACGCCGGGGTGATGGTCGCCAGCCCTGCCACCATGCCGGAGGCCGCGCCGAGGACGCTGGGTTTGCCTTTGAGCCACCATTCCGTGGTGGTCCAGCTCAAGGCCGCCGCGGCCGCCGAAAAATGCGTGGCGGCGAACGCGCTGGTGGCGAGTCCGCCCGCGCTCAATGCGCTGCCGGCATTGAAGCCGAACCAGCCCACCCACAACAGCCCGGCCCCGATGAGCGAAAACACCACATTATGCGGCATCATCGGTTCATGCGGATAACCGTCGCGCCGGCCCAGCACCAGCGCACAGACCAGCGCGGACACGCCCGAACTGATGTGCACCACCGTGCCACCCGCGAAGTCGAGCGCGGGAATTCTTCCGCCCAGCGCCCAGTTAAACAGCCCGCCCTTGCCCCACATCATGTGACACAGCGGAAAATAAACCACCGTCGTCCACAGCACGATGAAGAGCAGATACGCCTTGAACCGGATGCGCTCCGCGATCGCGCCGCTGATCAACGCCGGCGTGATGATGGCAAACATCATCTGGAAGAGCATGAACGACTGGTTCGGTATGGTGGCCGCGTAATCCGGGTCGGGAGCCACCCCGATACCGTGCAGGAAAAGATGTTTGAACGGGTAGCCGAAAATCGCGTTGCCCTCGCCGAACGCCATGCTGTAACCAAACACCAGCCACATCGTGGACACCACCGCCATGAGAATCAGGCTGTGCATCATCGTGGAGAGAACATTCTTGCTGCGCACCAGCCCGCCGTAAAACAGGATCAAGCCCGGCGCCGTCATCATCAACACCAGCGCCGCACTGGCGAGCACCCAGGCATTGTCGCCGGAATTGATGGGCAGGCCGCTGCTGACGTTGGACGCCGGGACGAGTTGCGCCACAGATTCCGGGCCGGACGCGGTTTCGGCGGCAAAGGCAGTGTTGCCGTAACCAAACGCCAAAACCGCCAGCAGGCAAACCGGAAGAAAACGACGGCAAAAGCGGGCTGATTGGGTCATACAGAGTCAGGTTATTGCAGGCGAAAATGCACAACTTCCCGCATTTTGGCAAAGTATAACCAAGTATTGCCACCCCGAAGTTTTTTTTAGAAAAATCGGGCGCTCAATTTTTGAGTAGCGTCACGAAACCAGGTCCGGGGCACGCGCGCCGATGCAAAAATTCTTCGACGCGGTTGGCATTCGAGTTTAGTTTTCCCGCCGATGTCCGCCGAAACCCAGCTCACGCCCATGATGACGCAGTATCGCCGCATTAAGGGCGAACTGCCCAAGGACGCGCTGCTCCTGTTCCGGCTCGGCGATTTTTACGAGATGTTTTTCGAGGACGCGCAGACCGGCGCGCAGCTTCTCAATCTTGCGCTCACGGCGCGCAATGGCGTGCCCATGTGCGGCCTGCCGCATCATGCGGCGAACGCCTACATCGGCCGGCTGCTCAAGGCCGGACGCAAGGTGGCCATCTGCGATCAACTCGAAGACGCCCGGCCCGGCAAACTCGTCAAACGCGAAGTCACCCAAATCCTCAGCCCCGGCACGCATTTCGACGAACGCATGCTCGTGGCCGAACGGAACAACTTCCTCGCCGCCGTCAAGCCCGGCGGAAGAACTTTCGGCCTGGCGCTCGTGGACCTGACCACGGGCGATTTCCTGACGACGGAGGTCGAAGGCGATGCGGCATTGCTCGCGGAACTCGAACGGTTGCGTCCGGCGGAAATCATTTACCCCGGCGAAGCGGCAGCGTTGCGCGATCTGCTGCACGGTTCGTTTCAAATTTTGAATGGCTACGATGACTGGACCTTTGCGCCGGAGACGGCGCTGTTCACCGTGCGCGAGCATTTCAAGGTCGCGTCTCTGGACGGATTCGGGTTGAAGGACTGCACCGCCGCCATCGGCGCGGCGGGAGCGGCTTTGCATTACCTCACGCAACACTTGCGCCGCGACGTGCGGCAGCTCACGCGATTGTCGTTTTACCGCCGCAACGATTTTCTCACGCTCGATTACACGACGCTGCGCCACCTGGAAATTCTCGAGCCGCTGCGCCATGACGCCCCGCGCAACGCCTCGCTTTACGGCGTCGTCAACCGCACGGTCACGCCGATGGGCGCGCGCCGCTTGCGCGACTGGCTTTCGCAACCGCTGGCCGACGTCGGGCCGATCCGCCGCCGGCAGGAAGCGGTGCTGACCTTCATCGAAAATTCCTCCGGCCTGGATAATTTTCGGACGCAACTTGCCGCGGTGCGCGATCTGGAGCGCACGCTTGGCCGGTTGAGTTCCGGCAGCGGCAATGCGCGCGACCTGGTCGCGTTGCGGATGGCGCTGGAGCAAATCCCGGCCATCAAGGGAATCATACGCGAAATCGGAACGCGGACGGATCGTTCGCGCGTGGATGATTTGAACAAGATTGTTTTTAAATCAGCCGATTCCGCCAAACATTCAAACGAATCGCGTGTCCCGCGGGAACCCGCGGACGAGCCGTCCGCGCTCCTGAACGACCTTGAATCCCAACTTGCCGAATCCCCCGACCTGGTCGAGTTGATTTCCCGCGCCATTGTGGACGAGCCGCCGCTCGCGGTGAAGGAAGGCGGCATGATGCGCGACGGGTTTGACACCGCGCTCGACGAACTTCGCAATGCCATGCGCGGCGGGAAGGATTGGATTGCCAAATTGCAGGCGGACGAGATCGCACGCACCAGTATCACCTCGCTCAAGGTGCGGTTCAATTCCGTGTTCGGCTATTACATCGAGGTCACCAAGGCGAACCTGGACAAGGTGCCGCCGCATTACATTCGCAAGCAGACCATCGCCAATGGCGAGCGTTACATCACGCCGGAGTTGAAGGAGATGGAGGGTAAAATCCTCGGCGCGGAGGAGCGCAGCGTGAAGCTCGAATACGAACTCTTTCAGCGCGTGCGGGAGGAAGTGCTCGGGCAATTGCCCCAAATCCAGCAGACCGCCGCCGCGCTCGCACAACTCGACGTGCTCGCCTCCTTCGCGGAAACGGCGCGGCTGCACAATTATTGCCGCCCGCAGGTCGCCGACGAAGGCGTGATTCAGATTCGCGACGGACGCCATCCGGTCTTGGAGCAGGGTTTGATGGACGAACGTTTCGTGCCGAATGACACCGCGCTGGCGGGCAGTGGAGCGCCGAGCACCGCCCCGGCTCGAACCGGAAGCGACCCGGATCACGCCGAGACGGTGCTCGGCGCTCCACCCCAAATCGCGCTCATCACCGGCCCGAACATGGCGGGCAAATCCACTTACATCCGGCAGGTCGCGCTCATCGTGTTGCTGGCGCATACCGGCTCGTTCGTGCCGGCAGCCGAAGCGCGGATTGACCTGGTGGACCGCATCTTCACGCGCATCGGCGCGAGTGACGACCTCACGCGCGGGCAATCCACGTTCATGGTCGAAATGACCGAGACCGCGAACATCCTGAACAATGCCACGCCGCGCAGCCTCGTGGTGCTGGACGAAATCGGTCGCGGCACGAGCACGTTCGACGGCCTGAGCCTCGCGTGGAGCATCGTCGAGCATCTGCACAACCAGGTCGGCGCGAAGACGCTGTTCGCAACGCATTACCACGAATTGACCGAACTGGCGGCGCGGCTGCCGCGGCTGAAAAATTTCAACGTGGCCGTGCGCGAATGGCGCGACCAGATTGTCTTCCTGCGCAAAATCGTCGAAGGCGGCACGGACAAGAGCTACGGCATCCACGTCGCGCGCCTGGCGGGCGTGCCCAAGGAGGTGTTGGAGCGCGCGAAGGTGATTCTCGGCAACCTCGAAGAATCCGAGCTGACGCCGGAAGGCACAGTGCGGCAGTCCGCGCGCCGCCAGCAGGACCGCGACAAGCTCAAGCAACTCGCCCCGCCGCCGCAGATGGATTTGTTTGCGGGTTGAAGCTACTGCGGCAAAACATGGGCCGGAGTGGCGTTTGTGCCGAGCGAACAAATCGGAGCTTCGCCAACCCTTTCGATGGAGTAAGTGCCGCCGGCCGGACATGACGGTATTTTCCCCTGCTGATTGAGTTTAATGTAAGGTGTCAGGTCGTCGGGAAAGTTGATGGCTTCTCCATTTGTTTTGCCATGCTCCAAGGCGAACTCATTGGCGGCGGCATCAATTTGCCGGAGATTGTTGATGCAGGCATTGGCTTGCGAGGTTGCGCGGGCTTTCACGAAATTGGGGATCGCAATGGCCATCAACATCGGCACCATAAAAATAGACAGGCCGATGCTGACGTAACCGGTGATCAATCCAGCGAGCGCCATGCCCTGGCCGGCGAGCGCTCCGCTGGAATGTTTGATGCGCGAATAGGCGATGTGACCGCAAATGACTGCGGGAATGGCAAACAACACGCCGAGGCAGGCCAGCAAAAGCACCACACCAAGTATGCCCAGCACCAGGCTCCAAATGGCCAGCGCGGAGGTTTTGGGCTGTGAAGTGACGCCGAGCGGTGGAGGAAGGGTTTCGTTCATGATCTTTGATGGTTTTGGTTTGAACGGCTGTGGTAATTTCATGCTGGACGGCGTCCGCCAAAAGTCAATTCCAAATCCGGCGGAATAAAATGGCTGCTTCCTTCCAACGTTTGTGATAAAATATCAGCCTATGGCAAACCCTTCCATTTCGGGCTTGTTGCAGAAACTCGAAATCCCCGGACACGTCGCCATCGGCAATGGCAATGGCGGCCTGCCCAGGATCAACATCACCTCCAACGGAAGCACGGCGGAAATCTATCCGCACGGCGCGCACATCACCGGCTTCCAGAAAAACGGCGAACCGCCGCTGCTGTTCCTGAGCCGGTCCAGCCGGTTTGCCGCCGACCAGCCGATTCGCGGCGGCGTGCCGGTCTGCTTTCCGTGGTTCGGCCCCCGCGCCGGCGACGTGATGCACGGCTTCGCGCGGCTGACGGAATGGAAACTGGATGAAACCGCCGTTGCGCCCGGCGGCGCGGTGACGCTGCGTTTTCATCTGCCGGAAAGCGCGTGGGTCAACGCCGGCTGGCCGGCGGCGAACGCCAATTTTGTCGTGACCGTCGCTGACACGCTGACGATGGAATTGACCGTCACCAATCCGTCGAAAGAGGATTTCACCTTTGAAGCTTGCCTGCACACCTACTTCGCCGTCGGCGACGTCGCCAAAATTTCCATCACCGGCCTCAAGGGCGTTCATTACCTTGACAAGACGGACAATCTGGCGCGCAAGCTGGAATCCGGCGACGCCATTCAAATCAGTTCAGAGGTGGACCGCGTTTTTCCGAACGCCATCGGCGCCGTGGAAATCCGCGACCCCAGCCTGCGCCGCGCCATTCAAATCGAAAAAACCGGCTCGGCCTCGACTGTCGTCTGGAATCCGTGGATGGCCAAGGCCAAAAGCATGGCGGACTTTGGCGACGACGAATTCAAGCGGATGGTTTGCGTCGAATCCGGCAACGTGGCGGAAAACAAAATCACCCTCGCGCACGGCGCTGCCGCGACGCTGAAGGTGGTTTTGCGCAGCCGGCCAGTTTAGCCGAATGATTTCCGTCGTTGAAATTCTGCCAGTGGGCGCGGATTTGATTTCCCGGGTCGAAGGAATTTTTTCGCCGGGCGGGCTTCTTTCCAAGGCGAGCAATTTTGAGTATCGCCCGCAGCAGCAGGAAATGGCCGTGGCAGTGGCGCGGGCGCTGCAAAACCGCGAACACCTCGCCGTCGAGGCCGGCACCGGCGTCGGCAAATCGCTCGCGTATTTGATTCCGGCCATCCTCTTTGCGGTGGCGCAGAAAAAGAAGGCCGTGGTTTCCACGCACACCATCAATCTGCAGGAGCAGCTCACGGAAAAAGATCTGCCGATGCTCGCCCAAATCCTGCCGGAAAAATTCAGCTTTGCCATGCTCAAGGGCCGCGGCAATTACCTGTGCACCTACCGGCTCAACAAGGCCGTGCAGCAGGCGGGCAAATTGTTTACGAGTTCTGAAAGAAAGGAACTGGACCGGATCGTCGCGTGGTCGAAAACCACGAACGATGGCAGTGTTTCGGACTTCGAGATCGAGCCGGACCCGAAAGTTTGGGCGGAAGTTTGCTCCGAACGCGGATTGTGCTCCTCAAAAATCTGCGGCTTCCCGTCGGATTTTGGCAAGGACCACGGCGTCTGTTTTTTCCAACGCGCGCGGAACCGGTTTCTGTCATCGGATGTCCTGATCTTGAACCACACCCTTTTCTTCACCTTGCTGGGCGTGGCCGAGGAGGAGGTGGCGGACGGAATCCTTTTCAAAAATGACTTCGTGATTTTTGATGAGGCGCACACGATGGAGCAGGTGGCGTCGAAACACATCGGGCTCAGCGTCTCCAACGGGCAACTGCGCTACGCCCTGCACCGGCTTTGGAATCCCACCACCAAAAAGGGCTTCCTGGCCACGTTATTCGAGCGCAAGGAGGCGAGGCTGGTGGAGGAGTTGTTGAAGGAATCCGACCGGTTTTTTGAGAAGGTCGAACAGGCTTGCGAGGAAATTCAACGCCCGCTCAAACAAAAATCCGGGCGCGAAGTCAACCCCCGCCGCTCCTGGACGGAACTCCGCATCCGGCGGCCGGAATTGATTCCCGACAACCTTACGCTGCCCATCCAGCGGTTGCGCGAAGCCGTCAGCCATCTTATCAAGATGAGCGAGGACGATCACGTCGGACGGGAGCTGGTGGAGAGCAACCGCCGCCTGGGTGAATTCCGGGAGGAGATTGCCGCCTTTCTGGGTCAGACGGAGCGGGCGCACGTTTACTGGGTGGAACGCGGCGGCAAGGCGCGCCGGAACCTCGCGTTGAATGCCGCGCCGGTTGACGTGGCGGATTTTTTGCGCCGCCGGCTGTTCGAAAGCAACACGTCAATCATCATGACGAGCGCAACGCTGGCCGTGAAGGCCAAAGTCGAGGGACGAAGGACGAGGGACGAGAACCAAAGAAAGCCCCCGGCTCCTGGCCCTCGTCCTTCAGCGTCGCCGCTGAACTATTTTGCGAAGCGAGTAGGCGCCGAATCGGCGACTCTTTTGCAGGTCGGCACGCCGTTCGATTACGGGCGGCAGATGAAACTGTTCGTCGCCAGCAAAATGCCCGACCCGCGCGAAGCCGGTTATGCCGATGCGCTCGAACATTGGATTGCGCATTTCGTGAAGCAAACGCATGGCAAGGCGTTCGTGCTGTTCACGAACTACAAGCTCATGCAGGAACTCGCCGGGCGGATGGAGCCGTTCTTCGACAAACTCGGCGTCGCGTGTTTCGTGCAGGGCACCGGCACGCCGCGCTCGACGATGCTCGAAAAGTTCAAGGACGACACGGATTCGGTGCTGTTCGGCACGGACAGCTTCTGGCAGGGCGTGGACGTGCCGGGCGAGGCGCTGAGCAACGTCATTATCACGCGACTGCCGTTCGCCGTGCCCGACCACCCGCTCATCGAGGCCCGCCTCGAGGCGATTGAAGCGCGCGGCGGAAATTCCTTCGGCGAATTTTCCCTGCCGGAGGCGATCCTGAAATTCCGCCAGGGCGTGGGCCGGTTGATCCGGACCAAAACCGACACCGGCATCATCGTGGTGCTGGACAACCGGATATTGACGAAGCAATACGGCCAGTCCTTTCTCGACGCGCTGCCCAAATGTCCATTGGAGATTGTGTGAATCGTCACTCATTTGATGCCGAAATGTCACGTGCCCATTCATGAATGGCGGGTTAAATTAATTGCGTCGTTTAGAGTGGGCGTTGGATACAAGTTGTTTTTGTATGTTGCTCAACGCCCGCTTTTCTTTTCAGCCCGCGATCTGCAAACCCGGACACATGCTGATCTCCGAGTTAGCACTTTTCCCGAAGCCGGAACGCGCTATACTGGTCCGCATGTATCGGACGCAGGATTTGAACGTCAAAGAAATCGTCCGGCTGCTGACGCCGCGCGAGCTGAAGGCGCAGTCGCCGGCGACCGACGCCGTCAACGCGGTGGTCGCGCGCAGCCGCGAACGGGTCGTCCGCATTTTGCGGCAGGAAGACCCGCGCCTGCTCGTCGTCATCGGCCCCTGCTCGATCCACGACGAAAAATCCGCGCTGGAGTATGCGGCGCGGCTCAATGCGCTGCGCGAGCAATTCGCCGACCGCCTGGAAATCGTCATGCGCGTCTATTTTGAAAAACCGCGCACGACCATCGGCTGGAAGGGATTGATCAATGATCCCCATCTCGATGGTTCGCAGGACATCGAGGCCGGCTTGAAAATTGCGCGGCGGTTGCTGCTCAACATCACCGGCCTGGGCCTGCCGGCGGCGACGGAATTTCTCGACCCCATCGTGCCGCAATACATCGCGGACCTGATCACGTGGGCGGCGATTGGCGCGCGCACGACGGAATCGCAGACGCATCGCGAGATGGCCAGCGGCCTTTCGATGCCGGTCGGTTTGAAGAACAGCACGGACGGCAGCCTGCAAATAGCGATTGAAGCGATGGGCGCGGCGCGGCATCCGCACAGTTTCCTGGGCATTGACCAGGACGGCGCCACGAGCATCGTGCGCACCACCGGCAACCCCAACACGCACATCGTGCTGCGCGGCGGACGGACGCAGACGAATTACGACGCCGAAAGCATTCGCGCGGCGGAGGCAAAATTGAAATCGGAAAAACTGCCGCCGGTGCTGATGGTGGATTGCAGCCATGCGAATTCCGGCAAACAACCCGCCCGGCAGGAGGACGTGTGGCGCAGCGTGATCCAGCAGCGCGTCGCCGGCGCGCGCCCGCTCATCGGCCTGATGGTCGAGAGCCACTTCAACGAAGGCAACCAGCCGATTCCGAAAAATCTGGCCGACCTGCGCTATGGCGTGTCGCTGACCGACGCCTGCATCGGCTGGGAAACGACCGAACGGATGCTGCGCTGGGGCCACGAAGCGCTGGGGAAACTGTCGGCGAAGGCGGTTTCGGCGGTGTGATTCCCCCGTGGTGGTAACGCGTTCTGCGCCGCCACCACCAAAAATTATTTGCTCCCCGGCTTCTCCGCAGGAGTTTTTGCCAGGTCCGGCGGCAGTTTGTCCGGTTCAAACGCTTCGACGCGAAGTGAAATCAAGCTGGCGAACGGCACGCCGAAATTCACCGCGCCGTTCGAACGGTCCACGATGGCCGCCACTCCGACGACATTGCCTCCGTGCGCGCGAACGATGTCAATTGTCTCCTGCACGCGGCCGCCCTTGGTCACCACGTCCTCGACCACGAGGATCTTTTCGCCGGGTGCAATCTTGAATCCGCGCCGCAAAACGAGTCTGCCTTCCTCTTTTTCGGTGAAAATAAACCGGACGGCGAG
>Ga0265340_10000211_pt1 | contig 29612 bp, 24 predicted proteins | sample 4CB225metaG_FD_202082 | JGI IMG/M metagenome (GOLD analysis project Ga0265340, IMG submission 202082) | Rhizosphere microbial communities from Carex aquatilis grown in University of Washington, Seatle, WA, United States - 4-CB2-25 metaG | ecosystem: Host-associated > Plants > Roots >...
GGATTCCGGCAGGGTTTGGAATTGGCCATGGAGTGGTACGAGCGGAACATCGCCTCAATCGACGGTTGATGAGGGTACTTGGGCGTGTTGCCCAAACATTTGGAGCGCGGAACACCTATGGCAGTTTCAGTTAACAGGTTCCTCGATGTTTTTAATGGGCAAGCCGGTAATGGTCGCGGAGCGACATCGGAAATTAGCCCGGCACAACGTGCCGGGGAAGATGTCCATTAAAACCCCGCGTCCTGGAAGGACGCTGGAAATGGCCTTGTTTTCCAGCGCTTCCGCCGTCCCTTCCGGGACGAATTCCATTGCTTGGCGTTTTCCGGGGACGTTGTCCCCGGCTAATTTCCAAGGTCGCTCCGCGACCATTGAATGCCCGGAATCAATTTACCCACTACAAACGTCGAAGAACCAGTTAACATTGGCGCCGTTTGCCGGGCTGCCGGGAAAAGCGGCGGTGAAGGTAGGGCGCGTCACTCCATGCGCGCCGGCGTGGTGAATCAGAACGCGCTCATTGGCAAACGAGCGGCGGGCAGAGGACTGCCCGCCCTACCTGGCCCATGTGTCAATCTCAATGTGAACTGCTATAGACCGCGCGTTCGTGTGACTTCATGATTCCAGCCTGTTCCTGCCTCACCCGCCAAGGGCATCAACTCCGCGGGCCGAGCACGGAATGATAAATTTGACCGAGTTGTCTGGCGACCTCAATCCACGAGAGCGGTCTGGACGGCGGCTGCATGCCCGGTGCGGCATCGTAAAACCGGCGCAGGAATGGCGCCGTCCTTGATGGTGACGTGATGGGACAGAAGGCGGTCCCCTTGTCAAATACGCTTCTGGCCCAAGGCAAATCACTCAACAGCAGGGGAGTTTCGCACGCGGCGGCTTCCAGCGCCGAAAGACTGAGGCTTTCCCACGCGCTCAAGAGGACGAAGCCCCGCGCCTCACGGTAAACCTGAGCCAATCGTGCGCGATCTTGAATTGCGCCTTCGAACCGGATCGTGTTCGGATGCTGCTTGGCGAGTTCAAAGAACCGAAGCGCGTAGGGATCGGATTCTGCGTAAGGCTTTCCGATAATCCAAAGGGGGGTCTGTGCCTGAATGGCGGCCTCAGCGGCTTCCACCACTCGTTTGACCTTGGTGACGGTTGCCGTGCAAACCAGCCAGGGACCGCGCTCCACGCGCGGGCTGTTCAAAAAGATTTCTTCCACGCCATTCGGCACCACATGAACGTTCTCCGGTCGTGCGCCAAAAATGTAGGACATCAAATGCGCCTCCCACGGGGTCAAGGCGATACAGGCGTCGGCGAGCAGGTAACTTTTCCAATTAAAGGCGCGCAAAACCATGGACGGCAGGGTCCGTTGCATGACCTGCGTAATCAAATGCTGCAGCCGGAGCTTTCCCTTTGAACGCGAGCCTGTCCCGCCGAGCAATTCCGCCATGACAATTTTGATGCCCTTTTGATGGGCGAGTTCGGCTTGAGCGACGGGTATCCGGCCAAAGTAATGAATGACATCACCGGTTTGTGCGGGATCCCACCAGCGCAGGGGTTCGGCCTGGAGGCCGAGGGATTGCAGCGCGGCCTGAGTGCGCTCGATTTGAATCTGCATTCCGCCATGCGCGAGCGCAAAAGGCAGGCCGCAATTAAGGAGGATTTTCATGCGCAAACCGGACGGAAACCTGTGGGATTTTGGCGACGGCGCCGATTATTCAGTTGCCCGGAGCCGATGGCTTCAAATAGAGTGAGCATGGTCAAGCGATACATTGTCCATACTGCTTGAAAGGCCCGGATTTGTCAGCAAATGAATAGTCCAAATAATGCAGCCGTTTTAAGGTCGCTGATTATTTACGCGATCTGCGTGCCACTGGCCATCACCGTCGGTTACCTGCTGACGAACCCGATGGATTATTCGACCTTTGGCATGTTTGGCATTGTGGCGTTGTTGCTGATTTCGCCTCTGCTGCTCCGCTGGCATCATCCGTTGCTGGTGTTGAGCTGGAACCTGGGCACATCCCTTTTTTTTATAAAAGGGGCGCCCAGTTTGTGGCTCGTGATGGTCGCATTGAGCCTGGGGATATCGGTGCTGGAGCGGACCTTGAGCAGCCAGATGCACTTCATCCGTGTGCCCCAAATAACCTGGCCGCTGTTTTGCCTGGCCGGGGTGATTTTGGTTACCGCCAAATTTACCGGGGGAATCGGCCTGCATGCATTTGGCTCGAATGTTTATGGGGGCCAAAAATACATTTCATTGCTTGTCGGCATTTTGAGCTATTTTGCGTTGACCGCATGGCGCATCCCGCCCGAGCGGGCCGGGTTATACGTGGCGCTGTTTTTTTTGGGGGGGGCGACGGGCTTTATCGGAGATTTATTCTCAATAACACCCTCGTGGGCCCGTTTTATCTTCTGGTTCTTCCCGCCCACCATCAATTCTTACAGTTCGTTTGACGTGGGCGAAACGCGGCTGGGCGGTTTTACCTCAACGGGTGTCATGGTTTGCTGTTTTCTGATGGCCAAATATGGCGTCCGTGGAATTTTCCTTTCAGGCAGACTTTGGCGGCTGGCTGTTTTCTTTGCGGCTTTTTCATTGATCTTCTTTGGTGGATTCCGCGGCCGGCTGGCCACCGTGGGAGCGATTTTCATCGTCCTGTTCTTCATGGAAGGGCTGCATCGGACGCGCCTGCTGCCGATCTTCGCCTGGTTCGGCATCATGGGAGCGGTTGCCCTCATTCCTTTGGCGTCCAAGCTGCCATTCACCTTTCAGCGAACGCTGGCATTTCTGCCGCTGCATTTGGATACGCAGGCCAAAGCCGCGGCGCAGGCCACGGTGGACTGGCGCCTTGATATGTGGAAGGCCCTGTTGCCACAAGTGCCCCAATACTTTCTTTTGGGCAAAGGGCTGGCTATCTCCCCAGAGGATTACAACGAGGTGATGGGAATAGACGTGACCCTAGGCAACGCCGCTGGCAGTTTTGACCCAAGTCAAAACCCCCTTGCGCTTTCCTACGATTACCACAACGGCCCGCTTTCAGTCCTCATCCCTTTTGGCGTTTGGGGCGCGATTGCCGTTCTCTGGCTTTTTGCGGCCGGCCTTCGTGTAACGTATTGCAACTTCCGGTATGGTGATCCGTCGCTGCAAACCATCAATCTGTTCCTGTTTGCGGCCTTTCTGACCTCGATCCTTTTTTTCCTGTTTGTGGGCGGTGGCTTGCCCACCGACATAGCGACATTCGCCTGCTACCTGGGATTAAGCGTCTCCTTCAATGGAGGGGTGTGTCAGCCGGCGCCGCGGCCGGTTCCGGCGAAGGAGACACCTCTCCTTCCACGGGGCGTCTTGCCGGGTGCCCGGCCGCGCCCGGCGTTCCCGCGGTAATGCAACCGTGCTTGTTCCATCGGGCTGGGGCGCATCGTCCATCGTGAAACCGAAACTGCTCATCGTTGAACTCTGGGGATTGGGCGACCTGGTGATTGCGACGCCATTCATCCGCGCGGTCGCCGAAAAATTCGACGTTACCTTGCTGGCCAAGCCCTTCGCTCTCGATCTGCGGCCCCGCCTGTGGCCGGAGGCAAACGTCGTCACCGTCACTGCGCCGTGGACCGCGTTCAAAAGCAAATACCACCTCTGGCGCTGGCCGCTGCTGGACATGGTCCGGCTGCGCCGGAAGCTGGCCGCCGGGCATTTTGATTACGGCCTCTCCGCGCGCTGGGACCCGCGGGACCACCTGCTCTTGAAACTCTTTGGCGCCAAAAACCGGCTTGGGTTTTCGCGCATGGGCAGCCGGCGTTTATTAACGCAGCCGGTCGCCCGCCCTGAACCGGAGGAACATCGCTACGAATCCTGGCGCGTCATCGGGCGCGCCTTGAATGTGCCACTCCCGCCGCGCGACAAAATCCTCCAGCCGGCGGCGCGCGGCGGCGGGACGGTGTTGATTCACAGCGGCGCCGGACAGCCGGTGCGCGTCTGGCCGCTGAAGGCGTATTGTCAATTGGCCGCGCGGCTGCGCGGGAAGGGATATTCCGTCCAGGTCGCGTGCGACCCCGACCAGCGCGGCTGGTGGTTGCAAGCGGGCGAGGCCGGGGTGGCGACACCGGCCACCGTGGCGGAATTGATTGCGCTGATGGACCACGCGGGCGCGTTCGTCGGCAACGACTCCGGGCCGGGGCACCTGGCGGCGTTTTGCGGCGTGCCGACGTTCACGCTTTTCGGACCGCAATTGCCGGAGTGGTTTGCGCCGCTGCACCCGGCGGCGGAATGGATCGAGGGCAAGACCTGCCCTTACAAGCCCTGCTCGGACTACTGCCGCTACGCGGCACCGCATTGTCTGTGGAACATCACCGAGGAAGAAGCGTGGGCGCGCGTTGAACAATTCGCCGCCAAACATTTGCGGGTTTCCGTGTGAAAATCATCTTCGACACCGGACGTTTTTTGACCGGCCTTTTAAGCGGCATGGCCAGCCTGCTTCAAATTCTATGCTGACGCTGGTTCGAATCTGGATTGTGCTCTCCGCGCTGCTCGCCGGGTCCGGGTGGATTTTATCGGCAATGCACCAGTTAAACGCGGCTGGTTATGGGATTGTTTTTGCCGCGGCGGGGATCGTGTTTTTTTTCCGGCAACGACGAATAAAATGCCGGTTACCCAAAAATCCGGCACAATTGTTTTGCAAATTCCGCCGCCGTTTCAAACGCGGCGCGCCGTTCATTTTTCTGGCGCTGGCGCTGCTGGCGCTGCTGGCGGGCGCGTTGTATGCCCCCTTGAACGGCAGCTCAACGTCCTACCGGATCCCGCGCATCATGCACTGGCTGGCGGCGGGACAATGGCATTGGATTCGCACGCTCGATGCCCGGATGAACATCGCCGGCTGCGATTTTGAATGGCTTTTCGCCCCGCTGATTTTGCTGACGCACAACGACCGGTTTTTATTCCTGCTCAATTGGTTTTCCTTTCTGCTGCTGCCGGGCTTGATTTTCAGCGTCTTCGCGCGACTGGGGGTGCGCCCGCGGGTGGCCTGGTGGTGGATGTGGATTCTGCCTTCGGGCTGGTGCTTCGTTTTGCAGGCCGGCTCCACCCTCAACGATGCCTTTGCGACGGCCTATGCCCTGGCGGCGGTGGATTTTGCCCTGCGCGCCCGGGCCAATAAAAATACCGGCGATCTCTGGCTGGCCATGCTGGCGGCGGCGCTGGCCACGGGCGTCAAACAAACCAATATCCTGCTGGTGCTGCCGGCCCTGGTCGCCATCTGGCCGGGGGCGCGATGGTTGTTCAAACGGCCGCTAGCCTCGGCGGCCGTTCTGGCCGTGTGCCTGCTCGTTTCCGCCCTGCCCATGGTGGTTATCAACCTGCAAAACACCGGACATTGGAGCGGCGTGTCCCCCACCTCATGGGCCAGGGCGGAATTGCACTCGCCCGTGTGGGGCATCATCGGAAACGTTTTTTGCCTGACCGTCCAGAATCTCAAGCCGCCGATTTTTCCAGTCGCCAGTTCATGGAACGCCGCCATGCGCCATTTTCTGCAAACTCCATCCGGGGCGCATTTCACAGGATTTGAAGCCTTCGGCCGCCTGAGCTATGGCGTGGCCGAAAGCAGCGCGGCCCTCGGCGCGGGAATTTCTCTTTTAATCGTGATTTCGTTATTGGCGGCGCGGCATTATCGGCGGATGCCGAAAACGGCTGGCGCCGCAAGAAGCCCGGATCGATTGCTCCCGTTGTTGAGATGGATGCCGTGGGCATTGTTGCTGGTGTTCATGGCCAAGGTCGGCACATTTGAAAACGGACGGCAACTGGCCCCCTACTATGTTTTCCTGTTTCCATCGCTCCTGGTTTCGCCCGGCCAGTCCGTGCTGGTCCGGCGGCGATGGTGGCAGTCCATCACCTGGCTGGTGATGCTGGCAGCCGTGATGCTGCTGGTGGTTTCCCGGGATCGCCCGTTGTTTCCGGCGCAAACGGTCGTTGGCCGGCTTGAAGCAAAATATCCCAATTCAAAATTTGTCTCAAACGTCTCCCGCACCTACTCCAGCGCGCCGGATTTTGAGAAGCAACAGTCGTTCCTGGGAAAAAATCTGCCGGCGGACATCGTTCTCGGCTACGCGGCGATGGCCGGCGAGGCCGAATCGTCCCTGTGGCTACCCTACGGGAAACGGCAGGTTCAAAGAATTTTGCCGGGCGACACGCCGGAACAATTGCGCGCGGCGGGAATTCATTGCGTGGTGGTCGAGGATTATTTCCTGCGTGAAACCAATGACACCCTCCAGCAATGGCTTGCCCGCTACAACGGAATTTTGGTCAAGCAATGGCAATTCCTCGGGGATCCGTATGAGCCGCCGAAAATGTATTACCTGGTCCGCCTGCAAAATTCCTGAACCGCCGGGCGCCGGCTCAATACTTGGGCACGCGCGAATCAATTTCGTCCGACCACGCGCTGATGCCGCCCTTGACGCTCTTGACGTATTTGAAGCCCTGCTGCCGCAGGAAGCTCAGCGCCTTCAGCGACCGCACGCCGGCCTTGCAGTGGAGGTAATATTGCTGGTTCGGGTCCAACTCGGTGAAGCGGCTGGGCAGTTCGCTCAACGGCAGCAGCGGCACGCCCGCCACCTTCGCGATCTCGTATTCGTCCGGCTCGCGCACGTCCACCACCTTGATGCCCAGCTTCGGGTCGTCGAGCGCCTTCTTCATGTCCTGCACGGTGACTTCATCCGGGTTGGCCTGCGCTGACGCCGGTTCGGGAGTGATGCCACAAAACTGTTCGTAATCAATCAATTCCCTGATGGTCGGATGCTCGCCGCAGACGGGGCATTCCGGGTCGCGGCGCAGTTTCAACTCGCGGAACTTCAGGTCGAGGGCGTTGAACAGGAGCAGCCGTCCGACGAGCGAACTGCCCCGGCCGATGGCGAGCTTTAAAATTTCCGTGGCCTGGACGCAGCCGATGATGCCGGGCAGCACGCCGAGCACGCCGCCCTCCGCGCAACTCGGCACCATGCCGGGCGGCGGCGGTTCGGGATAAAGACAGCGGTAACACGGCCCGCCGAGATGCGGCGCGAACACGCTGGCCTGGCCCTCGAAACGGAAAATCGAGCCATAGACGTTCGGCTTCTTGAGCAGCACGCAGGCGTCGTTGGTGAGATAGCGCGTCGGGAAATTGTCCGTGCCGTCCACGACGATGTCGTAGGGCCGGATGAGGTCGAGGGCGTTTTCCGAGGTGATGCGGGTGTTGTAGAGGACGACCTCGACGTTCGGATTGATGCCGCGGATGGTGTCCCGGGCGGATTCCGTTTTCAGGCGTCCGACGTCGGCGTCGGTGTGCAGCAATTGCCGCTGGAGGTTGGAATAATCCACCGTGTCGAAATCCACGAGGCCGAGTTTGCCGATGCCGGCGGCGGCGAGATACATGGCGATGGGCGAGCCGAGGCCGCCAGAGCCGATGCACAGCACGCTGGCGGCCTTGATTTTCTTTTGGCCGGCCAGGCCGACTTCGGGCAGAATCAGGTGCCGCGAATAGCGGCGGATTTCGTCATTGTTCAATTCCATAAATCAAGCAAGCCATTGTATGGCAAAAAGTGAATAAATCAAGCCAACCATCGCCACCATCGCCACGAACCGCCGCCGCGCGGCTAAAGAAGGCTTCCAAGCTGCGCCCGACGCTCGCCATCGTGCTCGGCAGCGGGTTCCATCATGTCCTGACCGGGCTGTGCGTGGAGAAAAAGGTTCCCAACGCGAAAATTCCCGGCTTTCCCGTTCCCGGCGTCAGCGGCCACGCGGGCGAATTGTATTTTGGCAAACTCGGCGGCACGCCGGTGCTGGTTTTGAGCGGACGGGCACATTTTTACGAAGGTCATTCGATGGAACGCGTCACGTTCGCCGTCCGAGTGCTCGCGGCGTTCGGCATCCGTGATCTGCTGCTGACCAACGCGGCGGGCGGCATCAACCCCGGCTTTCGTCGGGGCGATTTCATGATGCTGACCGACCATATCAATTTTATGGGCATCAATCCTTTGCGTGGCGAAGCCCTGCCGGAACTGCCACGCTTCGTGGACCTGACGCAGGTTTATGACGCGAAGTTGAACGCGTTGTTGCTCAAAGCCGCGCGCGGGGGCAAAATGAAGCTTCATTCGGGCATTTACCTTGCCGTGAGCGGGCCGAGTTACGAAACGCCGGCGGAAATCCGCGCATTTGCACGGCTCGGCGCGGATGTTGTCGGCATGAGCACCGTGCCGGAGGCGATGATGGCGCGGCAATGCGGATTGAACGTCGCGGCCGTTTCGTGCGTCACCAATCTGGCCGCCGGGCGCGGCGGAAAAAAACTGTCCCACGCCGGGGTGCTGGAAACGGCCGGACAGGTGAAGGTTCTGGCAGCGGAATTGCTGAATAATTTTGCTGAATTGTATTCGGGAGGGTCGCCGTGCCGGTGATCCTGAATTAGGGACGGCGACACGCCGTCCCTCCCAAAAATGAAAATCGATTCCCAAAAATTGATTCGCGCCGCGGCGAAGGCGCGCGAAGGCTCGGTCGCCCCGTATTCCAAATTCAAGGTTGGCGCGGCGCTGCTCACGAAATCCGGCGACATCATCGGCGGCGCGAATGTCGAGAGCGCGAGTTATGGTCTGACCTGCTGTGCGGAGCGGGTGGCCCTGTTCAAGGCGTTGACCAGCGGAGCGAAGGATTTTGTCGCAATGGCGGTGGTGGCGCGCGCGCCGGGCGGGCCGATGCCCTGCGGGGCATGCCGCCAATTGCTGGCCGAGTATGCGCCGAAGGCGCAGGTATGGGTGGCCGACAGCCGTGATTTGAAACAGGTCCGGGTGTTTTCCGTGCGCGAACTGTTGCCGCGGGCATTCGTTATCGTTCCTTGAAGTTTCCCGGTGGAGCTGTAGACTGCCTTGTTTTTGCGATTTTGTATGAAGCCTGAAGTTGTCTTTGGTCTGGAGAGTGCGGCGTGGCCGGCGCTGCTGTTGAATGCGAACAGCGTGGTGCTGCGCACGAACACGGCGGCGGCGGCCGCGTTCGGCAGCGCGCTGGCCGGCGAGGCCCCGCCGTTGTCGGCGATCTGGTCGCCGGAAAACGGCGGCACGCCGGAGAGTTTTTTCACGCGCTGGGAGCAATCGCCGGCCCCCGGCGTCGAGTTGAAACTTCGCGTGGCGAACGGCGCGACGACCAAATTCAACGCGGTGATTTGCGCCTTCAACCGTGACGGCAGCAAGTGGTATGTCCTGCAATTGCTGCCTGCTGCCGGGCGGGCGCCGGCGGGCGCGCCCGAGGAAGCCAAGGCCGCGCCGGACACGAGCGGCGCGGTGCTCAAACAAAAGCTGGATTGCGCGCTGCAACTGGCGCGGACGGTGTCGCTGGACTTCAACAACGCGCTGACCAGTGTGCTCGGCCACACCTCGCTGCTTTTGAGCAAGGCCGAGCCGGGGCATCCGTGGCGGCATTCGCTGATGGAGGTGGAAAAATCCGCCGAACACGCGGCGGAAATCGCCAACGAACTCCAGACCTTCAGCCGCCAGGAAAAGGAAACCCACCGCGCCCCGCCGGGCAACCTGAACGAGGTGGTGAATCATTGCGTGGAATTTTTCCGCAACGCGCAGGGCGCGAAAATCACCTGGAACCTGCAATTGGAAAAGAGCCCGTTCGGCGTGCGTTGTGACGAGGGCAAGGTGCAGCAGGCGTTGACAAAAATTCTGGAGAATGCCGTGGAAGCGGTCAACGAGGGAGGCAAGGGACAAATCACCGTGCAAACGCGCAACGTGGAATTGACCGAGCCGACGCAGGACCGCAACGTGCGGCTGGTGGCGGGCACATATCTATGCGTGGAAATCACGGACAATGGCAGCGGCATCGAACCGGACGTGCTGCCGCGGATTTTTGAGCCGTTTTTCACGACCAAAAAAAACCATCGGGGCCTGGGGTTGGCGCTGGTTTATGGCATTGTGTCCAACCACGGCGGCGGCGTGGCGATTTCCAGCCAGCCGGGCGCGGGCGCGTCGGCGCGGATTTATCTGCCCGCGGAAAGGGATTTCATCCAGGAGAGCCCCGGTGCGGCGGGCGATTTGCAAGGCACGGGAACCGTGCTGGTGGTGGATGACGAAAAGCTGTTGTTGACCATGGCCGAGACGATTTTGACGGAATATGGCTACAAGGTTTTGACGGCGAACAGCGGGCAAAAGGCGCTGACGATTTTATCACGGGATGACATCACGGCGGACCTAGTCGTCACGGACCTGGTGATGCCGGGCATGGGCGGGCGTGAACTTGTCGAGCGCATCCGGCAGTTGTCGCCGAAGATGAGGATTTTATGCACGAGCGGCTACGTGATGCCTGCCGACAAGCAAACGGGCACGGCCTATCTGCAAAAGCCGTTCACGAGCGCGGAATTGCTGGCCAAGGTGAGGCACGTGCTTGCCAGCAAACCCCCTGTTGACTAAAACTTGAATTTGTTGTTTAATCACGCTTATGCAAATTGAAAGCTTGAAAGTATTCTGCGACCTGGCGGAAACGGGCAGTTTTACCAAGGCCGCGCAAATCAATGAAGTCACACAATCTGCCGTGAGCCAGCAGATCAGTTCTCTCGAGCGGCAGTTCAAGTCGCTGCTGATCGAGCGGAGCAAAAAGAAGTTCCGCCTCACGCGCGAAGGGCAGACTCTTTATGATTACAGCAAGCAAATCATCCAAACTTATGAGTCGCTCCACAGCAAATTGCAGGAATTGAAGGACATCATTTCCGGCACGATTCGCGTGGCGACGATTTACAGCATCGGCCTGCACGATTTGCCGCCGTATATCAAAAAATTCATGAAGCTGTATCCGCCGGTCAACGTCCATGTCGAATACCGCCGCGCCAACCAGGTTTATGACGATGTGTTCAGCAACGTCGTGGATTTGGGGCTGGTCGCGTATCCGGCCAAGGACGCCAAGCTCGAAATCATCGCGCTGCGCAAGGACCCGCTGGTGTTGATTTGCCACCCGCAGCATCCGTTCGCCAAACAGAAATCCATCAAATTCAAACAACTTGCCGGGCAGAAGATCATCGGCTTCGAGCCGGACATCCCGACCCGCAAGGCGCTGGACAAAATTTTGAAGGAGCACGGCGTGGACCCGCGGCACGCGATGGAATTCGACAACATCGAAACCGTGAAACGCGCGGTGGAAATTGACGCCGGCGTTTCCATCGTGCCGCAAGGCACGGTCCTGCAGGAAGTTGCCAAGCAAACGCTGGCCGCCGTGCAGGTCGAGGACGGTTCTTATTACCGGCCCATCGCCGCGATCTACAAGAAGAACAAGGTGCTCTCGCCGGCCATGAAGCAATTCCTCGGGATGCTCAAGGAAGCGGCCTGAAATTGCCGGTTGGATTTGCCGCCGCGAGCTTCGGTTCGCGGCGGCGTTTTTATTTCAGGTTCGCCGGATTCAGCGGCTTCAAATCCCTGGGAATGAACATGCCGTCTTTCCGGACCAATTCGCCGTCGAACCGCACCTCGCCGCCGCCCCATTCCGGACGTTGAATCAGCACCATGTCCCAATGCACCGCCGAGCGGTTGCCGTTGTCGCATTCCTCGTAGGCCTGCCCCGGCGTGAAGTGCAGCGACCCGGCGATTTTTTCGTCGAATAAAATGTCGCACATCGGATTCAGGATGTAGGGATTGAACCCGAGCGAAAATTCGCCGATGTAACGCGCCCCGGCGTCGGTGTCCAGGATTTCGTTCAGCCGCTTCGTGTTGTTCCCCGTCGCCTTGACGATTTTGCCGTCCTTGAATTCCAGCCGGACATTTTCAAACTTGGTGCCGGAATAAACCGTCGGTGTGTTGAACCGGATGACGCCGTTCACGGAATTTTTGACCGGGCAGGAAAAAACCTCGCCATCGGGAACGTTCCGGTCGCCCCGGCACATCTTGGCGCCGATGCCTTTGATGCTGAAGGTCAGATCCGTGCCCGGGCTTGTCAAATGGACCTTGTCGGCGCGTTTCATCCGGCGTTCCAGCGGGACCATCGCGCGCGCCATTTTTGCGTAATCCATTGTGCAGACGTTGAAATACAAATTCTCGAACGCCTCCGTGCTCATGCCCGCGGCCTGCGCCATGCCGGGCGTCGGCCAGCGCAGCACGCACCAGCGCGTTTGGTTGACGCGATAATCAAAAACCGGCCGGACGATGCGCGAATAAAGCTGCATCCGGTCGCCAGGGACGTCGGAGTTTTCGCTCATGTTATCGCTGCCGCGGATCGCAATGTAGGCCTGCATTCTTTTCATGCGGAACAGCTCGAGGTCGCGCACCTGCGCGGCGTGCTTTTCATTGGTGTCCAGCAACAGCTCGCGGGAAACCCGCGTGTGCCGCAGTTCCGCAAACGGGGTTGCGCCCGCCGCGCGAACGGCGCGGATGAGTTCGATGGTGAATTCGTCGGGCACGTCAATCAGGTCGAGCAGGATGCGGTCGCCCTTTTTGAGCTCGGTGGAATAGTTCACCAGCAGCTTCGCCAGTTTTTGATAGCGCGGATCGGTCATAAATCAGCCAACAGGTTAATTTGGATTTTCCCATTGTCGAGCCGGTTTGACTTAACGCGGAGAAAATGCAGGGCGATGATGGCTGATTAAAACTCTGACACGGATTCCACGGATTTTCACGGATGATGACCAATCTGTGGCAATTCGTGAAATCCGTGTCATATTTATCGTTTTACGATAAAAAAGACTTGACCAGCGGGATTCATGGGTTTATTCTGTGCGCCATGAATGCGACTGAAATGTCTCCCAAGGCCAAAGTGCGGTTGAACCGGATCAAGATTGTCAGTGAAATCTTGAGGGTATTGTCATTTGTCTGCTTCCTGTATTTTGGGCTATGCACTCTGTTCGGAATCGGCTCATGGCTGGGACTGGGCGCTGTCATGAAAAATACCGGGAATCCTATTTTCGCGCCGCAGTATCACAACATCGAAAACATCTATCTGGTCGGCTCCCCTGCCACCCTTGGTTTGCTGGCGTGGTTTGGCTACAAATTGTTCCGGCTTTATGAGCGCGGACAATTGTTTCGTCCGGGAAATATCAGCTATCTCCGAAAGATTGCGGGGGCCGCCTTTTTGCTGGCTTGCGAAGCCTCACTGGCCACCGCGTTCAAAAATCCAAACCGTCCTGCGGAAGAATTTTCGACCTGGGCCACGCTTGCCACGCTCGCCGTTCCCGCCTTCCTGATTTTGTTCTTCGCCTGGATCATGGACGAAGGCCGGAAAATCCAGGAGGAACAGGAGTTGACCGTTTAAACTTATGCCCATCATTGTTAATCTGGACGTCGTCCTCGCCCAGCGCAAAATGCGGCTCAATGACCTGGCCGGGGCCGTGGATATCACGCCGCAAAACCTGTCCATCCTCAAGACCGGCAAGGCCCGGGCCATCCGTTTCTCCACGCTCGAAGCCATTTGCGAAGCGCTCGACTGCCAGCCCGGCGAAATTCTGGAATTCCGCCCTGAAACGGCCAAAAGGAAAAAGATTTTAACCACGGATGGACACGGATAAACACGGATGCCGATAGGGCGCGTCACTCCGTGCGCGCCGAGGCCAGTCTTTGGACGGGCGGCGGCCAGAGGACTGCCCGCCCCACCATTTTTTATCCGTGTTCATCCGTGTCGATCCGTGGTTGAGGTTCCTTTTGCTTCACGTCTCTGCGCCTCTGCGGTGAAAATCAAAGGCTTTACTCGCTGGCGCGGTGAGTTCATTTTCCGGCGCGAAATGGCCATTGACCGCAAGCGATTGGACGGCTGGTGCGAGCGCGCCATTCTGGGTTTGGTGCTCGTGATCCTGGTCTTCGCCCCGCTGGCGATGGGCGCGGTGGATGCCTGGGCGTTTCTCGTCGTGCAGGGACTCACCCTCGCCGTGATGCTCGTGTGGACGCTGCGGTTGTGGCTCAGCCCCAAGCCGCAGCTGCTCTGGCCGCCGATTGGCTGGGTGGTGCTGGCGTTCGCGGTCTATGCCGTCGCGCGCTATCTCACGGCGGACATCGAATACGTCGCGCGGCTGGAGATGATCCAGGTGCTGGTATATGCGTTTTTATTTTTCGCCATCGTCAACAATTTGTATCGCCAGGAATCGGTGCAAATCGTGAGTTACACGCTGATTTTTCTGGCGGTGGGGATTTCAAGCTGCGCGGTCGTCCAGTTTTTGACCCATTCGAACCATGTCTGGAATTACATTTCGCCCTACCCGGGGCGCGCCTCGGGCACCTACATTTCGCCGAACAATCTGGCTGGATTGCTCGAGATGCTGCTGCCGCTGGCGGTGGCGCATCTACTGGCCGGACGGATGAACGCGGTCCTTCGCATCCTGCTCGGTTACGCGGCGCTGATCCTGGCGGCGGGGCTGGCGGTGACGCTTTCGCGCGGCGGCTGGGTGGCGGCGGCGGTTGGGCTGCTGGCGCTCCTGCTGGTTCTGGCCGGCCACCGCAATCATCGCTGGCGCGCGCTGTTGTTGCTGCTCGTTTTGCTCGGCGCCGGGGCCTTTTTTGTCACGAATTATCTGTCCAAAACCGCCGGCTATATCGAGCGCGTGGAACTCCAGGAAAACGGCACCCTCAATCTTGATGTGCGGTTCGACATCTGGCGGGCGGCGGAGCGGATGTGGCTGGATCATTTTTGGTGGGGCGTTGGCCCGGCGCACTACGACTACCGCTTCCGCGAATACCGGCCGGAAAGCGTCCAGATGCGCCCCGATCGCGCGCACAACGATTACCTGAATCTGCTGGCCGACTGGGGCGCCGCGGGCGGAATCATCGTGCTGGCCGGGGCGGCCCTGTTTGTCGCCGGGCTGGCCGGAACGTGGCGGCATGTCCGCCGCGCGGAACGTGATTTCAGCAGCGGGCAGAGCAATCGCTTCGCGTTTTTTCTCGGCGCGTCCGCCGGCCTGCTCGCGCTGGCGGTGCATTCGGCGGCGGATTTCAATTTGCACATCCCGGCCAACGCGCTGGTCGGGGTGACGCTGCTGGCCTTGTTGAGCAGCAACCTGCGGTTTGCGACGGAGCGTTACTGGCTCATCGCACGGTTGCCGGTGAAAATGCTGCTGACGGTTGCGCTCGCCGGCGGTGTCGTTTATTTGACCGGACAGGAATGGCGGCGCGGCCATGAAGCCTTCTGGCTGGCGCGCGCCGGGCAATCCCCGGATTATTTTTCGCCCCAACACACTGCCGCTTTGAAAAAGGCGTTTGCCGCCGAGCCGATGAATTTTGAAACGGCCTACGACATCGGCGAAGCGTATCGCGTGGAAAGCTTCAACGGCGGAGACCATTACGCGGACCAGGCGGAGATGGCGATGCAATGGTATGTGCGCGCCAGGGATCTCGACCGTTACGACGCCTACGGTTATTTGCGCCAAGGCATGTGTCTCGACTGGTTGGGTCGTCACGACCAGGCCGGAAAGTATTTCAGCCAGGCCGAGGCGTTCGACCCGAACGGTTACTACATCGTCGCGCTCGTCGGCTGGCACTACGTGCAAACCGGGGATTTTGCCGCCGCGAGGCCGTGGTTTGAACGGTCGTTGTTGCTCGGAGCCAATGAAAACGAAATCGCCCGTTCGTATCTGGATTTGGCGGGGCAAAAACTCATTGAAAGGGCCTCCGGCCAGCCCGTATTTCCGGTCAATTTTTGAGTTTGACATTTGCGCCTCCGCTTTTATAGTGATGGGGAAAGAAGAAGCAGTTCCTAAAAGGCAATTATGAGAAAGACATATTCCGCAGTCATCTGCGGCACAATGCTTGTGCTGGCTGTTGCCGCTTCCGCCCAGACCCTCAAACCCGGCGTCGCCACCATCGTCCGCATCCAGGGCGAGGCCAGGTATTCGCTGGGCGACGGGAACTGGCATCCACTGGTGGTTGGCAAAATGCTTGGCGCGGGGGCTGTCATTCAGACGGCTCATGATGCCACCGTGGACTTCGTGCTGGGCAAGATGGTTGAAATGCCGCAGGCCGCGCCGTGGCCGGATCGAATCGGGCCGGCGCCGGATTCCAACATTCGCGGTTTGATTGATTACAAACCCGCCGTCGAACAGAACATGGTCCGCATGACGGGCGACACCACGCTGGCCATTGACAAATTGACCATCGGGGACACCGGCCTGGACACCGTCAGCGACACGGAACTGGATTTAAAGCAGGGCCGTATTTTTGCCAACGTCAAAAAACTTTCTGCCGCGTCCCAATACCTCATCAAAATTCCCAACGGCATCGCCGGCGTGCGCGGCTGTCTGATAGAAATTGATGCGAGCGGTTATTTGGCGGTTAGCGACGATAGTGCGGCAAGCGGAACGGAAAATGGAGGTGAGGCAAGAGGAGTTCTGATTTCCATCGTCGGGCCAAACGGAGCCCCGATGACTTATCTGGTCGGTGATGGCAGTCAATTCACTCCTCAAACCGGTCAGGTTTCCCCGATGCCGCCGGACGCGCTCGGAATATTGCATCTACAGGGCAGCGCGCTTAGAACCGTGTATGTGGAAATCGTCTCGTTCGTGTACGACCGGACTTTCTGCTATATTTCGCCCACCTCAGGCAGTTTTTGACTTTGACGGAGGGGCGCAGGCGGTACCGGCCTGTAGCCTCCGGCAGTAATATTGGTAATGGGATTAAAACCAGAGCAGCCTTGAGTTGTTCTGGTTTTTTGTTTAATTGGGCGCGGTGAACTTCAAACCGCTCAAACGCACACCGGCCATTCTCGCGGTCGTCGTCCTCGTCCTCCTATGCGGTATCCGCCTGCTGCGTTTCGATTTTTTCGACCGGTTGGAGCGGATGACATACGATTTGCGGGTCCGCGCGGCCCAAGGATTTCCCGCGCCCGCCGCCACCAACCTGGCCTTTGTCTCCATGGAGGAATCCAGCATCGCCGCCGTCAAAAGCGGCAATCTCGGCTACCGCTACGGCCTCTACTGGCCGCGGCAGGTTTATGGCCGCTTGGTCGAGGAACTTTCTGCAGAAGGCGCCAAAGCCGTCGCCTTCGACGTGCTGTTCGGCGAACTGCGTCCCGACCATCCGCCGGTGCAGATGGCCGGCGGCGGTCTGATGGAATCCGACGACTTCTTCGCGCTGCAAATGCGCCGGGCCGGCAACGTCCTCATCCCCGTCACGCCCGAAGTAACGCTTCCGGATTTGTTCGCCACCAACGCACTGGCCATCGGTGATATTTCAACAGAAAAGGATTCGGACGGCGTTTTACGTCGCGTCGAAGCCTTCCGCATTTACCGCCGCTGGCATCCTTTGTTCAAGAAGGTCGAAGCCGATCCAGGATTTGGCATTGAGCTTGGCCAGGCGCGTGTTGAGCCGAAGCAAATTATTTTGCCGCGTTCAAACGGCGAGGAAATCAAGGTGCCGATTGACGCCGAAACCAACTTCGAACTGGCGGCCTTTATTGGCGACAAGCTCCCGCCCGGCGTGGCGCCGAAGGCCAAAGCCTTTTCCGACGTGCGCGTCTGGGACATGGGCATCGTCCTGGCCGCGCAGGAATTGAAACTCGACCTGGACCACCCTGACATGGATTTGCCGCGCGGGCGCATCACGTTGCACGGTTCGAACGGCATTGAACGCATCCTTCCCGTGGACGCCAACGGTTATTTTTTCATTGACTGGAGGCTCACGCCGAACGATCCCCGCCTGTTGGGCGCACCCATTGAAAATTTACTCCGGCAGGACAAACGGCGATTGAGCGGTGAAACAAATGAATTGCGCAACGAATTTCACAACAAGCTCGTTGTCATCGGGTCGGCGGCACAGGGCAACGACCTGACCGACCGCGGCGCAACACCGCTCGAAAGTAATACGCTGCTCGTCAGCAAGTATTGGAACGTCGCCAACTCCGTCATCACCGGTCAGTTTGTCCGCCGCGCTCCGCTGCCCCTGGAAATTACGCTCATCGTTTTGCTCGGCGTCCTGACGGCGTTTCTGACCTGGCAACTGCGCGCCCTTTTCGCCAGCGCGGCGGTTTTGCTGCTGATGCTCGCCTACGTCGGCGCCGGATTTTTTGTTTTCATCCAGTTCCGCTTCTGGCTGCCGTTCGTGTTCCCTTTGGCCGGCGCGATGCTGGTCGAGCACGTGAGCCTCGTCACCTATCGGGTCGTCTTTGAACAAAGGGAACAGCGCCGCGTCAAATCCGTTTTTTCCAAAATTGTTTCGCCGGATGTGATGAACGAGTTGTTGAACGCGGAAAAACTCGCCCTCGGCGGCGCGCGCCGGGAGGTGACGGTGTTTTTCGCCGATGTGCGGGGGTTCACCACCTTGACGGATGAGATGCAGGAGCACGTCGCGGAATTTGTGCGTGAACGGCAACTGGACCCCGGCACGGCGGAGGCGTGCTTCGATGAATTCGCGGGCGAAATGCTGAAGACGGTAAACCTCTACCTCTCCGTCGTCGCCGACGCCGTGAAGAAACACGGCGGCACGCTCGACAAATACATCGGCGACTGCGTGATGGCGTTTTGGGGTGCGCCGACACCCAACGAACGGCACGCGCTGGCCGCGGTGCGCGCCGCGGTGGACGCCCAACGCGCCATCCATGAGTTGAATCACAAACGCCTGGCCGAAAACACCTCGCGCGAGGCCGAGAACCGCGCGCGGCTTTCCGCCGGCCTGCCGCCCAGGCCGCCGTTGCGCGCCCTGCAGTTCGGCACCGGCATCAACACCGGCCTGGTCACCGTCGGCCTCATGGGATCGGAAGCACACCAATACAACTATACGGTGTTCGGCCGGGAGGTGAACCTGGCCGCCCGGCTGGAAAACGTTTCCGGCAGCGGCCGCATCATCGTCAGCGACACGACCTACAACCATTTGTTGCGCGACGACCCGGCGCTGGCCGGGAGGTGCGTCGAAATGTTCCCGGTCACGGTCAAAGGGATACGCAATGCCGTGCGCATTTACGAAGTGCCGTGGCAAACGCAGACGTAGGTGAACTCCGTTCCGCCGGCCATCGGGCGGGCCCCATTTGATTCATCTTCCAAATTCAAGCCGTTCGGCGAGGCGTTCGGGCAGGCCGGCGGCGAGGATTTTTTTCTGGGCGGCGGGAATGTCGTAATCCAGCCGGCGCAGTTCGATGGTGCCGGCGTCCATGTCGTAAATCACGTAGGCGGCCTTGGGATTGTTGTCGCGGGGCTGGCCGACCGCGCCGACATTGATGAAATATTTTTTGGCCGGATCAATCTTGAATTTGGAATAGGTGCCGCCGCGCACCATGGTGTCGCGCATGAAGGCGACCGGCACGTGCGTATGGCCAAAGAAACAGACCTGGGTGTTTTGATACGGAAAACTGGCGGCGGCGGCGAGCTTGTCAAAGACGTAACCCCAGCGTTGCGGCGCGTCGAGCGTGGCGTGGACCATCGTGAAGTTGGCGGCCATGCGGGTATATTTCAGGTCACGCAACCATTGCTTTTCGTCCGGGTTCAGTTGTGCGCGGGTCCAGTGGACGGCATCGGCGGCATGGGGGTTGAAACCTTCGAGGCGGTCATCGGTGGAACAGTATTCGTCGTGATTGCCCTTCACACAGGGGACATTCATCTCGCGGACAATCTGGAGGCATTCCTTGGGATTGGCGTTGTAGCCGACGATGTCGCCGAGACAGACAATGTGCGTGGCGTTCTGGTTTTTGATGTCGGCCAGAATTGTCTGAAACGCTTCCAGATTACCGTGGATGTCAGCGATGATGGCGTATTTCATTTTCTAGTGAACAATCTCAAATCCGTGAAAATCATTTTGCGCTTCGTTCCACTCCACCTTTTCGTCGCGGATGAAACCAGCAAGTCCCGCGCCACGAATGGCCTGGCGGAACGCCTCGAGTTCCTCGCGCGCGCCCTCGGCGGTCAATTCAACCCGCCCGTCGGGCAGGTTGCGGACCCTGCCGGCGATTTCAAAGCCGGCGGCGGCGGTTTTCGCGGTGTAACGAAAGCCGACACCCTGCACGTGGCCGGAATAAAGAATTTTCATGCGGCAACGATTCATGCCTGCCGCAGGGATAAAGCCAGAGCCGGGCGCCGGATGCAATGTTTTATTGGCCGGCGGGGTGGAACATTTTTCAGCGATTTGGTTTGACCGGTTGAACAATTTGCCGTAATCAGCACGGGCTGCCACCACAAAACGGTAAAAGTGCTTGCGTTATGCGGTGGCAAATGGAAGCAACCAACAATGCTGAACACCAAAGCATTCCTGGCAATTGATTTTGGGGCGGGCAGCCTCAAGCTCGGCGAATTTGAAGTCAACGAAGCCGGCGGCTTGCGTCTCAAGGGTTTTGCCATCAAGCCGCTCGGCGCCGAAGGCGCGCAGGAGGCCACGCGCGAAGCGACCATGCTCAAGGCGCTTCAGGAAGTGCTGGTTGAGAAAAACTTCCAGTCCAGAAACATCAACGTTTGCGCGCCCGGCTTCCACGTGTTTTCCAAGTTTGTCAAACTGCCGCCGGTGGACGCGGGCAAGGTGACGCAGATCATCCAGTACGAGGCGCAGCAAAACGTGCCGTTCCCGCTGGCCGAGGTCGTGTGGGATTATCAGATTCTTGGCTCGGCGCCCAGCGGCGAACTCGAAGTGCTGCTGGTGGCCATCAAATCCGACGTGGTCGAGGGCTTGTTTCGCGTGGCCGAGCAGGCCAAGCTGCGGTTGAACCTGTGCGACGCCTCGCCGGCGGCGCTCTGCAATGCCTTCCGTTACAACTACGGCGACTTGGAAGATTGCACCATGCTCCTGGACATCGGGGCCAAGACGAGCAACCTGCTGTTTTTTGAAAAAGGAAAGGTTTTTTCCCGCAGCATCAATCTGGGCGCGAATGCCATCACGCAGGATTTTGCGAACGAGGCCAAATTGAAATTTGGTGTCGCCGAGCAAATCAAGGTCGCCGAGGGCTTCGTGAGCCTGGGCGGCGCGTATGAGGAGCCGGAAAATCCGAATCAGGCGGCCATTTCAAAAATCGCGCGGCAGTTCATGACCAAGCTGCACATCCAGGTCAACCAGACGATCCAGTTTTATCGCGGCCAGCAGGGCGGGTCGGCGCCCCAGCGCCTCTTTTTGTCCGGCGGCGCGTCCATCATGCCTTACACGGCGCAGTTTTTCGCGGAGAAACTGAACGTGCCGGTGGAATACTTTAATCCATTCCGCAACGTGCAGATTGATCCGTCGGTGAATCTGGAGGAACTGGCGCGCGTGGCGCATTCACTCGGCGAAGTCGTGGGTCTGGGTTTGCGGAATCTGGCCCAATGTCCGGTGGAAATGAATTTGATGCCGGAGAGCACGTTGCGCTGGCGGGCGTTCAACGAGAAGAAACCCTATTTCTTTTGCACGGTGCTGAGTCTGGCGGGGGTGGCGTTCGCGGTGGGGTTTCTGTTCCAGCAACTGGCGGCATCCAAGGAGAGCGAAATCGCGAACCTGGAGCCAAGATTGCAAAAACTGGAGGCGCAAGCCGAAAAGTTCAAGAACGCCTACGCGAAACTGCAGGCGACCCGGGCGGAAGCGGATCAAATCACGGCATGGATGGAGGACCAGACCTATTGGGGCGACGTGCTGGCCGAACTGCGCCGCGCATTGATCCGGGCCGAGGGCGATGTCGTGAAAAAATATGCCGCCCAAAATCCGAAGATGGAGGCGGGCATTTGGGTTGAACAAATGATGACCAGCGCGAATTTGGATAATTTCGGCGCAAACCCAAATTTCCCGGCGAATCCTGCCAATGGCGGAGCACCGGCTGATGCCTCGAACGGACAGACCAATTCCATCACCCTGGTCTGTCGCGCAGTGGATGAGTCGGGCGTTGATTCCGCGGCAAACAATGAAGTCGTTTATGCCGTCGAACGTGAATTAAAAGCCAGCCCGGTGTTCAATCCCAACTCGGCGCAGTCTTCCGCGCAAATCTCGCCGGTGGATGCCAACAGCACGTTCACGTTCAGCATCATGGTTGCGCCCCAAAACCCGCTGAAATTGTAATATGATCTGGATCAAGCGGAACCTGTTTTTTGTGATCGGCGGCGTCCTGGCCCTGGGATTGCTGGGCGCGGCGGGCTTTTACGATTACGCAAGCTGGAAGCGCAACTCGGCGGCTTTTGACAAATTGAACGAGGTTTACAACACGTTGCGGGAGCTGAAAAGCCAGCCACTTTCGCCGGGCAACGACAAATTCGACAACATCGAGGCGGCCAAACAGCAGGAGGTCCAACTCCGCGATTGGATCCGCCAGGCGCGAAGTTATTTCCAGCCCATTGCGCCTGTTCCCAACACGACCAACGGCCCGATTTCGAACGAATTGTTTGCAAACGCGCTGCACCAGACGATTGACCAGTTGCAGCATGACGCGGCCAATGCTCGCGTCAGTGTCCTGCCCCAATACAGCTTTTCATTTGAAGCGCAACGCTCGCGGGTGAAATTCGCCCCCGGCAGCCTGGGCGCCCTGGCGGCGCAACTCGGCGAAGTGAAAGCCATTTCGGAAATTCTTTTCGCGGCGCGCATCAACCAGTTGGACGCGATCCAGCGCGCGCGTGTGTCGGATGATGACGCCAGCGGGCCGCAAACGGATTATCTGGCCGACAACGCCGTGACCAGCGGGCTGGCGGTGTTGACGCCCTACACCGTCACCTTCCGTGCTTTCAGCCCGGAAATCGCGAAGACGCTGACCGGCTTTGCCTCATCGCCGAACGGGTTCATTGTCAAAAACATCAATGTTCAACCGGCGGGTGCTGCCTTGGAAGCGTCAACGGGCATGGGAGCGCCGCCGCCGGCACCCACGCCGGTGGCCATGCCCGGCAAGGGCGGGTTGCAGACGGTGTTGCAGGAGCAGTTGTTGCGGGTGACCCTCGAGGTTGAGATCGTGAAACTATTGCCGACGAGATAAGCGCATGGATTTCCTAAAAAAACATTACGAGAAAATCCTGCTCAGCGTTGTGTTGTTGGGCCTGGTCGGGGCGCTGGCGTTCATGGCGTTGATCATCCCCCGCGAGCAGGAAAAAGTCAGGGAAATCGGCGAGGGCATTATCGGCGGCCACGTCGTGGCGCTGCCGGATCTTGATTTGACGAGGCAAAGCAACGTCATCGAACGGCTGCAACCGCCTTACCGGTTGGACTTTGAAAGCACGAACCGGCTTTTCAATCCGGTTGAATGGGTGAGAACGCCGGATGGCCGGCTGGTTAAAGTGACCGGAACCGGCCCGCAAGCCGCCGCCGTCACCGCCATCACGCCGCTTTATCTGGTGCTGTCTTTGGATTCGGTGGTGACCAATGAGCTTGGCGCGCGTTACGTCATCGGCGTGGAACGCCAGGCAGCGGCGAATCCGGCCCTGCGCCACAAACAGCAGCGTTACGTCTCGGTGGACGATCCCAAGAAAGATGTTTTTGCCCTTGATAAAGTCGAAGGCCCGGCTGAGAATCCGGATGGTTTGGTTTTGAAACTGGCCGATACCGGCCAGGAAATTAATTTGTCAATGGATAAACCCTTTCGGCGCGTGGATGGCTATACGGCGGACTTAAGGTATGATCCCGATACGGCGCGCTGGTCAGGACAACGGGTCGGCAGTCATCTCAAATTTGCCGGGGATGATTACACAATCGTTGACATCAACTCGAACGAAGTGATAATGTCTGCCCAATCAAACCAAAAAAAATGGACTTTGCGATATGCGCCCTGAGTGCTAAAACATTCCGGTCGGGCAGCGCTGATTTAAGACGAACCTGAAACACACACCATGAGAAACGCAATTTCCCTCTCACTAGGTTTTATTCTGCTGGCGGTTTTCACCGCCACGTCACCGGCCCAAACCAGCAGCCCCGAGGACATGGCCGTCACCGAGGCGGTGAAACGTCAGGCCGACACCATCGTCCTGCGCCAGAAATTGGTGGACGCCAAAAATGCCGCCGCGCGCGGGGACCTGGCCGCCGCCGCCAAGCTATATCAGGAAGCCTACGAACTGGTTCAGTCAATCGGCTCCGGCATTGACGTTGAGACCCAGCAAACCATTTCAGGACTGGCCTCCACCCGTCTGGCGCTCGCCCGCCAGGCGCAAAGCCGGGGTAATTATCATGAGGCCGACACGCAAATCATTCAGGTGTTGAAGGTCGATCCGCAAAATGCCGCCGCCCTCTCCTTCAAAAGGCAGAACGATCAGACGCTCGCCGCCATGAGGGGCCAAATGCCCGACCGGGAGACTCTGGACAAGGTTCCTTATCTGATGAATGACAAGACCGACGCGGGCACACTGGTGCGCGACGGGAAGCTGCTGTACGAAATGGGCAAACTGGACGAAGCCGAGGCCAAATTAAAGGAAGCGCTGAAGCTGGATCCGGACAATGTCGGCGCCTTTTATTATTTGAATCTGATCAAACAGGCGCGCTATATCCGTGACGCGCTCCAGCATACGGCGGACACCCAGTCCCGCATGGAACAGGTGGAAAAACAATGGGTGCTGCCAACAGCGCCCAACCTGCCGATGCCGAATCCCTACGCTCAAACCAATTTGTCCTACACCGGTCCCGGCCGGAGTGTCATAGACAACAAGCTCAACCACATCCACCTCGAGAATGTTTCTTACGACGGCCTGCCGTTGAGCGAAGTCATCCGCCAGGTGAGCGAGTCGGTCCGGTTGCGCGATCCGGAAAAAAGAGGAATAAACTTCCTGATTAATCCCAATCCCGACACTTCCGAGGCGACTGCCGCTTCAACGATTCCCGGTGTGGCCGGCGGCGCCGCGGTGGTCAATCCAGCCACGGGATTGCCGGAAGCACCGGCGCCTGCCGCTGGCGGCGAAGCCACGCCGGTTGATCAAGTCGTGATTAAATTGAGTTTGACCGACGTGCGCCTGGCGGACCTGTTGGACGCGATTGTGATGGTGGCCGACCACCCCATCAAATACTCGGTGCTGGATTACGGCGTTGTTTTTTCCAGCAAGGGGGCGGAAACCCCCCAGCTTTACATGCGGACATTCAAAGTGGATCCGAACACGTTTTATTCAGGATTGGAAGGCGTCAGTTCCGCCAGCTTTGGCTCGGTTAACAACTCTGGAGGCAGCGGTGGTAGCGGCGGCAGCAGCGGCGGCAGCAGCGGCGGCAGCGGGCAAAATAACAGCGGCTCGGCCATCGCCGTGGTGAATGCAGCTCCTGGTGAGGGAGGTTTTCGCAGCACGGGCAGTGGCAGCGGCGGCGGTGGTGGTGGCGGTGGTGGCGGTGGCGGTGGCGGTGGCGGCGGCGGTCAGGGCGCAAGCAATCCCCTCAATACCACGGGCGCTGCGGGTGGCGGTGGTGGTGGTGGTAATGTTAGCGGCGGTGGTGGTTTGCGTTCCATTACCACGGTCAATCTTGCCTCCGATGTCAGTGTGGCGGCGAGGACTTTCTTCACCACTTTGGGGGTTGATATGGTCAATCCTCCCGGCAAATCAGTGTTTTTTAATGACCGTTTGGGACTGTTGTTTGTAAAGGCAACATTGTCGGACTTGGACACCATTGAAAACGCCATCCGGGCTTTGAATCAGGTGGCGCCACAGGTCCATGTCAAATCCCGGTTCATTGTGGTGCAGCAGACGGACGACAAGGCGCTGGGCTTTGACTGGTATCTGGGGAATTTCACAAGTGGCAATGTCGAGACGACGGCCGGCAACGCCGGATCGGTCAATGTGCCGACCTCGGCGTCCAATCCTTCAGGAGTGTTCCCGGGAAACACATTTAATAGCACAACCATTCCGACCACGGTTCAAAGCCTGACGAGCGGTCTGCGAAACAGCGCTCCGGCGGTTGCCACCGTCACCGGTATTATGACCGACCCCAACTTTCAAGTGGTCCTTCATGCCCTGGATCAGCGCAGCGGAGTCGAAACCCTCGCTGAGCCGGAAGTGGTGACCATCAGCGGACGGCAGACGCAGATGCGGGCGACGCAAATCATTAACGTCCTGACCGGTTACTCGTTCCAGGCGGGCACGTCCGCCACCACAACGACTGGAGGGGGTACAACTCCATAATTTTTCAGCAACGGGGTAAAATATGAAAGCTCTCAAATCAAATAAAACATGCAAAGTGGCGTGGTTGCTGTGTGCCGGCGTGGCCGCCGCCAGCGTGGCCCGCGCACAGAACAACACTTTCACGCCGGGAACTTCAGCCGTCATTCCCACCACCCAACAAGTGGAAACCGGGCCGGTCTTGGATGTCGTGCCTTACGTTTTGTCCGATGGTTGCACGATCAACCTCACTTTGATTCCGTCAGATACTGAATTCAATGGTTATGACACGCCGCCGTCCGTTGCGGCTGTCGCCGGCACAGGAAATAATTACGTGGAGTTGCCGGTGGTCCTGCCCGATTTCACCGTCCGGCAAGTCATCACCACCGTGAACATCTGGGACAACCAGACCGTCGTCATTGGCGGTTTGATTTCCTCCCAGAATATCTACACCAAGGACAAAGTGCCCGTTCTGGGGGACATACCGGTGATGGGACGTCTCTTTCAGAGCCAGAGCAAAAGCTCCGTTAAGAACAATTTGATGATTTTTGTGACGGCCACCATCGTGGACCCGGCCGGCAACCGCGTGCATACGGATGACGAGTTGCCGTTTGCGCAAAACGCCATCCCCACGCAACCGGTGGTGGTCGGCCAGACCTTTAAGCCCGGACCGGCCCACGCGGTCGAAGTGGAGGTTCCGGCCGCCGCTCCGGCGGCACAGTGATGCCACCATTCTGCGGACAAATTTGTGGATCGGTTGCTGATTATTGACGGTCACGCTTACGCCTATCGCGCGTTTCACGCGATACGCAGCTTGTGTTCGCCATCCGGGCGGCCGACGAATGCCATTTACGGCTTCGTCAAAATGCTGGCGAAAATGCGTTCGACCATTGAGCCGACACATTTGATCGTCGTATGGGATGGCGGCCTGAGCGCCGGGCGGATTGCGATTTTGCCGGAATACAAGGCGCAACGGCCGGGAATGCCGGACGATTTGAAGGCGCAACTGGACGAAATCGCCGGTTATTTGAAAGCGGCGGGCATCGCTTCGTTTTGCCGCGACGGCGTGGAAGCGGATGATTACATCGCCTGCCTGGCGCGCCGGGCGGCGGCGGCGGGCATGACGGTGGTCATTGCCAGTTCCGACAAGGATTTTATGCAGTTGGTGTCGGAGCGGATTGGATTGCTGAATCCGAACGACAAAAGCGAAGCGGTTTGGACGGACGGACAGGTCCGGGCCAAAAGCGGTGTGGAGCCGTCGCAGGTTTTGGACTGGCTGAGTTTGACCGGCGACAGCGTGGACAACATTCCGGGCGTGCGCGGAGTGGGGCCCAAGACCGCCGCTGAATTGCTGAAACAATTTGGTTCGGTCGCGCAATTGTACGCGCGGCTGGACGGGGTGAAGTCGGAAAAATTGCGGGCGGCGTTGCGCGATGCGGCGGGCGTGGTCCGGCGCAACCAGGAACTGGTGCGGTTGCGGGACGATCTGGCGTGCGAATTTTCGCCGGGCGAACTGGCGGAAAAACCGGCCGACGCCGGGCGGTTGCGCGAATTGTATCAGCGCTGGGGCTTCAAGGGAATGCTCGCGGCCCTGGACGAATCGCAGTGCGAACCGCAGGCGGTTTTGATTTAGAAAAATGAATTTGAGAAGCTGGATGGCAAATTCGTCCGCGGCGATCGGTTGCTCGCCGCGATGGATCTTTTTTGCCAAAGTAATTTTTGGACAAAGCCGCCCGGCGTGTATAGAATTGAAGAAACCTTTTATGTCGTTGTTGTATTACACCCGCAAGATTGCCGTTTGCTTATGCGGGGGGGTGATGCTTGCGCTTCCCGCTGTCGTTTTGGGCCAGACCAATTATTACGCCACCAATGGGACTGAATACGCGATCATCGGCGCCCTGCCGGGCGACCAGGTTTGGCCCGACGTGGCGGTGACACCGGCCGGCGGATTCGTCGTCTGGCAGGATAATATCACCGACGGCAGTGGCTGGGGCGTGAGCGCGCGGCATCTGGACAGCACGTTGTCCGGCGCCTTGAGCACGTTTCGCGTGAATGCCCAGGGCACAAACGATCAGGAAAATCCGCGCGTGGCGCTCCTCAAAAATGGCGGCGCGGTTTTCGTATGGCAGGGCGGCGTGGAGGGTTTTCAACACATCTACGCGCGCTTTTTGAATTCGAGCAACCTCTTCTTGACAACGACCGACGTGGTGGTGAGCGTGCCCGCGAATAATTTCCAGATCAACCCGGCCGTGGCCGTGCTCAATAACAGCAATGTTGTGGTGGTGTGGGGCAGTTTCGACGAGGCCGGCGCCAACAGTTTGCAGGATGTTTACGGCCAGATCTTTTCGCCGGCGGGGCAAAAGGTCGGCGGCGAGTTCTTAATCAATCAATTCATCTCCTACAACCAGCGCACGCCTGCCGTCGCGGCCCTGGCGAATGGCGGCTTCGTCGCCACCTGGGTCTCCGAGCAGGAACGCTCCGTGGCGCCCGTCTTGGGGACCAATTCGGCCTACGTTACAGCCAGCGGGGCTCCGGTTCCAAGCGTGGATGTTTACGCCCGGCTTTACGACAACAACGGTGTGGCGCAGGGAAATGAGTTTCTGGTGGACACGAATTCCAGCCCCTGCGCGGACCCGCGTGTGGCTGCCGCGTCGGATGGCAGTTTCATGGTGGCTTGGGGGGCGTATGACACGGTCAATGTGACCAACGGCTGGGACGTTTATGCGCGTCCCTTTTCCAGTGCCGGGGCTGGTGGCGCGGTCGTGCTCGTCAATTCATTCCTTCCCGGCAATCAATACGCGCCACGCATCAGCGCCATCGGGGGGGATTATTTGATTGTTTGGACGAGTTTATGGCAGGACGGCTCGCGCGAAGGCGTGTATGGACAATTCGTGCATGCGGGCGGTTCGCTGGTCGGGGGCGAGTTTCGCGTGAACACCACCACCGTCAGCCAGCAAATGCAGCCGGCGGTGGCCTCGGACGGCGCCGCACAATTTCTGGTGGTTTGGACAAGTTTCACCGGCCTGCCCAACAGTTTCGATCTGTTTGCGCAGCGTTACCTCAATGTGTCGGCGCTTTTGCTGCCGCTGAACGCGCCGTTTGTGTCTGCGCCGTTCACCCTTAGCAACGGGGTTTACCAACCACAGTTGCAGGTTTCCTGGCCGGTGCTGCTGGGCATCTCGGTTTCCAGCTATGAAGTCTATGTGGATGGCGCGGCGTCACCGGTTGCCTTGACGGGCAGCAACGTGTGGACGATGACGGCAGCGAATGGTTTGACGGCCGGCAGCACGCACTCGTTCACGGTGGATTATGTGACCACGGATGGCCGGCACTCGCCGCTGTCGCCGCCGGCCAGCGGGACGACCTGGAGCGGCTGCAATTGGACTGGAATTCCGTGCGAGTGGATGGAGCAATATTACGGCTATAATATATCCTCCTGGCCTGCCGCCGGCGCGCCGGTGACTGCCGGCGCCCCGACCCTTCTGCAAATTTTTATGAGCGGCGGGAACCCGACGAATTCGGTCACCTGGCTGCAGACGTCATTGGCCAAAACTTCCCAGGGAATGTTCCTGAGTTGGAATACCCAGCCGGGATTCACCTACCAGGTGCAGGTCTCGACGAATTTCGGCTCCTGGAGCAACCTGGGCTCGCCGCGGTTTGCGGCCGGGAACAGTGATTCAATTTATGTCGGGGGTGGCGGGATGGGTTACTACCGCATCCTCCTCCGGCGCCAATGAA
>Ga0265340_10000213_pt1 | contig 29522 bp, 22 predicted proteins | sample 4CB225metaG_FD_202082 | JGI IMG/M metagenome (GOLD analysis project Ga0265340, IMG submission 202082) | Rhizosphere microbial communities from Carex aquatilis grown in University of Washington, Seatle, WA, United States - 4-CB2-25 metaG | ecosystem: Host-associated > Plants > Roots >...
GCCGCCGCGGCTGCACTCTGCAAGCCGGAGGCGTCGGTGACTTTCGCCGTGATCGCATGGACCGCATCTGCCAACTGGCCGGTCTGAATGTCGATGTAACCCTTGGCGACGTCGGCAACGGTCAGAATCACCGGGCTTCCGAGGGCACTGGCGCCGTCGAACAGCTGCAGCACGTCGCCGACAAAGTTGCTGCCGGTGGCGATACGTACTGTGAGGTTGCTGTCGTTAGTGCTGGATCCGCTGCCGACCGTACCGACGATCGGGGCGACATCGTCCGAGACCGAGACGATGCTGGGCGCGTTCGGGGCATTCGACAAGCCGAATACCTGCGCGGTGATGCCGTAGGCGCTGGTGTCGCCCAGTGCCTGGCTGAAGTCCTGCCAGGTGACGACGAAACCGCCGTTGGCAAGCGCGGACGTGGTCGGATAAAGCTGATTGCTGCCAGGCTGGGAGTTGACGAGGTATTCGCCGCCCGTCTTGACGCCATTCGCATCGTAAACCTGGGCCTTGATGCTGGAGGAACTGCCGTCGCTGACCGAGCTTTCATCGGACCAAGTCACCACGAAGCCGCCATTGGTCAGTGCGGTGATGCTCGGGAAATCCTGACTGCCGCTGGTCTGGGTGTTGACGACAAACTCCGAACCAACCTTGGTGCCGGTCGGGTTGAAAACCTGCGCCCTGACTTCGCCGCTGGTGTCTTCCCAGGTAACGACGAAATTGCCATTCGCCAGGCCGGTCGCCGGGGCAAGCATCCGGCTGTTGTAGAACGCGGTGTCCGCCACGAATTCGGAGCCGACCTTGGTCGCCCCGGTCGCGGTCGGATGGAATACCTGGCCCCTGGCTTCCCAAGTGCCGGTCCTGAAATCATTCCAGGTCACGACGAAGTCGCCGTTGCTCAGCGTGGTGACGGAGGCGCGCTCTTGGTCATAGACGCTGCTCGAGTTGACGAGAAATTCGCCTCCGACCTTGGTGCCGGTCGAGTCGTATACCTGCGCCTTGACGTCGGCGCCGGACGAGGCGGTCTGGTTGGTCCAGGCGACGACGAAGCCGCCATTTGCCAGCGCCGTGATGGTCGGGGTATTCTGGTTGCCCGACGTGACCGTGTTGATCAGGAATTCGGAACCGGTCGGCGTGCCGTTTGCGGCGTACGCTTGTCCCTTGATGTCGCCCGACGTGCTGTTCTGGTCCTGCCAGGCGATAACGAAGCCGCCATTGCTCAAACCGGTGACGGTGGGCGTCGCCTGCGACCCGGTGGTCTGGGTATTGGCTAGGAATTCGGTGCCGACCTTGGTGCCGTCGGCCGCATACACCTGAGCTTTGACGCTGGTGAAGCTAGTGTCACCCAGCGTGCCGCTGCCGCTGCCCGCATATCCTGCCAGCCCATCCTGCCAGGTGACGACGAAGCCGCCATTGGTGAGGCCGGTCACGGTCGGGTACCACTGCCCCCCGCTGGTCTGGCTGTTGACTTCAAACTCGGTACCAATCTTCACTACGGTAGTGGCAGCGACAGTCATGAATCTACCTCTGGACTAATCGGAAAAAGGGGGATGATTGAATTCCGCGCCTGTTCCGGTATCGCCGAACCGGTGCCGAACCCGGCGAGTGTTTAACCTGATGTTTATGATATTATATGATATGTTATAATAACATTACGTGACAATTTTTGACCGTGCGTGGGCGTGATTTGATTGAAGCTGTCCACCGGCCGGCGTCGCTTCACGGATCACGCGTACGCGAAATCGATCCCACGACCGGGCCGCGCCGCTTGTGCGGTCGAGTGTCTGCTGTGGGAAGTGGCAAGCGCGGCACGAAATGCAGCGCACTTCGCCAATCGTGCCCGATGCGCCTTCGTCATGAATCGTGTGCCTGAGGATCGTCCCTGCGGGGCAATGACAGGGTCACGAAGGCAGGCGTGCACCGGGACGATGCCCGGCGCACGCGTTGTTGTCGATCAGGTCTGGGCGTGGAGCGGGTCGGGATTGCTAGGAGCAGAGTTCGACGGAATGAGGCCGCCGTCCGAACCGGATCCCGGAACCAGGCTTGCCGAAAACTGCGTCAGCAACGACAGCGACACGCTGGTGCCGCCGTGGCCGTCACTCGCGACATTGAGCTGCGTACCGGCTTCCACGCCGGCAAACTGATAGCTGTAATTGCCTCCGCTCGTTACCAGCGTCAGCGTCGCGCCGTCGAAATTGAACGAGTTGACCGCTGTATTGAGCAGGTCGATCGAATCGCCAACCGCGAAGTTCGAGACGGTTCCGGTCAAGCCTGCGGCGTTGTCCAGATAGAGCGTCGCCGACGGTCCGGTAAAGTCCACATTGTGTTCGGTACCGCCGCCGAGGACGTGCTCGAACCCGCCGGAAAGCACCGTGTCGTTGGCAATGCCGGCGACATCCAGTTCACCGTTGTTGACGGCGGCGCCATTGGCCGTTCCGGCAACGAACTCGAAACCACCGTTAATCGTCGTCGCATTGGCCACGCCGCCGACGTTAACGTATTGCAGGCCGCCGGTGTCGATCGTCGTTGTGCTGGCCGTACCTCCGGTCCCAACATATTCGAATCCACCGGCCACGATACGGGTATTGGTCGCATTCCCGCCCGCTTGAACCTGCATGTTGCCGCTGAGCGTGGTCGAGTCGACCGTGCCGTTGGCGACGTCCTGGAAGGCTCCCGCCTGCACGTTCGTGGCGACCGCGCTGCCGCCAAGCAGCACATGCTGGATCGCGCCGCTCGACAAAACACCATTGGTCGACGTTCCCGCGACTTCCTGGATGCCACCGTTGTTGACCTGGGTATTGGCCGCGGTGCCCAGCACGTACTGGAACCCGCCATGGTCAATTTCAGTTCCGTTCGCGGTCGCGCCGAGGTCGACATATTGCAGTCCGTTGGAGGTGATGACCGTGCCGACGGTGGTGCCGCCGGCTCCGACATACTCGTCCCCTCCGCTGACGATCACCGTGCCGGTGGCAAGGCCGCCCACCAGGACCTGCTGGTATCCGGCCAGCGTCGTGCCGGTGACGTTGGCGTAGAAGACGTCCTGATAACTGCCTGCCGCGATGACCGAACCGCTCGCGGTGCCACCAAAATAGACGTGCTGGACGCCGCCGTTGGATACGACCGTGCCGATTGCGTTGCCGTAGTCGTATTGCGTGCCGCCGACGATCGAGGAACTGGTCGCCGTTCCTCCAGATTCAATCCACAGGATGCTGCCGGGCCCAACAGCGGTTGCCCCGGTTATCCCGCCCCCGCTGGCGATGTCGAGCGCACCGGGAGCAAGAACAATGTAGCTGTCGGAAGAGACGGTCGATACCGTCGTCGTTCCGCTTGTCACGAAATTGGTGGTCATCGGGTGTGCCTCAGGCTCTGATGAAAAATCTGATGATCGCGTAGTTGGGAAAGTGCACAGGTCAAAGCGTCGAGCTGCTTTGAATTTAACCTAACTATAACACGATATTCCATTAAATATGATGCATATCGTAAGTTTGATGTATTGTTTCATAAAAGGCTGATTTATAACAATTTTGCGCGATGCGACGCATCGTCGCGGAACGACCGACACGGTCCGGAAAGATTTGTTCGCGCGGTGGAAGGCTTGAATGAAAGCCGAATCACGTTGCTCGGGCTCGACGTCGCGCGCGGCGGCCGGATGTAGCAGCTCAGCCCGCAGCTATCATGTTGTCCGGGCATGACTGAGGGACGGAGGACGGTCAGCGCCTTGAGGTTTGGCTATCGCGAGGTCGGAACCGCCGGGGACTGCGACTGTTCGGCGCGGAAAGACACCCAGACGTTCGGATCGGTGGGGCTCTGCCGCGTCAGGTACCGATAGTTCGTCTCATACCAGAACAGTATTTCAGGCGTCTGGTTGTCCAGGATCAGTTCGCCGCGGTCGCTGCGAACGGTCAGCACCGCATGCCGGCCACTATTCGCACGCGGATCCTCCACCGTCGTGATCAGCAGGGCGCTCATTGGCCAACCGGCCTTGGCCAGCAGCCGTCGCTTGAGCAAGACGATATCCTCGCAATCCCCCCGGTCGAGCGGAAAAGCCCAGTGCTCGGCCTTGCCATAAAGCTCCGCATCACCGGTCCACTTGACCCGATCGTTGGCGTAGGCGTTGATCGAGAACAATTGCTGAAGAAGGTCTGGGGTGAGGGTGACATCGCGCGGCGGATCGGCGACCGGCCGACACTCTTCCGGGTTTTCGGCGCATAATTGCAGCCAGCCGCTCGGCGCCTTCGTCACATTGCCGAGCGCGGCGAATATAACCGGGCGCGCCAGGAAGCCCTGTGCCGGGATTGAGAAAAACAGGACAAAGGCAGCCAGTGCAGCTGCGGTCACATTCCGCTGTTGCACTCCAGCATCTTTCCCCGCCTTGATGCGGCTGCCTGTCGACATGACGTCAAACTCCCCACGCTTGTTCAGGAAGTTGGCAGAAACAGCTCGCGATACCGCTAAGCAGTTGCCTCAAATTGTATGGATCATGCTGATCTGCGGCGCTACGGCGGCCGACCCGAGGCGCGGTGTCACGGAGGCGATCGAGCGCCGCCGTCAGGTTAAGCCTCGTTAACCTGGACGGTTGATCTTGGTCTGCCCGGGACTAAATCGAGATCCAGCTGCATCCGCATTTTACAGTACGTGTGTTGCTTTCTTGCTGTGCCGACCTGTGCCTCCCGGACGCGTTACATCCCTGGAAATCGAGGCGTCGGGCAGAGTTCGAATACATGCATTCGCCCTCTTTGACACCAGCATGACACAGCACGCCGGGCGCCTTCGCGTTGGGGAAATATAGGGTTTGCGGGACTCCTCGACGGCGGCCTATACGGGCACGAAGAAATGGTCGGGTGCTCTCGATGCTTGCAGGCGAGGAAGTAGTCGAGCGGGAGGGAGGCGCTCCAGCGGTCGCGATATCGGTGCCGCGGAGGCCCGGCCGGTTGGTCGAATTCAGAAACTCGGCGATAGCGTATGGACGCCGGGCTCGCTCGACGCGTCCGGTCCGTCTGGCAGGTTACGCCGGTGTGCTCGCTATCATCGCCTTGTCTCTGGTGCCGGGCCAATACAGGCCATCCACCGGGCTGGCAAAAGAACTCGAACACGGTATCGCCTATGGCCTCGTCGCCGCCGTCCTGACGGTCGCCGGCGTCGCGCGGTGGCCGCGCATCCTGGTCCTTATCGCATTGGCCGCAGCGCTCGAAGTCGGTCAGGCATTTGTCCCGGGCCGCGACTCCAGCCTAACCGATTTTCTCGGCAGCGCGTCCGGCGCGCTTGTTGGCTTCGGGCTATGCTCTTTCTTGTCAGACCTGATCTCACCCGATGGCGCCTGGCGTTTGCCCGATGACCCAGCGGCCTGGCCCGATGTTTATCGCTTCAAGGTCTTCGCGGCGGCTGTCGCGGCGGGCATTGCGGCCGCCAGCGTCAGCGTGCTGGCCGCTCACGGCACGTCCGGCTGGCTTGGCGCGGGACTGGCGCTCATCATGTTGGCGATCGCGGTTGTTGACGCAGAGAATTTTGTCATTCCAGATCCGTTGAATGCTGCCGGTCTGGCGCTTGGCCTCGCCAGTTCGGCCGTCTTGGGGCAGGGCGTTGGGGTCGCTGCGATGGCAGCCCCGGCTCTGCGCGGCGCTTTGCTAGCGGTGTCGTTCCTCGGTCTGCGTCTGATCTATGCCCGGCTGCGCGGCCGTACCGGCATCGGGCTCGGCGACGTCAAGCTCGCGGTCGTCGGGGGGGTCTGGCTCGATTGGCCGGTCATGCCCATCGCGGTCGAAATCGCTGCGCTCTCGGCGCTTCTCGCCTACGGGCTGCGCCGCTACGTGCTGCATCACCCGCTCGGGTCGAGCAGCCGTCTGCCATTCGGCCTGTATTTCGCGCCGGCGATCTGGATCGGCTGGCTGCTGCAGATCACACTCATGCGCGGTTGGTGACCGGCGCTACTATCAGATTTCCGGGATCAGAATTGCGAATCCGACGGCCATCGCAGGGCGTACCATTGGCCGGCGGCGATCTGGCCGCGGCTCATCTTCGATGCCACCGCATTGCGCAGCCGAGCAAAGTCTTCGCGCCTGCGTTTTGGCGCGTGGGCGGCGGCGAGATTGAGCCACTTGTAGGCTGCGACCTCGTCCAGCGGAACGCCGTGGCCCTTGTCGTAGGCGAGGCCCAGCAAATATTGCGCAGTGGTGTCGCCGTGTTCGGCAGCCCGCCGATACCAGTAACTCGCCGCGTCATCGGACTGCGGAACGCCCTGTCCCGTGGCATACATAAAGCCGAGCATTGCCTGCGCGCGCGCATTGCCGCTTTCCGCCAGCGGCGGCAGCACCTGCGCGGCCCTGTTGTAATCGCCCTGACCGAATGCGGCGCTTCCGCGCGCCAGCGGATCCGCCCGGCTCGGGATCGTCGCGGCGAGTACGATGGCGATGGTGCATGCGGCCAGTCGCGCTTTCCTGTCCATCTTTTCGGCTCCTGCCAATACCGTGCGATGTCTGACCACCGTTCCCGTGCCGCTTAGCGATACGTTGGCGGAGCCGTGTGACTCGACCCGACAGGGCCGATCGTGCCGCGCAGTTTCGTCCGCAATTCCTCCGCAACGAAATAAGCGTCGGCGCCGTCGCGAATGATCTTCGGCCGGATGAAGATGATCAACTCGGTCCGCTTGATGTTTTTTTCGGTTTGCGAGAACACGTCGCCGAGGCCCGGGATTTGGTCGAGACCTGGAATGCCCGACCGGGTCCGGTTCTGGGTGTCGCTGATGAGGCCGGCGAGCAGCACCGTCTGCCCGCTGGCGACCGCGACCGAACTTCGCACCTTGCGGGTCGAGACCGTGGGCGTAAGTGAGGTCGTGCCCGACGAACTGGTGACGGGATTGCTGATTTCCTGCTCGATATCGAGTCGAACGTTGCCGTTTGCATTGATGCGCGGCACGACGCGGAGAATGATTCCGGTGCTCCGGTAGTCGGTGGTGTTGGCGATGGTGTTGTTTCCCGTCAGCACTGTCGCACTGCCGGTCTGGATCGGAATCTCGTCTCCGACCTGCAGCGTGGCGATCTGGTTGTCGATCACGACGAGCGATGGATTGGAGAGAACTTTGACGTCGGTGACCGCGTGCAGGGCGTTTAGAATCGCCCTCGGCGTCGTCGCGGAGCCGACCAGGAAGTTGAAGCCGGGGATTGCGCGATTGAGCACGACGTCGCTTGCGGCGCCAATCAACGCCGAAGTCGCCGAGTTGCCGAATGAGCCGACGTCGGGCTTCAGGCCGAGGTCGCGGCTCATGATATAGGACTGCACTCCAAACTGCAGGTCGTCGGTCAGTGTGACCTCGGCGATCGTGGCGTCGATGGCCACCTGCAGTTGAGGTTGGTCGACTTGGCGCATGGTCTGCTCGATGATGCCGTATTGCTCCTGGCTGGCATAAATCAGAAGCGTGTTGTTGACGGTGTCGGCGGTGACGCGTACGCCATCCAGCACGTTGCCGGCGGAACTGCCCGCAGTTGCGCCGCGCGCGCCGAGCTGGCCGCCGCTCGCGGAAGTTTCGAACAAGCTGCCTCCCTGCTGAGTACTTGCCATCGCGCCGGCGCCGGGCTGCGTATTTCCGGCCGCCGCGCTGCCGGCCGTCCGTGAGCCCGATGAGAAACCGCCAGAAGACGATTGACCGGGCGGACTAGCCGAGAGGCGGCTGAGGGCAGACCCTCCGCTGGAACTCGCTGATGCGCCTGAACCTGGGGCTATCTGACCTGCGGCGCCGTCGAGCGCTGCCGACGAACCAGTTCCGCCACCGCCGAAAATATCGTTGAGGACGCGCGCTATCTGTTTCGCCTCGCCATATTTCACGTGATAGACATGTATCGCCGAACGACCGTTATTGGTCTTGTCGAGCCGCGTGATCCAGGTCTCGACGCGATGAAGCAACTCGGGTTTGCGCGTGACCGCGAGTATCGCATTCATTCGCGGGATGGTCTGGAACTTGACCACATTCTGGGTCACTCCGCCTTCGCCGGAATCCACGATTTTTTCCAGTTCGGCGATGATCGGTTCCGGATTGCCGTTTTGCACCGGAAAGATCCCGACCGACTGTCCCCGCATCCAATCGGCATCGTAGCTGAGTACGAGGTCGACCGCGGTGCGGCGTTCACTTCCGCTGCCCTGGATAAGAACCAGATTGCGGCTCGCGTCTGCCCGAACCATGCCCGGCTTGGTAGCAAAGCTGTCGACCAGTTTGACGACGGTTTGGGCCGAGACATATTGCAGCGGCACCACCGAAACCCCGTATCCCGCCTCGGTTCGCTCGGCGGTATCTATCGTACCCGCGCCGGCCGCCTCGACCTGCGGCATCAGGCGGTAGGCTGCGTTGTCCCGTATCAGCGCGACCCCGACAATTCGGAGCGCGTTTTCAAGCGCGAATATAATGTCGGATTTCGGTATCGGGCGAGCGGACGCCAGGCTGATATTTCCCTGTACGCGCGGGTCGATGACGTAACCGACGCCGAGGATGTCGCCCAGCACCACCTTCGCGACCGACGCAATCGGCGAATTGTCGAAATTGAGTTCAAAACCATCGCCGCTCGCGGCGGCCTGGGGCGACCGTTCGGAGGAGAGGGATTGCTCGGAAGAGGGCGGCTGCGAAGTGTCGCTTGCCGCGCTTGCCGGATAGATGACGGATTTCGCTCGCCTGCCGGTAGCGAGTTCGGTCTGCTGAATCTGGTTCGGGTATCGCGGCAACAGATCGATGCTGCGAACCTTGTCGAAGACATCATTGTCCCGGGCGTCGTCCTTCTCAGCCACGTTGGCAATCGTATTGCACGACGTCAGCAACGCGCAAATCATCGTCCATTGGACAAACGAGCCGATCCGTCGTGCTGTTCGCCCCACTGCTTGCCTCACTGTACGCAGGCCCAAGCTGAACAGCCCGCGGGCTGCTAGGCGCGAGGCCGAATGATAGTCTCTTAACTAGCGTATGTGACAGCGATATGTGCACGGGTGTTATCGGTCGCGTGGCACGCAGTCGGATCGGCGGCTTAATTGCCGGCGCATTGGAGGCCGGCGCTCACGTCAAGTCCGCTTGATAACATGACTTGGGCCCCGGCAATATCGCATAAAATGTACTCGTCACATAAGTAACAATATAGCCGCGGTAAGTTGTCTCGCCGCCCGCCTGCGGGTTTCCCGAACGACCTTGGTACACCTCCATGAACGCTCCGAGCGCGCACGAGTTTGCTGCACATTTCTGTCAGCGGAACGGTCTGGCCGCTGAAACCGACAAGCTCAACGGTCGCACCGGCGGCGAGGGCGGCCTGCGCAAACTCTGGGAAATGAGTGAGTTGTCCGCCGGAGAATTCGCGGACGAGGTTGCCCGTTTCTATCAGTTGCCGCGCGCGAGGCTTCAGGAACTGATGGCGGCGGAGCCTAGGGTACAGCAGTTTTCGCGTCGGTTTCTGCGCGATATGGCGGTTTTCCCGTTTCAGTCGGTGAACGGCGAGTCCGCCGTCGCGATTGCCGATCCCAGCGACAGCGCGTCGATTCACGCGGCCGGAATCGTGATGGGGACCAAGCCAGCGATCCAGATCGCCTCGTTCGAGGACATCGCCACCGCGCTCGATCAGCGTTTGGGAGAAGATCAGGGCTCGAGCGTCGAGAACACCGAGAGCACGATCTCGCAGGATGACGATATCGACAATTTGCGCGACCTGGCCAGCGGCGCTCCGGTCGTGCGAGCGGTCAACGATCTTTTCGAGACGGCGGTGGAACTGCGCGCGAGCGATATTCACATCGAACCTGCCCGCGCCTCGCTGGTGGTGCGGATGCGCATCGACGGCCTTCTGCGCAGCGTACCGACGCCGGCCGGCGTCCCCCCGCAAGCCGTCATCTCCCGCGTCAAGATTATGGCGGGCCTCAACATTGCCGAACGGCGGCTGCCGCAGGATGGAGCCGCGAGGATAAAGGCCGCGCGTGCCGAGATCGATATGCGTGTCGCTATCATGCCGACGCAGCACGGAGAATCCGCCGTCATCCGGCTTCTGCCGAGGGATCGGGGTCTTCTATCTTTCGAGAAGTTGGGCTTTCTGGCAGGTGATGAAAGCAAGCTGCGCCGGCTGTTGAAGCTTCCGCACGGAATGATCATCGTGACCGGCCCGACCGGCAGCGGCAAGACAACCACGCTGGCGACCATTTTGTCTCTTCTCAACGAGCCGACCCGCAAGATCCTTACGATCGAGGATCCTGTCGAATATGAAATCCCCGGACTCTGCCAGTCCCAAGCCAAGTCGTCGATCGGACTGACCTTCGCTACCGCGCTGCGCGCGTTCGTTCGCCAGGATCCCGATGTCATCATGGTCGGAGAGGTGCGCGACGCCGAAACCGCCCATGTTGCGATCCACGCGGCCCTGACCGGCCATCTCGTACTGACGACGCTGCATACCGAGACGGCGGCTGCCGCGGTGCCTCGGCTGCTGGACCTCGGGGTGGAGGCGTTCCTGCTGCGTTCGACGTTGCGCGCGGTTATCGCCCAGCGGCTGGTCCGCCAATTGTGCGACCGATGCAAGACCAGCCGGCCGTTGACTGTGACCGACCTCGACGCCGACCCGCGCTACGCAGCCGTCGGGCTCAAGCTCGACGATATCATCTTCGAGCCCGCCGGTTGTGAGCGCTGCGCCGGTTCCGGCTACCGCGGCCGTTGTGGCGTGTTCGAAGTGATGGAGATCAATGAGGAAGTTCGCAAGCTGATCGACTCGCAGTCCGACTGGTCGTCGATCGACAAGGTGGCTGTCCGCAATGGGATGACGACCATGATCGACGATGGTCTTGCCAAGTGCCTGGCGGGGATGACCTCGGCGGCCGAAATCCTGCGCGTAACCAGCGTGCGGTGACGAAATGCCGAACTTTCGCTATCGCGCGCTGACCCAGAGCGGAGAAATCGTAACCGGATCGATCTCGGCGGAGAACATGACCGAGGTGTCCCAGCGGATCGAGTATCTCGGGCTTGTTGCGATCGACGCCGCGCCGGAAGGGGGGGCGACGGGGTGGTCGTTCTCGTTGGCGGCGCTGTCCCGGCCGCGTCCGGAAGACGTCACCATCTTCACCCGGGATCTGGCGCTACTGATGAAGGCAGGGGCCCGGCTCAACGACGCGCTGGAACTGCTTTCAAACGATATGGATGTCGGGCGGCTGCGCTCGGTTGTGCTCAAGATCAAGACCGGGATCATCTCGGGCGAGAGCTTTGCTGAGGCGCTCAAGATCTATCCGACGCTGTTTCCCTCGATGTACGTCGCATTGGTTCGGGTCGGCGAGATGTCGGGCACGCTCGACCACATCCTTGAGACGCTCGGCGCCGAGCGAACGCGGGCCGAGGCGCTGCGCCGCAAGGTGACCGACGCGCTGCAATATCCGGCATTCGTCCTGGCCGCGGCCGGCGCCGTCCTGATCTTTTTCGTCACCTTCGTGCTGCCGCAGTTTTCGTCGGTGCTGCGCGACTTCAATGCCAAGACGGATCCGGTCATCGAGACCTTCCTCGCGCTGTCCGATCTACTGCGGGGACACGGTCTCGAAGTTTCGATCGTTGTGGGCGGCTGCATCGTGGGAGGGTGGCTGTTGTGGCGAAGACCGGCGGTCCGGTCGGGCGTCATCACGCAAATCGCGCGGCTGCCGATTATCTCGACGGTGGTGGAATTCCATCGAACCGCGTTGTTCTGCCGCAACCTCGGTATCCTGCTGGGCAGCGGTGTCACGCTGACGGCGACGCTGCGAATCCTGGTCGATATCATGGCCGCGACCGGCAACGTCGTGGTGTGGACGGCGATGGCCGATCGGGTTCGCCACGGCGGCAAGCTCTCCGACGCGCTCACCGCCTCCGCAGTTCTGCAGCCCGTGGCGGTGCGAATGTTGCGGCTAGGCGAAGAGACCGGGCAGCTGCCGACGCTGGCCGCCCGTGTCGCGGAGTTCTATGAGGAGAAATTGCAGCGTCAGCTCGACCGCATTGTCGGCATCGTCGGCCCGGCCGCGATCGTCGCCATCAGCCTCGTCGTCGGTGGGCTGATCGTTTCGGTTATGACGGCATTGCTGTCGGTTACGCAGGTCGTGGGATGAAAGATGGGGAACGCTGGATGGGTTTCGGTTCGATGAAGTTCGCCAGATCGTCCGGTAGGCGTCGGCTGAAGGCGGGCCAGGACGGCTTCACGCTGGTCGAAATGCTGGTGGTCATTACCATCATCGGCATGATCATGGCGCTGGTTGGTCCGCGGGTGCTCAATTATCTCAGCGAGTCGCGCGTCAAGGCGGCGAAGATCCAGATCCAGAGCTTCAGTAGCGCGCTCGACCTGTTCTACCTCGATGCCGGCCGATTTCCGTCGAGTTCGGAGGGGCTGACCGCGTTGGCGCACCCAATCAGTGGCGTGGCTTCCTGGAACGGGCCGTATGTCAAAGGCGGCACGGTTCCCAATGATCCGTGGGGCAACCCTTATGTCTACAAACAGCCCGCAGAACAGGCTCCTTATGAAATTCGTTCGCTCGGTTCCGACGGACAGGAGGGTGGATCGGGAACGGCCGCCGACATTACCTCGGCGCCGAACTGAGCTCGAAAGCCGCGAAGCCGGTTTCACCCTGCTGGAAATGGTCTGTGTACTGGCCATCGTGGCATTGCTCGCGGCCATCTCGCTTCCCGGTCTGCCGATGGCGACGTCGCGGCCGCGACTGGAAGCCTATGCGGTTGAAGTCGCGGCTCTACTGAAGGCAGACCGCAATGCGGCGCTCCGGCGCCGCAGCGCGGTCGAAGCGGTCGTCGACGCTCCGGGGCGCACCATCAGGTCCGGGTCGAGCGTGCATGTCGTCCGGGTTCCGGACGACGTGGCGTTCGATGCGTTGCTGCCGCAGCGATGCAATGATCGACCGGCGCTTTCGACCATCAGCTTCTTCGCCACCGGCATGTCCTGCGGCGGAACGATACGGCTGACGCGGCTCGGCAGTGGATTCGAGGTGCGGGTGAACTGGCTGACAGGAGGCGTGGAAATTGTCCCCAAGGATATCGTTAGAGCGGACCGGTGAACACGGCTTCACGATGATCGAGGCAGTGGTCGCGCTTGCGCTGGTGACGGTGGTACTCGCGGCGATCGGATCGCTCGTCGCCACCAGCGCGCGGGGCGCTGTGAATCTCCGGCAACATGTCGCATTGATGCAGACTGCCAGGCTGGTCGCATCCGGTATCCCGCGCGGCGGCGAGCCGCTCGGCGACGTTCTCGCCGGCGAGGTTTCCGGCCACCGCTGGCAGATGCGGGTATCGCCGTTTATGGGCGGCGGACCGGTGATCCCGGATTCGCGATTCATTCCGCAGCGGATCGAGTTGCGCGTCCAATCGCCGTCGGGCGTCATCGCCTCATTCGAGACCGTGCGGCTGAAGAACATGGTCGAGCCCTGATGAACGCAGCGCTGATCCGGTCCCGGCACGCAGCAGCAGGCTTCACCATGTTCGAGGCGCTGGTCGCCATCGCGTTGATGGGATTGATCCTTGGCGCGTTGACGACGGTCACGGCGCAATGGCTGCCGAACTGGGCTCGCGGTCTGGTCCAGACCCAGCGAAACGAGCAAGTGGCGGTCGCGCTCGATCGGCTGGCGGCAGATTTGTCGGCAGCCGAGTACGTCTCGCCCAATCGATCGGAAGGCACGGCGCTTTTTCGGGGCGCCGAAATGGGCGTGATCTTCGTGCGCTCGGCAGTCGGCCCGAACAGCGGCTCGGGGTTGGAGATCGTGCGGATCGCCGAGACCACTGACGGCCTCGGCCCGACGCTTGTGCGAATGCGTGCGCCCTTCACACCGCTTCCGGCCGGAGAAACGCTGGTGGATACGATTCCGTTCGGGGATCCGGTCGTGCTGCTGCGTGCACCGCTTCGCATCTCGTTCGCCTATGCAGGTCCGGATGGCGAATGGGCCGGCAACTGGCGCAACTCCGGCATGTTGCCCAGCGCGGTTCGGTTCAATGTCCGCGACGCCGAACGGGGGGTGGTGGTTTCGACGGCGACGAGGGTTAACGCCGAGATCAGGGCGCCGCGTCCCGATCGACTCAACGAGGCGCCGTCCGAGATAAATCAGGCGCAGCCGAACAGCGCTTCGGAGGTCAAATGACCGATTCCGCGGCGGCGTCGGAAACCGCAGGCTCCGAGCGCGACGGCTTCATCGTGGTCGCAGCGCTTTGGCTACTTGCGGCACTGGCTGGTCTTGCCGCGGTGGCATCGTTGTATATGGCGCAGTCGGCCATGGCGCTGACGGCGTTCGACGCTTCGATGCAGCTGCAGATGTTGAGCACGGCGGGAGTTGAGCTTGCCGCCTACGAATTGTCTGTCCCTGTCACGACGCATCGTCCGACGCATGGCGGTTTCAGCTTCAGTCTCGCGAATTCCAGCGTGACGGTGGAATACATGTCGGAGGCCGCTCGCATCAATCTCAATATGGCGTCGCGAACCATGATCGCCGGATTGTTCGCTGCCCTGGGCGCGCAGTCCGACCAGGCTGGCCGGTTTGCCGACCAGGTGGTCGCATGGCGCAGCATGCCCAATCCGGAACGCCGGGACCAGGAAGACATGCTCTATCGCGCCGCCGGGTTGAGCTACCTGCCGCGCCGGGCGCCGTTCGATAGCGTCAACGAATTGTCGCTGGTGCTTGGCCTGCCAACGGCGCTGGTCGAACGCGCGCTGCCCTTCGTGACGGTCTACAGCGGGATGGGCGAGGTCAACGTGCTGGACGCCGCTCCGGAAGTTGTCGCATCGTTGCCGGGTATGACGCCGGCGAAACTGGAAGCATTCCTGAATCAGCGCGAGACGCTGCCGCCGGACAATCCGGAGTTCGTTCTCGGCGCGCTCGGGGGAAGGCAACCCGGCGCGACGGTGGCCGGAAGCGAGGCTTACCGGGTGCGCATGCGGATCACGCTGCCGGACGGCAGGCAGAGCAGGCCTGAATGCGTCATCATGATTTTGGGACCCGGCGAGAAGGATGCCTACCGGGTCTTTGCATGGCGGGACGGCCCTGAGCATGGCACAGGCGCCCCACAGTCACAGGCGGAGAACCGATGACTATCCTTGGTGATATAGCAGCGGCGTTCTCGTTGTGGATCGATGCCACCGCACGCACGGTGAGCGCGCCGCTGGCGAATGTGAAGCCGGTCCGCCGCATCGAGGTGGTGGAAGATGAGGATGGCGTCTTCGCCATGCGGTTCGCAGCGAAGACAGCGGTCAAGGAGGGCGGACCGTCCCCATGTCGCATCGACAGCGAGGTTGCGGCAGGCAATTCGCTCTCGCCGGAGTGGGCAGCCGCGATCCGGGGGAGCGTCGTCGAACTGCAACTGCGTCCGTCGCGCTTCGTTTTTCGGCCGCTTGAGTTACCGAGCCGAGCGGGTGATTTCCTCGACGGGATCATTCGGGCGCAGATCGACCGGCTCACGCCCTGGAATGCGGCCGAAACGGTCTATCGCTGGACGCGTCCACGCAGCGTCGCGGACGAACGCATTGCGATGACCGTGGTGGCGACCGGGCGTGCGCCAACGATCGTCTTGGTGCAGGCATTTTCCGACCTGGGGGCCACCGGCGTCGAGGTTTCGGCCGCGGCGGCGGATGAGGAGCGGGTCACCGTCTATAGCCAGCGGGCCGCGAGCCAGACCGGTTTCGGCCGGATCCGGCTCGCCTTGATCGGCGTACTGGCCCTGACTGGCGTGCTGGCGATGCTGTCGGTCAGTTTAGGCGGCCTGGTCGCCGATTCCTACGATGCGCAACAGCAGCAGGTCCAGCGGCGGATCGCGGAGCGGCGTGCGATCATGCGAGGCAGCCAGGCCGGCTCCGGCAGTTCTCCGCTCGAACTTTTGGTGCGGCGCAAGCAGACGACGCCGGCGAGCGTCCTGGTCATCGACGCGCTGTCTGCGGTGCTGCCTGAACACACCTATGCGACAGAGGTGCGAATAGAAGGCGACAAGCTGCAGATCGTCGGCATGACGCGCGACGCGCCGTCCCTGATCCAGATACTCGAGCAGTCGCCGCATTTTTCCAGCGCCGGTTTTTTTGCACCGACCACGCGCGCGGCCAACGAGCCCGCGGAGCGCTTTCACATCGAGGCCAGGATCAGGCCGCATTTCGGGTTGGGCACATGATCAGTCGGGTCGAAGCGTTTCTTGCGCGCTATCCAATTGCTGCGGCCGTCGCCTATGGGGCGGTGGTCGTTTTGCTTGTTGCCGTCACGGTGGATACCATTGTCCAGGTGCTGCAAAGGCGCGAAGCCGCGGCGGCCGCTGCGGAGATCCTGAGCCAGATCGAGCTTCACGACGCTGCGCGCGAGCCGGCGGTGCGGGCAGACCTCGGCGCTCCCCTTGGTTCGCCCTTCCTCGAAGGAACCACCGTTTCGGTCGCAGGCGCAGCCCTGTTGCAGCGTGTGACTGCTGCTACAAAGAAAGTAAACGGCAATACCCTGTCATCCCAGGTCGATCTTCAGGGGCGGGAGGCCAAATCCGGGTTCATCATGGCGACGTCGAGTTTCGAGATCGATTCCACCCAGCTGCAGCCGCTGCTCTATGACCTCGAGGCAGGAATGCCGTTTCTGTTCGTCGATGAACTGGTCGTGCAGGCGTCGACGGGTTCAACCCAAAGCGGAAAACTGCGGGTGCTCCTGGGTGTCTCCGGACAACGGCGAAGCTCGAAATAAACGCGGCAGTCACCATTCTGCGGCCGCCTGACCGGGCATCCGTCGAAGCAGCAGCTGCTCGTTCGCTTTCAGAAGGCGAACAGGGGTCATCCTTCATATTAGTGACAACCAATGGCCTATAAACCTTGCTGGTGTGATCGGCACGAATGCGAATGTTGCCGAGGGTCAAAGACACCAGTGTTCTGATGGCTGCTCGGTGACATGCGCAAAGGAGGGCTCGCTGTGCCAATAAGGATGGTTACGCCAAACGGGCGGGTGGTCTTGGCGCGCGGCTTGGCGAACCCGGTGCTCGGGGCCGCGCATTCGTCGGCGGTGCTGCTGCCAAATCGAGCGGCCACCATCCAGGAAGACGGTGCCATCGACGCCTAGCCGCGGCGTTGCTCCGAGGCCCTCGCGCCTGTCTCCGCCAACTTGCACCCATCGACCCTGGAAAGCTGAACCATGTGTGGAATTGCTGGCGCCTTCGCGTACCGCGTGAACGCGCCTCCCATCGACCGAGCTGAATTGCTGCGCGTGCGTGACGCCATGGTCGCGCGCGGCCCGGATGGCGCCGGCCTGTGGCTGGCCGACGACGGGCGCGTGGGTTTCGGGCACCGCCGCCTCGCCATCATCGATCTCAGCGAAGGTGGCGCGCAACCCATGCTGGACCCCGAGACCGGCAACTGGATCTGCTTCAACGGCGAGATCTACAACCACCGTGAGCTGCGTGTGCGGTTGAACCGCGACGGCGTCGCGACGCGCACGCAATCGGACACCGAAGTGCTGCTGAGGCTTTACGCCCAACGCGGCGAACGAATGTTCTCCGAACTGCGCGGCATGTATGCCTTCGCCCTCTGGGACGCCGGTCGGCGCGAGTTGCTGCTGGCCCGGGATCCGTTCGGCATCAAGCCTCTCTACGTGGCGGACGACGGTGCCACCGTGCGCTTCGCGTCCCAGGTCAAGGCGCTGCTGCACGCCGCCGTGGACCGCAAGCCCGAACCGGCGGGTCACGCCGGCTTTCTGCTGTGGGGATCGGTACCCGAGCCCTACACCCTGTATCGCGGCATTCGAGCGCTGCCGCCAGGGCATTGGCAGCGTTTCAGCGCCGAGGGCGCCGGGCGGCCGGTGCGGTTTGCGAACATCGTGGATGCACTCAGTCGCCTGCCCAAGGCCGCCGGCGCCCAGACCGACGCGGCGCTCGATCAGATTGCCGCAGCGGTCAAGGACAGCGTGAACGCGCACATGGTTGCCGACGTGCCCGTGGGCGTCTTCCTGTCGGCCGGATTGGATTCGACGATGCTCGCCGCCTGCGCTGCGGCGGCGGGCGATCTGCGCACGCTGACCCTGGGCTTCAACGAGTACGCCAACGGTCCCAATGATGAGGCCGCGCTTGCCGGTCAGGTGGCCGATCTCTTGCATGCGAAACATGCGGTGCACCGCATTTCGGCCCGCGACTTCGAGTACGACCGGCAACAGCTGATCGCCGCGATGGATCAGCCCTCGATCGACGGCATCAACGTCTGGTTCGTCTCCAAGGCTGCCGCTGCGCTGGGGCTCAAGGTGGCGATCTCGGGGCTCGGTGGCGACGAGCTGTTCGGCTCCTATCCGAGCTTCCAGCAGGTTCCTCACCTGGTGAAGCTCATGCGGCGCGCGCCGGTGGGCGAGCGGACCGGCCTGCTGCTGCGGCATCTGGCCCAGCCTTTCGCCGCGGCGTTGCCGTCGCCGAAATATGCGAGCCTCGCCGAGTATGGCCACACCCTGTCGGGGGCCTACCTGTTGCGTCGAGGACTGCACATGCCCTGGGAGCTCTCGCGCCTGATGGATCCGGCGATGGCCAAAGACGGCCTGGAGGAGCTCTCGACCATGACGCGCCTCGACGCCAGTGTTGCCGGTCTTGAAAGCGACCGGCTGGCAGTGTCCGCTCTCGAGATGCAGTGGTACATGCGCAACCAGCTGCTGCGCGATGCCGACTGGGCTGGCATGGCGCATTCGCTTGAGATCCGCGTGCCCCTGGTCGATCTGCAACTGCTGCAACGGTTCGTGGAGCTTCCGGATTTCGACGCGAACAGCGAAAAGCGCACCATCGTCAGGCGCGTTGCGCCCGGGCTGCCCGAAGGCGTGCTGAACCGGCCCAAGACCGGTTTTGCGGTACCGATCCATCAGTGGCTCAATCCGGGCGCGGGCAGCGGCGTCACGCGGCATCGCGACTGGGCGATGGCGCTGTATCGACACTTTGCCACGGCATGAGATGACGCCAATGAAGTTGCTGCACCTGCTACCGACCGTCGATCCTCGCGGCGGCGGCCCCATGGAAGGCGTGCGCCAGCGAGGATTGCGGCTGCTCGAGATGGGCCATCAGGTCGAAGTCGCGTGCATGGATGACCCCAACGCGCCGCATGTAGAAGCCTTTCCGTTGCCCGTGCATGCGCTCGGGCCGGGGCGCGGCACCTACAATTACACGGCATCACTCCGCCCCTGGCTGCGCGCTCATGCCGGCGACTACGACGCCGTTATCGTCAACGGGCTCTGGCAATATCACGGCTTTGCCGCCCGGCAGGTCATGCGCGAATTGCGTCGGCCCTACGTCGTGTTCACGCACGGTATGCTCGATCCCTGGTTCAAGCGGACCTATCCGCTCAAGCATCTGAGAAAATGGCTGTACTGGCCCTGGGCGGAGTACCGGGTTCTGCGCGACGCCGCCGCCGTGTTGTTCACGAGCGAGGAGGAGCGGCTATTGGCGCGCCAGTCGTTCTGGCTGTACCGGGCGCGCGAGGTCGTCGTGGCCTACGGCACCCAGTTGCCGCCGCAGGACGCAGCCTCGCTGCGGGAGGACTTTCTTTCCGCCCATCCCGAGTTGCGCGAAAAGCGGGTACTGCTGTTTCTCGGGCGGCTGCACTTCAAGAAGGGCTGCGACCTGCTGGTTGACGCATTCGCCCGCGCGGTGGCCGAGGAGCCTCGCTTGCATCTGCTGATGGCGGGGCCGGACCAGACCGGTTGGGTCAGCGCACTAAAGGCCCGCGCCCAGGCGTTAGGTGTGGCCGACCGGATCACCTGGCCCGGGATGGTACGGGACAGGGCCAAATGGGGGGCGTTCTGCTGCAGCGAGGCCTTCGTGCTGCCCTCGCATCAGGAGAATTTCGGTATTGCGGTGGCAGAGGCCCTTGGCTGCGGCCTGCCGGTGCTGATTTCCGACAAAGTCAATATATGGCGCGAGGTTGACGCAGCGTGCGCAGGTCTCGTGGCTGAGGATACCCCAGCAGGCACGCTCAAACTCCTGCGGTCGTGGCTGGCGCTGTCACCGGAAGAGCGGGCCGGCATGGGCCAACGCGCGCGTGCCCTGTTCGCGGATCGATTCAGCGTTGACCGAATGGCGACCACATTGATCGAGGTCGTCAGGGCCGTGCAATCGTCACCGCATCCGTGATCCGAGACCGGCGGTGAACGCTGTTCGATGCGCCAGACCGGCTGCCCGGCGGCCTGCTAAAACAGAGCTAGCGGCTTTCGAGCCATATTCGTGGTCAAAGCCCGAGACAATACCGCCGGGTTCGATCTTGGTTTGAACAGCAAGAACAGGAACGACATTCCAAACGCGTCTCCGAGACTCAGCAGTTGTGGTTGGAAAGACGCGCCGAATGCCAGCGCAACCAGTCCGCCGAAGCGAGCACAGGCAAATCGATGTTGCTGAGGGTCTTTTCCCGAGGATCTGACCGCTTCGAAGCCCGCAAGCGCAATGACCCAAACGATGAGGAAAATGATCAAGCCGCCGCCGACGATGCCGAATTCCGCCAGGGTTTTCAGATAACCGCTATGGCCGGATTCCAATGCGGTCGTGCGCTTGAATCCGATCCCGAACGGATGATTGGCGATTCCCGCAAGCGCGTGGAACCAGTATTCGTCCCTCCCTGTGAAGCCGGAAGACAGATCCCGGTCCGGATCATTGAGCGCAAGCAGGCTGATGATCTCCTGCCAAAACAACAGGCCTGCGATCAGGGCCATGACCAGCGCCGCAATCTTCCACGGGCTCAGAGGTTTGAAGGTCAGTTCATGCAGGACAAACGCGGTAGTGCAGCCGACCAGCGCGAATCGCGAACTGACCATGGCCACCATCGAAAGGCACATTATTCTGACGGCGACGCCGGTCATTCCCGCGCGAAACTGCGAAAATATGAAGCCAACGAGCAGCGGTGCGGCAAATAGATTTGGTTGGATGTCTCCGACGTTGCGGCCTTGCGGCAATCCGAGGATCATCATCGCCGAAATGCCGAACAGGCACAGGATCACGGACGCCACGCTCAAGCATTTTTCCAGATCGGCGGGCGCCAGCGTCCATGGAACGGACAGCACCAGGGAAGTAAGGATGAGCAAGCAGGTGTAAGCGATGCCGGAAAGGGTAGACATCTCGTCATCGTGAAATTGAAGGGTCAAGGACAGGTAGAAGATCAGGATGATCGCAATCTGCGCAGGGTTCCAGCGGCCCGGACTGGAGATGACACGGGGGAAGTTGGTCAGGGCCGTCGTGATCATAAACAACGCCAACCCGGCAGTCTGGCCGATCAAGACAATGCCGCCGGAAGCGAAGCCGGCGGGGATGCCCGCGAGGCTCACACTCAAGCCAATCATGGGGAAGCACAGAAGGCCGCTCCACGCCCAGAATGAAATCAGCACTGCACTCGCAGGCATTCGCTGGTTGCGCAAATTCATCTGCCGTGCCCGTACCGGTCATGGATGTCCGCCCGCGCTGACGCCAGCTTTGCGGAGCAGCGTCCGGCTTCGCCAAACCGGACGGTTCTCACCCCTGCGCGAGCCTGTCTCAAACTGTGGCCCGTATGACGTGAATATGGTCGGGCGGGAGCCCCGCTCGATGCCGCTCCATCATGGCAGTGTAGGCCGCCTCGATATGGCGGGTGAAACGAGCGGTATCGAACAACGGCGTTGTCAATCGATGGCGGGCCAGCTTTGCCTTGAGCGCCGCGAGCTTGGCGCGATCGTTCGCCAGCTCGGTCGCCATTTGTTCGTATGCCGCCGGCGTCGCCGTGACAAGCTCGGGCAGTTCGATCGCATTCAGCAGGCTCGCGCCGACGCGACCGGCGAAGGTCTCGCCGGCACAGGTCAGGACAGGGAGGCCCGCCCACAGCGCGTCGCTGGCGGTGGTGTGCGCGCCATAGGGAAGCGTGTCGAGGAACAGATCGGCGCAACGATGCCGCGCCAGATGTTCGGCATTGGGAAGCCGGCGAGCGAAAACCAGTCGCCGCGGCTCTACGCCTCGGGCCTGGGCCTCCCGCCGCAGGTTGTTCGCCGCTGCCGGGTTGTCTTCGAACAGCCAGAGTACGCTGTCGTCGACCGCGCGGAGGATCCGCATCCAGATCGAGAACACGTCCGGCGTGATCTTGTAATTGTCGTTGAAGCAGCAAAACACAAAGCCGGTGTCCGGCAGTCCGAGGTCCATGCGGGCGGGCACCATCTCCGTGATGGGCCGACGGCGGTCATTGACCTGATAAGTGTCGGGTAGCCAGACGATCTTCTCGACGTAGCAGTGGTGCCGGTCTTGCGGAATCAACGTTTGGTCCGCAACGATGTAATCGATGAAATCGGCGCCGAGGGTGCCGGGAAAGCCGAGATAATTCACCTGGATCGGCGCGGGACGCATGGCAAATACGCCAGGTCGCGCGTTCTGGGTGAAGCCCTTCAGATCGACCAGAACGTCGACCTCCAGCGACCTGATCCGATCGGCAATTCCGTCGTCGCCGAGCGGTCTGGCTTCGACAAAGCGGTCGAAAGCCGCTTCTATCCGTCGTCGCATGGCGGAACCGTCGTCCGGACCGACCGAAAAGCCCGTGACCTCGAAGCGCGACCGGTCGTGATGCTCCAGCATGCCGGCCATCAGCTGCGAGGTCGCGTGCTGATGAAAATCGGCGGAGAGATAACCGATGTGAATGCGATCATGGACATATCGTTCGTCCCGCCGGGCCGATCCGCTGACGGATCGGAAATGGCCGTCGATCCAGCGTGTCGCGCATTGCATCTGCTCCGGCGCCGTGGACGGCACGGCGACGAACATGAAGGGGGAGATCAGCTTGCCGTTGCTGACCGACGATCTGATCGATGCAAGCGCGGTATCGAAACCGGCCCAATCGCAATTGTGCATTTTGACGCGTAGGCATGCAGCTTCCACATCAGGCTGATCGGGCCGTAGCGCGAGTGCCTTGCCCCAGTCGGCCAGAGCCACGTCGAGACGCTTCTCGAGATAGGACAACTGCCCGCGCGCCAGCCAGGCTTGCGGAACCGCCGGGTTCAACGCGAGCGCTCTATCGATGTCCGCCAGCGCGTCATCATGGCGGCCAAGCGAGGCAAGCAATATCCCGCGACCGAGCCAGGCTTCGGCGAAGCTCGCATCTGCTTCGAGCGCCCGGCCGAAGGCGACGTCCGCATCCTGATGGCGACCCGATCGAAGACAGATATTTCCATGCCCCGACCAGGCGGCCGCGAGCGTGGGGCGGACTGCCAGCGCGCCGTCATAGGCGGCGGCCGCTTCCTGAAAGCGATTGAGTTCGAAGAGGGCATTGCCGCGGCAAACCCACGCCTCGACGAGGTCGGGCTGAAGCGCCAGCGCCTTTTCCGCGGCCGCCAACGCGTCTTCGTGGCGACCCAACTGGATCAAGGTGTAGCCTCGACCGAGCCAGGCCTGCGTGAGCCCGGGGCGCACCGCCAAAGCATGGTCGTAGGCAGAGAGGGCATCGCGGTAATGACGGCGGGTGAAATGGATCGTGCCCTTGTCGAGGTGGGCTTCGGCGAGCTGCGGGTTCAGCCGCAACGCCCGGTCATACGACGCCAGCGCCGCCTCGTGCTGGTCGGTTTTCGCCAGGGCGGAACCCAGCATGAAGTGTGCCGGGAAATGGCCGGGGTGGTGCGCAAGAAGCTGCGTCAGCTGTCCGGTCGCCTCCGCATGGCGGCCACGCGCCAGCAGCGCCGCCGAGCTCGCGTGCAGCAGTACCGCGCTGGTCGGAGCCAGCTGCAGGCCGTGCTGGCACAGCCTGATCGCGGCATCGTGCTCGCCGGCCCGATGCAGAATCGCCGCATAATTCTCCATGAACTGCATGTTGACCGGGTTTGACCGCAGCGAGCGATCCATCAGCGATTTCGCGTCATCGATGTTTCCCGCCGCTGCCTCGGCGACGCCCAGAAAGTGCAAGGCATCGAGATTGCCGGGGTTCGCGTTGATGATGCGACGATACAATCTGGCGGCGGCTGCGATATCCCCGTTGTTATGCAGGGAAAGCGCCCGATCCAATGTCTGCCGTTCGTCACGCATTGCCACCGCGCCGCTTCGGACGCCCGCCGATGCAGTGAGCTTCGGCCCCGATATGCCCAAACGCGCCTTCTAGACCTCTATTTGAACAGGACTGTGACACTGCGACAGCGCTTGGTTGCGTTGCTCAATACGTTACATCGGCCAGAACTTCTGTTATGAGCACGCCCGGGATCACATAGTGCCGATCGATGGACTCGTAGGCCATGACGATCGGGTCCGCAGAAATAGATTCATGTTCGAACCAAGTGCTGCCGGCTCAAATTCATCGGAAGGAGCGGGGAGCGTTGCGACCTCGCCGCCCATGCTAGCGAGGCGTCGTATGGCCGGCTGGCTGCGATCCGCTCACCGACGATGGCCGCAGATCATCAACGTCGGCCTGCTGATTGCGGGGCTCGGACTTGGTCAAGGGACGATATTTGTTGTTCAGACCGTGCTGGTGGCGGCGGGCGAATACGAATTGCTGGCCGCTTTCGGCACGCATTATTCGTTCGCAGTCCTGGGCGTCATCCTGGTCGATGCGGGGGCCAGCATCACGCTCGCGCGCATGGTGGCGCGCTTTCCGGCCGGGCAAAAACCGAACAAGGAAGTGTGGCGAATCTTTTGCGAGACCACCACGATCAGGCTTCTGCTCGCCGCGCTGGTCTGCGCGGCGATAGCGATCTACGCACTCGGATTTGCGTCGGAGGGCTTTTCGCGGTGGTACGTTGCCCTGGCAGTTCCCGGATTTCTGCTCTGGGCGGTCAATCCTGTCGGCCTGCTCGACGGTCTCAGACTGAGCGGAATCAGCGGGATTACCGGATCCGCAGCCTATGTCATCACGGCGATCGGCCTTGCCGTGGCGACGCACCGGTCGCCCGAGGTGGCGGGTGCGATCCTGGGCGGGGCTTTCTCGATCGGCTATTTCGTGACAGTGGGTGCGCAATGGATCGTGCTGATACGGAAAGGCTGGCGGCCTCAATTCCCGAGGATGACGCGGGCGGGGCTGACGAAGTCCCTCAGCGATGGCGGCGCGCTGCTGTTCCAGTATGCGCCGGGGCAGATCAACATGCGCGTTCAGCTGTTGTTGAGCAACCTCTATCTCGGCGCCGAGACGACGGCGCTGGTCGTCTACGCCAAGCAGATCGTGACCGCGGCAAATCAGATCGTCCTGTTTGTTCTGCGGGTCGAATTCCCGGGCCTGGTCGAAAGACTGGCCGCGCCGGGAACGCACAGCCTTCGCAGCCTTCTGGGCGCCCAGATGATGGCGCTCTATTGTGCGGTGATCCTCGCGGTCGGCATTACCGCCGCTGCGATCATTGCGGTCACAGTGCCCAGTTTCGGCCTGCACCGGGCCGCGGTGATCATCGCCGCATTTGCGCCCACGATCGTTTTCCTGTCGCTCTCTTCGATGATGACACAGGCCATGGCTGCACTCGGCGCCTACGGTGTGATCGCCAAGGCCCTTGCAATATCCTCGGCGGCCGGAATGCTGGTCAGCTACGCCCTGGTTTCGACGCTTGGCGCCTATTCATTCGTGGTCGGAGAGATCGCGTTTCACCTCGTGGGCTGCGGCATCGTATATCGGTATTTGCGACGCTTGAGTTGATTCCGCGGGCGGGTACGGCCGCGTCCGCTGCGCTCGGCGCCAGACGGCGCGGCTTGTTGCCTGCGTCACTCCTTGCCCGTCCTGATGCCGGTTGGCTGGGGGCGCAGTTGGGTTGCAGGCAAGCGACCGCCTGACTCCGGCCTGCGGCGGCTGCCGGTCGCGACCCGTTCGATGGAGCGAACCGGTTGGGCCGGCTGACGCGGGCGAGGGGTCGCAACCGCTGGCCGTTGCGGATACGCCAGGAATTCATGCTCGAGCGAGCGAATGATCGGCAGCCGATCCCAGTTTTTCTCGGCACGGATGCGCGCGACGGCGCCAAGGCGGCTCCTCAAGGTCGCGTCGCCGGCAAGGCGAGTCACGGCGGCGGCAAGCGCCTGTGCGTCGCCGGGGGGAATGACCAGGCCAGCGCCCTCGACCTCCAAGGCAATGCCGGTGCCGGCAGCGGCCATCGCGATGACCGGCCGTCCGGATGCCAGCATGCCCGCGAGCTTGGACGGCAGCACCAGATCCGAGACCTGGGCCTTCTGCGGCAGCAGGTGAACGTCCGCCGTGCTCAGCAGTTCCGAGACGCGCGCCAGCGGCTGCAGGTCCAGGAACTGTACGTTGTCGAGGCCGCTCGCCCTCTGGACCAGCGCCGGCTTGACCGGACCATTTCCACAAAGAACATATTGCAGGAACGGATGCGTGCTGTGGGTCGCGGCGGCCGCCTCGATGATCAATTCCAGGCCCTGCTTGTTCGACATGGCACCGGAGTAAAGCGCCACGACGTCGGTGGGTTTCAGGCCCAGCTCGCGGCGAAGCCGCGTCTGATTGGATCCAGGCAGAATGGCGCCGGTATCGATCCAATTGCGGAATTCCCAAAGCTTTTTCGGCGCGATGCCTTTTTTCTCAAGGCACAGCATCATCTGCGGAGAAATCGTCGATATCCGGTCGAATGCGCCAAATATCCAGCGCTCAACGCCCAGCATCAGCCTGTGCGTCAGGGTGTCTTTCCGCAGCAGCCCGAGCTCGAACGCGGCGTCTACTTCCATATCCTGAACATGCAGCCACGAGATCGCACCGGTCATCCTGGCGGCCAGCGCCGCGATCGGCGCGGAAAGCAGCGACGGTGCCACTGCAAACACGACGTCAGGGCGCCACCGAGCGGCGTTCCACAACAGGGGAATGACGGCCGCCGCCATGAATGACGCATGGTGCAACAGCCTCTTGGCTCCCGAAGGCCTGCCCGGCACATAAATCGGTGCCCGTATGATATCGACGTCATTGAGGTTTTCGCGGGCGTACCATTTGGAGCGATAGCCCGCGGCGACCTTCCAGTCCGGATAATAGGGCGGCGCCGTCACGACGCGTACCGCGTGACCATGGGCGGCCAGACTTTCGCAAAGCTCAGTTGTGTATTTGGCGACACCGATCAGCTCGGGAGCATAGTTTATTCCGATCACCATTACCCGCATCGCTATCCCCCATCTTCGCCGAAGCGATGCGCTTCGATCGGGCGTAAGCCCGTGCTTGGCCGAAAGGGTCGTGCGGTTGTTCGCTGGATCTGCCGCCCGGGAGGAACCGATCGCGGCCGGCCCCGAACGCAGGTCAAACAATCAACACAGGCTCGGCGCCTTAGCGTGCCGCGTTGGTACACGTTGGGTTGATATCATTACGTGTGTGAACTTATCATAACGGGGACGCGATATCACAATATGAATGTGAAACGGGGCGCCCGTCGGTCGATGGAGGGTGGGATGATGCGGCCGCCGAACATGGACGATAGCCTCGCGTCCGGGAGCAGCAGCAAGCTCGTGGGAGCGAGCGCAGAAAATCGATTCCGCGGCGCTCGCGAGTACCGGCGCCAGCGCGATGCCGACCGGGCCGACTCGACTCTCGCCAACAAAAGACGATGCTTGTGTGACACTCGGCCTCAAGGCCGGCGGATGTTTCTCATTTCTGTCAACAAAGCCGACTAGAGAACGATCATCGAGATAACTTTCGAACGTTAACTGCCGCTGCGATCCCGACCGAGCGCTGCATTTCGGGCAATTCCCAGTTTCCCGTGAATTGCGCGACGCGATCAGGCAGATCCGCGTCGTAAGCGGTGAGGGAGCCGGGGAACCCGGTGGGAATGCCGGTTTGCTAATGTTCGTTTTGAGATAGCGAGAACCAAATGGCCGATGCGGTTGGAACGCACTTTTTCCCGGAGATTTCAGCAGGCGGTTTCTCGCGGGTCGACGGCACGGTTCAGTTCTGGCAGCGGGTGGGTGCCTTGATACGCCCGGATTCCGTCGTGCTCGACTTTGGTGCTGGACGAGGCGCCAGCCACAGCGATGATGCGGTTGCCTATCGGCGCTATCTGATGATGTTGAAGGGACGGGTACACGAACTCATTGGCGTAGACGTCGATCCGATCGTCACGACCAATGAGGCTCTCGACCGGGCGTTCTTGATCGGCCCCGACGGCCAGCTCCCGATTCCGGATCAATCTGTCGACGTGATCGTTTCGGATTTCGTGTTCGAGCACATCCAGGACCCTGCCAAGGCGGCGCGTGAGCTCGACCGCGTGCTCGTTCCCGGCGGCTGGATCTGCGTGCGAACGCCCAATCGTCATGGATATATCGCGTTGGCCAATCGCATGATTCCCGACCGGCTGCATTCAAGGGTCATTCGATCAGCCCAGGCCGAGAGGAAGGGCGGGGACGTATTCCCGGCGGTCTATCGGTTGAATACCGCCAAGGCATTCCGGCGACACTTTCCCGCCGTCCGCTACGATCACTATGTCATTCCGTGGGATGCGGAGCCCGCCTATCACTTCGAATCGAAATTGATCTATTCGCTGTTCCTTGCCATTCAGTCTTGCACGCCGGCCTCGCTGAAGACGGTCTTGATGGTGTTCCTGCACAAGCGTGCCGCTTCGTAACGCCGCCGGACCGGCGTCTCATATCGTTAAACCGTAATGTTGCTCTGATAGTCGTCAGATGAACTGAGACCGGCGCTGATGTTTGCTGGAGTTTCCGGAGATATCCAGAGGTTGAGCCAAGATGCGATGCTGCCGGACCGGCGGCTTCGGACAATAAAAGCTTGTCGGGTAACATCCGTTGGCCGAACCGGTCCGGCCGTGAGCGGTTCGGGTCGCAACCCCGGTCTCGGGCTGCCGGCACGATCCGCTACAAGCTGCCGGCGAGGGTTGTAGTGAGTATGCACGGGTTGCGCGGACGCCGAACTTCTGACCGGATTTCACTCATCTCAGAAACCCCGGAACGAACTGCCGCCATCGTCTTCCCGTCGTCTTCCGCGACATTGCCGAAGGTCGACCGAGAACGCCCGGCCGTCGATGCAACCATGTGGCTTGGGCCGGTCACCGTCTTCGTCCTGCTGTTCGGGGCCGTGTGGTTGTCGCTATACGCCGCCTACGTTTTGCTGCCATTCATACAGCCGGGCTATCTCGTCATCCTGGATGCAAAATACGAGAGCCTGGCGAAGGGCAGGATGTTCGGCCCCGAGGACCGCAATCGGGTGATGATCTTCGGTCACAGCAAACTTCTCTCTGGCTTGCGACCTCACGAGCTTGATGCCGCAATCGGAGACGGCTTTCGATCCTACAATATGGGCCTTCCCGGAGACGTCAGGTTTCTTCCGCTTCTCGAAAGCGCCTTGCAGGCTGGCAACGTCCCCACCCACGTGCTGCTGACGCTTCCCTGGGACGACAAGCGCGAAGCGGATACCTTCGTCGATGCCCTGCGCAACGATACTGCGATCGCAAACACCTTGTTTCCGTTCCGCATGCTGCCGCGCGACGTCGCACTTTTCGTTTTTCAAAACCGAAGCCGACTGGCGGACGCGGCCCGCGATGTAGCCAAGCAGCGCGCGGCCATGCTGGAAGAGCGCGGCTGGTACTTCATCAAGTCGCAGAGCCACTACGAAGGCGACCGGCTTCCGGACGACTATGCGCTGCCGACCGATCAGTCCGCACGGACCGACCCGCGGATCATACCGGAAGCGTCGTTTTCCCGT
>Ga0265340_10000215_pt1 | contig 29446 bp, 27 predicted proteins | sample 4CB225metaG_FD_202082 | JGI IMG/M metagenome (GOLD analysis project Ga0265340, IMG submission 202082) | Rhizosphere microbial communities from Carex aquatilis grown in University of Washington, Seatle, WA, United States - 4-CB2-25 metaG | ecosystem: Host-associated > Plants > Roots >...
GATCCATCATTTCCTTGGTATCGTCGAGCGACCCGACCATAGAGCCGCCGATGGAGATCGTGCGGAAAGGGAACATAGGCAGTGGCATCGACATCGCGCCGCCGAACAGGCCCACGATGATGATCTTGCCGCCGCGGCGAACCGTCTGCGAGGCGAACGCGAATGTCTTCTCCGAACCCACGAAATCGATCACCGCATAAGCGCCGCCGCCCGTCTCCGCCATCAGGCGCTTGGCTTCGTCCGGATTCTTGGTGTTGTAGGTCGCGCTCGCACCGGCTTTCTTCGCGGCTTCAAGACGGCCTTCGTCGATGTCTGCTGCGAGCGGGCCTTTGCCGAACATCGCCTTGGCGAACTGCACGCCCATCATGCCGACGCCGCCGACGCCGAGCACCAGTACCTGATCGTTCAGGCCAAGCTTGCCGACCTTCTTCATCGCGGCATACGCGGTAACGCCAGAGCACATATAAGCCGCACCGAGCGCCGGATCGGTCTTGCCGTAATCGATGAGATATTTCGGGTTCGGCACCATCACATGCGTGGCATATCCGCCGGGGCAGCCGTTCGAGCAACCCAACTGCCGCGGTCCGCCAACGCAGATGTTCTCTTCGCCGCGCAAACACGACGGGCACTTGCCACAACCGATCCACGGAAATGCCGCATAGCGCTCGCCGACCTTCACGCCTTTCACATCGGGACCGACGGCGACGACTTCGCCTTCGATCTCATGTCCCAAGGTGTGCGGCAGTTTCACATTCGCCATCGGCAGCTTGTTGCCGCCGCCGAGATCGAAATAGCCGTCATGAATATGGACGTCGGAATGACAGACGCCGGCATTGTGAACCTTGAGCAGAACCTCGGTGCCCTGCGGTGTCGGGGTCGGCGTTTCCATCTCCTGAAGCGGCTTGCCGAATTCCGTGATCGCCTGACTTTTCATGCGTCTCTCCCTGAGGTTTTTCTGATCTTTTGTCAGTCTGGCACGCCCTCGGCGACGCCTCAACAGAGCCCACGATGACGCTGCGTATGCTATAAGGCATCTCGAACCCTCGAGAAGCTAGCGCCATGAAAGCCATTCTGCTCGCTGCATGCGTTGCGGCGCTTCCGGCGCAGGTGCTGGCCGCCAGCCCTTTCGACGGCACCTGGAAAATCGATGTCGGCACGATGCAAGCTCCCAGTAAGCCTAGCGTCTTCCTGCTCAAAGACGGAATGTATTCGTGCGAAAGCTGCGTGCCGCGCTTCACAGTGAAAGCGGACGGCATTGCGCATCCGATCGCCGGCGATCCATATGCCGATTCCGTTTTGATAAGGATCGTCGATACGCATACGGTGGAAGAGACCGACAGCAAAGCAGGCAAGCCCATTTTCGTCCTGACGATGGCCGTGTCCGCAGACAGCAAGACCATGACCACATCACTTATCGACAATAGCGGAAACGCCAAGGCGAAAGGCACGATCATCCGGACACGGCTGGCGGCGGCGCCGCCCGGTTCACACGTTGTGTCCGGCGAATGGCGTTCGACGAAATACGAAGGTTATTCCGACAACACGATCACGGTGACGCTGAAGCTGGACGGCGATACTTTTTCGTTCTCACAACCGACAGGACAGTCTTACACTGCGACGCTCGGCGGACCTGCTGCTCCCTATACGGGCGATCCCGGGATCACGACCGTATCGGCAGCGCGTTCCGGCGCGGATACGATCGTTGAAACGGATATGCGCGGCGACAAAGCCATCTCGACCAACACGATGACGACGCACGACGGCAAGACGCTGGAATTGACGTTCGTTGATATGCTGCGCGGCAGCACGCAGCATTTCACGGCTACGCATCAGTAAGCTCAGCGGGCGCGCAATTGCCGGGCCAGCGCCGCAAAATCGGCGATAGAAAGACGTTCGGCACGCTCGGTCGGATCGAGCCCCGCCGCACGGATGAAATCTTCCGTACCGGGCGCGAGGCTTTTCAGGCTCTGGCGCAACATTTTGCGGCGATGACCAAACGCGGCGGCCGTCACGGCTTCGAGATCGTCGAGACCCGCAGGAGCCACTGGTTCGGCCAGCGGTTCGACTTGCAAAATAGATGAAGTGACTTTCGGCGGCGGCGTGAATGCGCGCGGCGAAACATCGAACAGGATTTTCGGTTTGCTGCGCCATTGTGCGAGCACCGATAGCCGCCCGTATTCGTTCGATCCCGGCTTGGCCGCGATGCGCTCCGCCACTTCGCGCTGGAACATAAGTGTGAGCGACTGCCAGAACGGCGGCCATTTTTCCTGCGTTAGCCATTTCACCAGGAGCGCCGAAGCGATGTTGTAGGGCAGGTTGGCGGCGATGCGGATCGGCGTCGCGATACGATGTGCCAGAAAGAGCTTTACTTCATCCAGCGCCAGCGCGTCCGCGGGAACGATCTGCAAACGGCCGGGATAAGCGCGCGCGATGTCTTCCAGTGCGGGAATGCAGCGTTCGTCGCGTTCAACAGCGATCACTTTCGCCGCGCCTTCCATCAGCAAAGCGCGTGTGAGACCTCCTGGGCCAGGCCCGACTTCATAGATCACCGCGCCTTGCGGCTGCGCGGCCCGCGCGATCTTACGCGTGAGATTGAGATCGAGAAGGAAGTTCTGCCCGAGAGATTTTTTCGCCGCGAGATCGTAACGCGCGATGACATCGCGCAGCGGCGGCAGCGGATCGGCGTTATCCAAACCGCGCATCCGCGATTTGTGCCGCCATCCGTATCGCGGCAATCATGCTGCGCGGATCGGCTTTGCCTTTGCCCGCGATATCGAGCGCGGTGCCGTGATCGGGCGAGGTGCGCACGATGGGGAGACCGAGCGTGACGTTCACGCCGTCCCAGAAGGCCAGCGTCTTCAGCGGAATGAGGGCCTGGTCGTGATACATGCACAGCGCTGCATCGTATCGTGTGCGCGCCTCTTCGTGGAACATGGTGTCGGCGGGCAGGGGACCGAGCACGGTGGCTTCCGCGCGCAAGGCTTCGCAGGCGGGCGCAATGATGTCGCGTTCTTCGCGGCCTATTTCGCCGTCTTCACCCGCATGCGGATTGAGGCCGCTGATCGCGAGCCGCGGCCTTGCAATTCCGAAATCCCGCTTCAGCGACTTCAGGATGATCTCGCCGGTTTCGACAATGGCCACTTGGTTGATGCGCTTGGGCACATCGGCCAACGGAACGTGGATCGTAAGCGGCACGACACGCAATCCACCGCCTGCCAGCATCATCACCGCGCGCCGTGCATCGGTGAGCTTGGCGAGATATTCGGTGTGGCCCGCAAATTCGAATCCGCCGTGTAGCAGCGAGGCCTTATGAATCGGAGCCGTGACGACGGCTGAAGCTGCGCCCTGCACTGCCATCGCAACCGCCGTGTCGATCGCATCGATCACCGCTGGCGTGTTCGCCGGATTTGCGCGACCAAGTGCGTTCTTTTCCGGTAGCGAGCGCGATGCGACCAGGGACGCCATGGGAATTTTGCCAAAGACCGAGAACACGCTCGCATTGCCGACGAGGCGTAGCGGTCGCCTGCCTATCTTTCCATTAAAAGTTTTGAAAGCCGCAACCGCGATTTCCGGGCCTATACCGCCCGGCTCGCCCATCGTGATCAGGATCGGCGCATCACGCGCTGGCACGTCACTGCGTCGCGTCGGAGTCTGTGTCATCGTGGTGATGACGCGAGAACAGGCTTTCGCCAGGCAACTGGATCTCGGCGTTACGGCGGAGGTCGCGGAGGTACTGTCGCGAGAGAACACCGAGGCGCTGTTCGAATAGCTGTTCTTCCACGTCGTCACGAGACGGCATCTGGAAGGCCGTCGTTTTTGGAGCAGCCTTGGCATCACAACGCACGATCAGTTCGACACCCGCGGACGACTGGAAGGGTAAAGTGGTTTCGCCACTCTGCGTCTGCGCCAATGCGCTTTGAATCTCCGGGCTCAAGTCAGCAACACGCATGGTTCCCAAATTCATATAGACGACGCCTTTAACCTGTTTGACCATTTCGGGAATCTGTTGGCAGTTGTCGATGTGCGTGCGCATACTCCCCGCAAAACTCATGACCTTGTCGAGCAGGTCTTTCGAAGGCTTGGGACCAACTGGCAACAGAATGCGCGCAAGCGGCATCTGGCTTGGATGCTGATCAACTTTGAGCGCGGGTGTGTCCTCAACCTTACTGTTCTCGGCTTCCTGGCGCTGGCGCAGATATAGAATGTAATAGCCGCCGGCAGATTTGACGGGGTTACTGACCATGCCGGGACGCATCTGCAGCACTTCACTATTTAGTTCCTTCGGCAGCTGGCCTTCAACAACGAGGCCAAGATCGCCGCCACTGGCGGCCGTTGGATTCTGGCTGAACTGCCGAGCAACGGCTGCAAACGGCACGCCAGAGCGGAGCTGGACCTCAAGATCGTCCATACTCTTTTTTACCTTGGCGTCGTCTTCCGGATTGTCGACAGATTGAAAAATCTCGGCGACGTAGAGATGCGTTTTATTCTTGCTCTCTGCCAGACGCTGCATTTCCGCATCGACCGCCGCCGCCCCAACATCGATCCGGTCGCCATACTGCTGTTGCACGGTCTTTGACCAAGCAATTTGCGAGGCAAATTGCGAACGCAGCGTACTCATATGCACGCCGTTGCGGGATAGCATCGTGTTGAGCTGATCCGGCGTGAGATTATTGTCTTTCAAAATATTCGCGATCGCCTTGTCCACATCCGACGACGACACAGTGACGTCGTTTTTTTGAGCCTCTAGAAGCTCAAGCCGTTCGGTCTCCAATTGGCGGAGCACTTGTCTTTTGATCTGCGTCGTTGAATCCGGCGTTACGCGAGCGCCGGATGTTGCCGTGTATAGGGCGACCCGCTGCCGAAGATCGTAGTCCGTGATGACCGTGTCGTTCACGATGGCGGCAACGCTATCGCCATTGGCTTGTGCCTGTTGGGTCGTCTCCGGCACGGGAAGCTTCTCGGTGCCGGGAGGTGTTTCCTGCTGTGCCGCGTTTTTTTGCGGGGGTGCTGTTTTGGCGTCGACGCCGTTCATGCTCATCAGGAGCATTGTGCTACAGGCGGCAACGGAGAACACAGTTCGGTTCATCGGCGATAGTCTCGGTCACTTTCAGAGTTCCGGCAGCACCCGGCCTTTTGGCCGTGCTGGCGAATGCGGGACGGACAATAGAGTTTTTGGCAATGCCGTCAAAGCTCGGTGGAAGAGAAAATGTGTTGCGGGAACAGTTGCGTTGCGTGGGCGCTTTGGTCGCCGGTTTTTAGGTTAAAACGGAAGAGAACCGAAGTAGACGGAGGCACATCGCGGTCGCGTGTGTATTGGCGGCGATAGGAAAGTGAGATGCCCAGGCATTCATCGTCGTAACCGAGACCAAATTCGTCGCCGAGCATGGCGTCGTTGGCAAGATCGCGCCGCGCAGCCGCATAGATGAGCCAATAGTCGAGAAATCCCAAGGTCGCCTGCGCGTTGACTTCTTCGCGCGTGTCGATTCCCGGAAGCAATTCAGATTGAGGTAGGCGCACATAGCTGACCTCAAACGATGAGCGCCCGAAATTCCCATCCAGGTAGACCTCGTTGCGGCGGACGTTGCCGGTGTCCTGATCTACATCTAGCCTGTCGGTGAGGCTAAAGTTTGGCGGAAATTTAATCGCGAAGCGGCCAACAACATCCGATTGCTTGTCAGCCAGTCCGGTATCCGAAGAAAAGATCGGATCGGGCTTCAGCCGCAAAACCTCGCCGAGAATCGCTTCCACGCTGCCGCCTGGAAAGAAAGCCTCAGTGCGCAGACCGACATTGGCGCGGGGCCCGCTTTCGACCAAGTCGTAGCCCGGGAGATGGTTCATGCTGAAAACGTCGTTCTCGCTGAATTCGATATCGATGGCGTCTTCATCCGGAATGCCTTTAGGATTTCCGCCGTAAGGCGCCGCGATCGCCTGCATAATAGGCTCGACGACGAATGCATCGGTTCCATTGCCGGAGATGAACGGCCAGCGCCAATCCAAAGAGACATAGGGCAGACCACGCGAGATGTATCGAACTCTCTCAGGAATGTCGGGAAAGTCGATGAGATCGTCGTTTGTGACGCGATACACATCGCCGCGAGCATCGGCGCGGAAAGTCAGCAACATTCCGTTGTCGGCGACAAGCGGTAGGCTCCAGTTCACTTCGGCGGTGGCGCGTTCGTCGGTCGGGCCTGCGCTGCGCGCGATCGATGCGCTATTCAAGTCGAAACGAAAGTCGCCGCCGAGAACGGGCGTCAACGGTATGTATGTGTATTCGATGAGGGGCAGAACCAATGGAATGTTCGCTGTTTTGATGTAGAGGGGCGAAGGTGTCGTTGTCGTGCAGGGCGTTGTGGGACAGATGCCTACGATGCTCTGAAAGAAGTAGCCGGTGATGGCGAAACGGCTGCGCCCGCTCTGCCCTTGAAAAAACAGATCGCTAACGAGCTGATCGTCTTTGTTATAGAGACTATAGCGTTCCAGGTAAGTCGGATTGGAGGTGAGTTGCACGTCGTAACCGAAGCGCCATGAATTGGCGTCATCGATGGCAGTGCGCCCCGAACCGAATAGTGAACTGTACCATTCATGTTGATTTCCATCGATGCCACCGTTGGGATTCTCGGCGATCGTCGCCTGGAGCCACATGCCGCCATGATTCCAACGTTCGCGATATTCGGTTTCGAGAACACCGCCTCCTTCGGAGGAGATGATCGGTTGGACCGTGAAATCGCGGGAATCTGTCAACGAGACGTAATAGGGCAACTTGACGTATGTGCCGAGCACTGTGGACGAGCCGATATCCGGTGCGAGGAAACCCGTTTCGCGTTTGACCGTCGGATCGGCTTGGCTGAAATAAGGCGTATAGGCGATCGGAACGCCGAACATATCGAAAATCGCATCATGATAGACGATCTTGTGATCGGTCTGATTGTAGATGACGTGATAGGCTTTCACCTGCCATAGCGGAGTGCGTTTGCCGGGTTGATTGCAAATTTTGCAGGGCGTGAAGGTCGCGCGTTCCAGCTTCGTGATGTTGGCGTCCTTACGCGTGGCATAAATCGCGGCCATGCGGCCGTTTTGACCGATTAGCGCCCGAAAGCCTTCAAGGACAGCGTCCCGCATTTGATTGGTCAGCGTAGCGCGAGGTGTAAAGACCACGTTGCCGTCGGGCGACATCATGACGACGTTGCCTTCTGCTACCACGACATCTTTGGTCTGATCGTAGGTAACCTTTTCAGCCGTCAGGATCCGGTCATTGTGATCGATCTCGACATGTCCCAATGCGGTGACGAAATGATTGTTTACATCGTAGTCGACGTCATCGGCTTTCATTAAATAACCGGTATCGGCGGGTCCAAGGAGCGCCGAACTACCGGATAAATGGCCGCCATTATGCGCGGCAAGTGCTGTCGAGATCGAATGGATCGCGCATGTACAAAGAACAAAACTGCAAATAAGCGCTCGTTTAGAAAATAGACCCATCAGCCGTCCTCCTGATGGAAGACGAGTGTCATGCCGAGAAGGATAGAAGCTGCTGCCGGTGCCGATGCGGCCAGTGGCACCGGCAAGATGCCCGTGTCACCGAGAGCAGTCGCAATATTCGCAAAAAAATACACGCCGAACCCGGCGAGCGCGCTATTGAGGATGACGCGGAGCAGTCCGCCGAAGCGCGACATGTGAAGCGAGAAGCTTGCGGCCATGAATACCATCGCCGCGAAGAGCGCCGGCAATACCAACAGCGAATCGAAATAGAGCATGTAGCGCGTGGCGGAAAAGCCGGCCTTGCGGGCAGCCGCGATGAAACCGGGCAAATCCCAGAAGGACATTGTCTCCGGTGACGCAAAGCTTTCCTGAATTTGTGCTGGCGTGAGTGTGGTCGGCAAATTGTAGATATCGCGATGTACCGACTTGCCGTCAGCAGTACTGATCCACGCACTCTTCAGCGTCCAAATCCCCGCTCCCAGGACGCCGCTGCGCGCGTCGATCCGGCCCACGAATTTGTCATTTGGGCCGTAGAGAAAAATGATGACGTCATCCAGACTTAAGCCCTGATTTGCGACACGCAACGCATGGATAACCGATTGGGCTTTGCTGTCGCCTTGCCTTAGCCAAAGCCCGTTGCGCGAAATGGCCAATTGAGATTCCTGGCCGCGAATGTACTTCGCTTCCATCGCGGAATATTGGTTCAGCATTCGCGCCGTCAGCGGTGTGAGCAAAAGAACGGTGAACACGCCCAGAAGCACCGCGACGACAAGCGACGGTGCGAGCAAACTCCACGCGGACACACCGGCCGCGCGCACGGCGATGAGTTCTTGGGTGCGCGAAAGTCGGACAAACGCGAACACGCCCCCCAGCAGGACGGCAAACGGCATCAATTTCAATCCCAGATCCGGCAACTGAAGTATCGCCATGCCGATCACGATCGTGGTGGGGACGTGATGCGCTGTCGTATAGGAAATAAGGCCGGCTACATCCAGCGAGAACGCGAGGAATAGAAAGCCCATGTATATGGACAGTACGCCGGTAGCGAACTGAATCGCGAGATAACGCCAAAGAGTCCAAGACCAGATCATGCGAGCGCCTCGGGAACTGCGGCGTTCAAGCTTGGGATATGCTTTGCAAGCGCGCGTTTGATTTGTGCGCTTTGCATTTCGGCGATCGCACCTGCGATTCCAAGAAGCGGAATGAGGTACATGATAGGCCACAGCGACGGGGAGCGTGCTGTCAAACCCTGCGCGCTGTAGCCGACCACGCGCAGCAGGCCGGCGATCACGCTCGCGAGTGTGAGCCGAAGGACATAAGCGCCGCGCTGCCTGCGCCCTCCGGTTACGGTTGCAAGGGCGATGAACGCGAAGGTCAAACAGTAAAGTGGCGCTGCCAATCGGTTGTGACCTTCGGCTGCGAAGATATGGAGCAGATTCTTGTTCTTTAGTGGCCCCTTGAGCACGGGCCAGAACAGTTCACTGAGGAAGCGGTCGCTGGCTTCGAGTTCTCCGGCTTGTTGCGGTCCGGCGAACTGATCGAGATCGAAAATATAGCGTTTGAATTTCAATACCGAGAGTTTGCCGCCTCCGCTCGCGGTTTGTTCGATGGTGCCGTCCATCATGATGAGGCGCGCTCCAGCTACGGTGTCTGCCAGCACGCCGCTTTCGGCGAGATAAGTCGTCGGACGCGTGAGATCGCGATTGTCATGCACAAGGATGCCGCGAATGCGTCCGTCCGGCGAAAGCTCGCGCATGAAGACGGTCAGGCCTTCCGCCGGTGTATTGAATGCCCCTTCCGTGAGGATCGCCGCGCCAATGTCGGCGCGAATGTTCATCACCTCGTTTTTCATCGTGCGCTGACCGAGCGGCATGAAGAACAGGCTGCAGGAATATGTGAGCAACATCGCAGCCGCGGCGGCGATCAATACGGGAACGCCGAGCTGACGGCGGCTATATCCGCAAGCCGACATCACCACGAGCTCACTGTCGGCGTTGAGCTTGTGCAGGCCGTAAAGTGCGCCAGCAAAGAAGGCGACGGGAAGAATGATGACCAGCAGGCTCGGCAGCAGAAGGATGGTCAGGTACACGAAGGTCGGCGCGGACTGGCCCCGGTTGATCACGAGGTCGAGGAGCCGCAGCGACTGGGACAGCCACACCACGGCCGTCAGCAGAAAGCCGAACAGCGCCACAGGTCCTGCCAGCTGCCGCAGGACATAGTTCGACAGTCGTGGCAGTTTCAGTCCCAGCATTCCGTCCTCGAGAGCCCCGCGGCGCTTTCCTGGCGATCAGGAGTCGACCTAAGCTGAGACTAGCACTAACTAGCATTTCCCTGCCGTATCCCGGCAACCCGAAATCTACCGCATCCGCCTGAATCGGCGAATAATTTTTGATTTATCATGGGTAAACATTACCCGGAGGCTCACACATGCAGATTTCATTTGTCGCTCCTTCCGTGAACGCATCCGGCGCCCTCGTTCTGGGCGTGGGCGAGGGGCAGTCCCTGACCGGCCTGGCGCAGGAGGCGGACAAGGCGAGCAGCGGCGCGCTCAAGCGCGCGATGGGTGGCACCAAGTTCACGGGCAAGGTGGGACAGGTTCTGGAGGTACTAGTTCCGCAAGGGCTGAAGGCGTCGCGCGTGATTCTGACAGGAACCGGCAAGGGATTGGACAGCGGCGCAGCGGAAAAGCTCGCGGCAGGCGTGGTTGCGCGCCTCTACACGGCCGGCGTGAAAGAGATCGTCTTCGCAGTCGAAGCGCCGAAGCTGAAGCCGGGCGTAGTGGCTGCGCATCTGGCGATGGGCGCGAAGCTCAGAAGCTATGCCTTCAACACCTATCGCACCAAAAACAGGGACGAATACGAGACGACGATCGCCGCTGTGACCGTCGGCACGCGCGATGCGGGTGCGGCGCGCAAAGCGTGGGGCGCGATGGAAGCGATCGCGGATAGCATATTCCTCGCGCGCGATCTGATCAACGAGCCGCCGAATGTTCTCTATCCGGCGGAGTTCGCCCGCCGCGTGAAGGCGCTCGCGAAAGTCGGCTTGAAAATCGATGTGCTGGGCGAAGCCGACATGAAGAAGCTCGGCATGGGCTCGCTGCTGGGCGTGGGGCAGGGCAGCGAGCGTGAAAGCCAGCTCGTTGTTATGCGCTGGAACGGCGCCCGCAAGAAAGACGAAGCGCCGATCGCATTCGTCGGCAAAGGTGTGTGTTTCGATAGCGGTGGGCTTTCGCTCAAGCCTGCCGGCTCGATGATGGGCATGAAAGGCGATATGGGTGGCGCGGCAGCGGTGACAGGCGTCATGCGCGCGCTCGCGACGCGCAAAGCGAAAGTGAATGCGGTCGGCGTCATCGGTCTTGTCGAGAACATGCCGGATGGCATGGCGCAAAGGCCGGACGATGTGGTGACGTCGATGTCGGGACAGACCATCGAAGTGCTGAACACCGATGCGGAAGGCCGCTTGGTTTTGTGCGACGCGCTCACTTACACGCAGCAGAAGTTTAAGCCGAAGTTCGTAATCGATCTGGCGACTCTGACCGGCGCGATCATGATCGCTCTGGGTCTGGATCACGCGGGATTGTTCTCGAACAACGATCAGCTCGCGAACCGCATCACCGATGCCGCGAAAGAAGTCGGCGAGCCGGTGTGGCGTCTGCCGCTCGGCGATGCTTATGACAAGATGCTCAAATCCAAGATCGCCGACATGAAGAACATTTCCGGCGGAACCTATGCGGGCTCCATCGTGGCCGCGCAGTTCCTGCAGCGCTTCATCGAGAAGGGCACCGCATGGGCGCATCTCGATATCGCCGGCGTCGCCTGGCAGGACGGCGAACAAAAACCGCTCTCACCCGGCTGGGGTGTCGGGTGGGGCGTTCGCGCGCTGGATCGTCTCGTGGCGGATTACTACGAGCGATGATGCTTCGCGGCTCGCTTCGTTCGCACCTCAGCATGACGAATATGTTGAGGCGTCATCCTGAGGTGGCCGCGTCAGCGGCCCTCGAAGGATGACCGAAGTTCTCTTCTATCACCTTGAGCGCCGAACGCTGGAAGATGTGCTTCCCGGCTTGATCGAGCGCACGCTGGAGCGTGGCTGGCGTGCGCTGATAAAGGCGGACTCGGCGGATCGCGCGGCCGCATTGGATTTGTTGCTGTGGACCTATAACGATCAGACGTTTCTTCCACACGCGCAGTTGGGCGATGGCGACGCGAAGCGCCAGCCGGTTCTCATTTCGACCGAAGATGCGAATGCAAACACGGCGAATGTGTTGTTCCTCGTCGGCGGTGCGGAGCCGCTGCCATGGGATGCGCCGACCGACCTCACGCGCATCGTGCTGATGTTCGATGGCCGCGATGCGGACTCGCTCGGCAAGGCGCGCGCCTCGTGGAAAGACGCGAAAGCCGCCGGTCACGACGCGACCTATTGGAAAGAACAGCCCAGCGGCAAATTCGAAAAGCAGGCTTGAGCGGCATGTTCAGCATCCTGGGAATGCTCTCATCGCCTCTGGGCCTCGGTCTGCTGGCCCTGCTAGTGATCTGCGTCGTGCATGCGGTGCGCACTGGCAATGTGTTTCCGTGGATTTATGTGCTGGTGTTTTTGCCGGCCATCGGCCCGGCGATTTATTTCTTCATGATGATCCTGCCGGGCCTTTTGCGCGGGCGCGCCGCGCGAAAGCTCGCGAGCGGCGCCGCGCGCGCTATCGATCCCAACAAGGATTATCGCCAGGCGATGCGCGATGTGGAGATGGTCGGCTCCGTCGATGCAAAGCGATCGCTCGCCGAACAGCTTGTGCAGCGGACACAATATGCCGATGCGATCGAACTTTATCGCAGCGCGCTGCAGGGACAGTTCGCGACCGATCCCGCGTTGCTCATGGGTCTTGCTCGCGCACAATTCCTGAACGGGGACGGCGTGGGTGCGCAGGCATCGCTGGACGCGCTCCAGGCAGCCGATCCGAAATTCGTGTCCGAAGATGCGCACCTTATTTATGCGCGGGCGCTAGAGCTTCAGGGCAAGGACGACGAAGCCGCACAGGAATATGCCCGTCTCGTTCCCTATTATGCCGGCGAGGAAGCGCGCACACGTTATGCCATGCTGCTGGAAAAAACGGGGCGCGGCGAAGAAGCGCGTGAGCTATTCACGCAAGTCCTGAAAAATCTCGATGGCGCGCCATCACGCTATCGCAGCCAGCAGAAGGAATGGAGTGCGATCGCGAAGGCGGCGCTAAAGTAAGAGCTCTTCAGGCAGATTTGGGCTTGCCGAGCCGCGCCAGCGCGATTGTCTGCTTGTGCCATTGGCGGATCGGCACTGCCGGCAGTCCGCCGACGGATTCGCCATCGGCGACATTTCGCATGACGCCGCTTCTGCCGGCGATGCGTGCATTCGATCCGATTGTGAGATGATCGCTGATAGCGGATTGGCCGCCGACCATCACATTGTCGCCCAACGTCGTGCTGCCCGCGATGCCGGCCTGTCCCGCGAGCACGCAGTTTCGCCCGATGCGCACGTTGTGTCCAATCTGAACAAGATTATCGATGGCAGTTCCCGCGCCGATGACCGTGTCGCCTATCGCCCCGCGATCGATAGCGCAATTGTTTCCGATCTCGACACCGTCACCGATAATGACGCGGCCCAGTTGCGCGATGCGCATCAACCCTTTCGGCCCCGGCACGAAACCGAATCCTTCGCCGCCGATGCTGACATTGGAGGAAATGTGAACCCGCGCACCGATCATCGCGTGGCTGATCGTCGTGTTGGCATCGATCACGCAGTCGTCGCCGATGACGACGCCTTCGCCGATGACAACATTGCTGCCGATGTGACATCGCGCACCGAGGCTCGCGTCGTGGCCGATGACCACACCAGAGCCGATCTGCGATCCCGAACCGACGGACACCGTCGGATGAATGTCTGCGCTCGGATGGATGCCAACGTCGAGCGCGTCGGCCGGATAAAACATATGGCCGATCTGCGCGAAGGCGAGGCGAGGGTCCTTCACAAGCAGGAGATGGCTGCCGTTGTGCGGATGCGCACCGAGCGCGATGTTGGTGACGATTACGCTCGCCCGGCTCTTGGCAAAATCGCCCGCATGTTTGGCATCGCTGAAAACCGTAATCTCGCCGGCTTCCGCCGAACTCAGTTCTGCGATACCCCGGATCATCACGGGCGCTTCGCTCACCGGCGGCGCATCGGCGCCGACATGATGTGCGATATCGCCGAGCGAAAAGGGGCCGCTGCGGCGGAAGAAACGGTCGTCTGTCAGGAAAGCGCCTTTCGAGGCCTGACGAATCCTAACACACAAACAATATGGAGTTTGTCGGTTATGGTACGGGCGGCCACAAAACCGCCGGCAATTTCCCTAGAAATCAGGCATCCGCTTTCATCGCGGACTCATATTCTTCGTTAACCGCCACCCAGCGCGCCTCTGCGGCCTCCAGCTTGCGCTGTGCTTCGGCGCGCTTCTTGGACACCGCGCTGCCTTTAGCCGGGTCTTTCGTGAAGAGCAGGGGATCGGACAGCGCCTTGTCGTATTTCGCGATTTCCTTGTTCAGTTCGGCCAGCTGGCTTTCGGCGAGATCGACCTTTTCCTTCAGCGGTTTGAGCACGCGGCGCTTTTCCGCGGCTTCGCGGCGCGAATCTTCCTTCGAGATTTTCGGCACCGGCTCTTCGCGACGTGTCGGTGCGCTTTTTCCCGTAAGCAGGAAGCGGCGATAATCGTCGAGATCGCCATCGAAGGGCTCGACCCTGCCGTCAGCGACGAGCAACAGCCGGTCCATTGTCGCTTCGATCAGGCGGCGGTCATGGCTTACCAGAATGACCGCGCCTTCGAAGTCGTTGAGCGCGATCAGAAGTTCCTCGCGCGCGTCGATGTCGAGATGGTTCGTCGGTTCATCGAGAATGAGAAGATTCGGCTTGTCGAGCGTCGCCAGCGTCAACATCAGCCGCGCGCGCTCGCCGCCGGAAAGTTTGCTGACGAGGGTTAGCGCCTTGTCACCGACGAGGCCCATGGAGCCGAGGCGCGTTCGGAGTTCGGTCTCGGTCATCTTTGGGCGATACCGCGCCAGCGTTTGCATTGGCGTGATGTTGGGGTCCATCTCGTCTAGCTGATGCTGCGCGAAATAGCCCGGCGACAACCGGCGCGAGCGCACGACATCGCCGCCCATATGTTCCATCCGTCCGGAAAGAAGTTTCGCCAGCGTGGATTTGCCGTTGCCGTTCTTGCCGAGCAGGGCGATGCGATCGTCCGGATTGAAGCGCAGCGAGATGTTGGAAAGCACCTCGCGGCCGTCATAGCCGACAGATGCTTTATCCAGTGTCAGGAGCGGCGGGCTCACATTCTCGGGCTTCGGGAGCCGGATCGGCGCGATATATTCATCCGGCGGAACTTCCACCTTTTGCATGCGCTCCAACATCTTCATGCGGCTTTGCGCCTGACGCGCTTTCGACGCCTTCGCCTTGAAGCGATCGACGAACGCCTGCATGTGCTTGCGCGCGGCGTCCTGCTTTTTCGCGAATGCCTGATCGTTGGCGCGGCGCATGGCGCGCGTTTCGACGAACGTGTCGTAATTGCCGGTGTAGAGCGTCAGCTTCTTGTATTCGAGGTGCAGGATAAATTCGGCGACATTGTTCAACAGATCGCGGTCATGGCTGACCACGACCACGGTGCCGCGATAGCGCTTGAGATAATCCTCCAGCCACAACACACCTTCGAGATCGAGATAGTTTGTCGGTTCGTCGAGCAACAATAGATCGGGCGCCGCAAACAGGATGGCGGCCAGTGCCACGCGCATGCGCCAGCCGCCGGAGAATTCCGAGCAGGGGCGAAGCTGTTCTCTCGCGTTAAATCCGAGTCCTGCCAGAATGCCCGCAGCACGCGCGGGCGCCGAATAAGCATCGATGGCTTCCAGCCGCGCATGGATATCGCCGAGCGCATGGCCGTCTGTTTCGGTTTCAGACCGCGCGAGAAGCGCGATGCGCTCCTTGTCGGCTTCGAGCACTGTGTCGAGAAGCGAGACAATTGATGACGGCGCTTCCTGTGCCACGCTGCCAATGCGCCACGCCGACGGCGTCGAGACTTCGCCCAGATCGGGATGCAATTCGTTCAATATCGCCTTGAACAGCGTCGACTTGCCTGCGCCGTTACGTCCGACCAAACCCACACGGCGCCCCGCCGGCAGCGAAGCGCTCGCGCCCTCGAGGATTTCGCGGCCCGCAATCCGGATTGTGATGTCGTCAATCACCAGCATGGTGGCGGGTGCATATAGGCAACTTGCCCTGACGCCAAGCCGCTTCTATAACGCGCGCGATTTCGCCCTCCGGAGCACTTTGAAATGGCAGTTGAACGCACGCTTTCGATCATCAAACCCGACGCCACCAAGCGCAATCACACCGGCGCGATCGTGGACCGTTTCGAAAAGGCGGGTCTTCGTGTCATCGCTTCCAAGCGCATGCAGCTTTCGATGGCGCAGGCCGAAGCGTTTTACAACGTGCACAAGGCGCGTCCGTTCTTTAAAAGCCTCTGCGAATTTATGACGAGCGGCCCGGTGGTCGTGCAGGTTCTCCAAGGCGAGAACGCGATCGCCAAGAACCGCGAAGTGATGGGCGCCACCGATCCGTCGAAGGCCGCTCCCGGCACCATTCGCAAGGATTTCGCGGAATCGATCGAGGCCAATTCTGTGCACGGTTCGGATGCGCCGGAAACCGCGCATAACGAGATTCGCTTCTTCTTCTCCGACATGGAAATCGTCGGTTAGTGGTACAGGCCATGGACTTTGCGATGAAAGACAAGGTCGTCGTCATTACGGGCGCGACATCGGGCATCGGCGAAGTTGCCGCCGACCGGTTGGCGCAGAAGGGTGCGCGCATCGTGTTCGTGGCGCGCGACCGCGAGCGCGGCGAAGCGATGCGCAAGCATCTGCGCGCGGTGGCCGGTCATACCGACCACACCGTTCACTATGCCGATCTTGCGCTGCTCGCCGACCAGAAGCGCGTGGGACACGAGATCGCGGACAGCGAACCGCAGATCGATGTGCTCATCAACAACGCCGGCGCGATGTTCACCACGCGGCAGGAGACGGCCGATGGACTGGAGAAGACGTTCGCGCTCAATCACATGTCGTATTTCACCGTGACGAACATTCTGCTCGACCGGCTGAAAGCGACGCCCTGTGCGCGGATTGTTTCCACAGCATCGACGGCGCATCGTTTCGGCAAACTGGATCTGGACGATCTGCAATCGAAAAAAAGTTACAGCACGTTTGGCGTCTATGGCGTATCGAAACTCTGCAACATCCTGTTCACGCGCGAACTGGCCAAGCGCCTTGCAGGCACTGGCGTGACCGCAAATTGCCTGCATCCGGGCGGCGTCAATACGCGCTTCGGCGATAACAATTCGGGATTGCTGTCGGTCGTGTTCAAGCTCGGCAAGCGGTTCATGATCACGCCGGAGCAGGGCGCGCGGACGATCATTTATCTCGCATCGTCGCCCGATGTTGCTGGCAAGACCGGCGGCTATTACGACAAATGCAAACTCGCCGGTACCAGCAAAGCGGCGCAGAGCGATGCCGATGCCAGGCGGCTCTGGGATATTTCGGCCAAGATCGCAGGCGTCGGTGTCTGATGAGTAGCGCGCGAAAGAAAGAGCTGCTGCGCGAATATAAAGAAACGCCGCAACGCGCAGGGATTTTCGCGGTTGCCTGTGGCGAGCGTCGCTGGGTCGGCGCGACGCGCAATCTCGACAAGCAGAAGAACTCGACGTGGTTTCAACTGCGCATGGGCGGATTCCCCAACCCGGATCTGCAGGCCACTTGGAATGCGAGCGGCGAAACGGCGTTCGCATTCGAAGAGCTGGAAGAGATCAAGGACGACAACGCGCTCATCGTCGGCGAATTGCTGAAAGAGCAGGATTCTGCGTGGCGCAAGGAATTGGGCGCCGACAAGCTCGTAGGATGATTATTCTGTCCAGTTGGGATGCGTGCGCAGCCAATTTTCAGGATTGCACGGATCTGATTTGAATGAATAACCGACTCTTGGCGGCGGCGGAAGTGTCCAGGGACATATCGGCGGTTTTCGCGTAACTATTTCCCTCGCAGTTGCCACGACGAATAGTGGTCTGTGGTCCGGATAAGAGCGATCACCGAGCTTTAGCGTTCCAACAAGAGTTGCAACAACTAGATCATTCGACTGGCTTCTCTCAATTATTCCATTGAGCGCAGCGAGCTGCGAGCTTTCTGGGTTTAAGCTGAAGCTAATAGGATTACGGTTACAGCGAACGTCCCATAGATCGGACCATTCCAAACCAACATTCACACGCGCGCGAACTTCAATGAGTTTTCCAAAATAACTGCTCGGCTTGCGGGTTAATTCGCACACAGTAGTTTTCAGGGCTAGGTTGCCTGTTGCGGGCATTTCGGACGGCGACCAGCTAGCGCGTGAGACAGTGAGGAGCGCGAGAGAGGATGCTGTGACCGCTGAAATCACCCGCGACATGGATGTCCTAACTGAAAACGCATTTCCCATTCTGCAATTTTGCATTTCCCTTTGCCACCATCTCCACCGCCTTCGGATAAAGCTTGTGCTCCTCCACTAGAATGCGTGCGGCGAGCGTTTCGGCCGTATCGCCGGGTAGCACCGGCACCGATGCCTGCATTATTGTCGGGCCGGCGTCCAGTTCGGGCACGATGAAATGCACCGTGCAGCCGGATTCCGTCACGCCTGCGTCCAGCGCCTGCTGGTGCACGCGGATGCCCGGGAAAAGCGGCAGCAGCGACGGATGGATGTTCAGGAGCTTGCCTTCCCATTCTTTCGCGAACCATTCGGAATGGATGCGCATGAAACCGGCTTCGGCGACGAGATCGATTTTTGCTTCGCGCAACGCAGCATCGATGGCGCGGTCGAATTCTTCGCGGCTCGCATAGTTCTTGTGTGGGATCGCTTCGGCAGGAACGCCGAGGTCGCGCGCAATCTGCAATCCCGGAGCGTCGTCCTTGTTGGAGATCACAAGCACAATCTCCGCCGGATAATCCGGTGCGCGCGTGGCAGCGATCAGCGATTTGAGATTGCTGCCGCGACCGGAGATCAAGACAGCGACACGAACGCGGCTCACAGTTTCAGCGTGCCCCTGTAACGGACCTTCGCCTCGCCATCGCCTTTGACGAGATGGCCGATGCGATAGGCGCGTTCGCCGGATTCCTGGAATGCGTCGATGACGTGGCCTGCGGATTTCTCCGCCACCACTGCGATCAAGCCGATCCCGCAGTTGAACGTGCGTAGCATCTCGCGTTCTTCGATGCCTGCGGATTTGGAGAGCCATCCGAACACCGGCAATGGCGTCCAGGTGGAAAGATCGATTTCGGCGTCCAGTCCTTCAGGTAGCGCGCGCGGCAGGTTTTCGGTGATGCCGCCGCCGGTGATATGGGCGAAGCCTTTTAAGCTGCCCGAGCGCATCGCTTCCAATCCGCTCTTTATATACAGCCGCGTCGGCGCGAGCAGCGCTTCGCCGAGTTTGCGCGCGCTATCGAACGGCGCGGGCGCGTCCCACGAAAGTCCCGCATCGCTCACCACGCGGCGCACCAGCGAATAACCATTGGAATGCACACCGGACGATGCGACGCCGATCAGTACATCGCCTTCGTTCATCTCGCGCGTCTTGGGAAGAATATGTCCGCGCTCAACCGCGCCGACCGCGAAACCCGCAAGATCGAAATCGCCTTTCGCGTAGAGGCCCGGCATCTCCGCTGTCTCGCCGCCGATCAACGCGCAGCCGGATTCCTTGCACGCCTGCGCAATGCCTTCGATGACAACCGCTGCATCGTCCACCTCAAGCTTACCGGTGGCGTAATAATCGAGAAAGAAAAGCGGTTCGGCGCCTTGAACGACGATGTCGTTCACGCACATCGCGACCAGATCCTGCCCGATGCCGGAAAAAAGTTTTGTGTCGATGGCGATCTTGAGTTTTGTGCCGACACCATCTGTCGACGAAACAATGATCGGATCCTTGAAACCTGCGGCCTTTAAATCAAATAGCCCGCCGAAACCGCCAAGATCAGCATCGGCTCCCGGCCGTCGCGTTGCTTTTGCTGCGGGTGCGATGCGATCGACCAGCGCGTCACCCGCGTCGATGTCCACGCCGGAGTCTTTATAGGTGAGGCCGTTCTTGCCGCGGTTCATAGCGATTTGGATAAGAAGCTGCGACCCGTTTAGTGGGGCCGCGATGGGGGCGCAAGGGAAAGGGCGCAATTGCGCGATCTGGCCGCCGCGGGCTGCAGACTTGCCCGAAGGTCTTCCAGCATTGGGCCTCAAATGGGCTATGTTCGGCCCCCGTTTCGCAATTCGAATCCGGCCCCTATATTGCCCCGGCTTCGAAGGTAACCCATGCGCCGAATTGCTGTTTTCCTTGCCCTGACTTTGCTCGCACTTGCGCCCTCTGGACGCGTCGCTGCCGCCGCCGATCCCTATACGGTGACAGGCATTCCTGTGGACGCCACCGCGGCGTCCGCCACTGAGGCCCAGACTATCGCCATCAATTCCGGCAAGGCGCGCGCTCTGCAGATCGTTCTCGGCCGGCTCGTCAAAAAAGAAGACGCCGCGAAAGTGCCAGCACTCGATGACGTGGCACTGACACGCCTGATCGCGAGCTACCTGCCGCAGAACGTGAAGCGCTCGACGACGCGCTACGTCGCGAGCATGACCTATTCGTTCAATCCCGCCGCGATCCGCCATCTCTTGCGCTCCGCGAATATCGCTTACACCGACACGACCGCGCACCCGATCCTCATCATCGCGATGGCGCCGAAATGGGTTTCGCACTCGGGTTGGGCGAGCGTGTGGACCAATCCGAAATACGCGACAGGTGTTGTTCCGCTTGTTTCTCCCGTGGGCGATCCAGTGGATTCCGGTGCGCTGTCGGTGCTGAGCTTCGGCGATGCCACATGGCAGGATGTCGAGCCCGTCGCCTCACGCGTGCATGCGGGCGAGGCGATGTTGGTATTGCTTGGCAGCGCCAACGGACAGACCGTGGTGAAGATGAAGCGCCTCGGTCTGGGGTCTTCACCGCCGGTTCCCGATGTTACAGTGCCCGGCAATCCACCGGGTACGATGGGCGCTGCGGCTGATGCGGCGTCTGCCGCCATCGCAACTTATTGGAAGTCACGCAGCGCCATCGACTATGGGCGGCGCCTCAAGCTCACCGCCGATGTGCATGTCTCGTCGCTGCAGCAATGGGGCGATGTGCTCGCGAAGATCGGTACGGTATCGACGGTCACAGAAGTAAACGTGAACGCAATGGACATCGGTCTTGCCAAAGTCACGCTCACCTATGTCGGTACGACCAATCAGCTGCACGATGCATTGGCACAGGCCAAGGTCGATCTGACGCCAAAGACGGGTGGCGGCTGGACGTTGTCTGTGCAGACATCCGACAACAGCGAAGCAGCGACGCCGTGAACATCATTCTGCGCAACATCCCGAATTTTTTGACGGCGCTTAGGCTTGCAGCCGCGCCCGCGCTGGTGATGTTGCTGCTGGGGGGACACAACAAGGAAGCGTTCATCGTTTTCATTGTGGCCGGATTGACTGATGCTGCCGATGGCTGGCTCGCCAAGCGTTTCGGGTTCGCCACGAAGTTCGGGCGCTACCTCGATCCCGCGGCCGATAAGCTGCTGATGCTGACGTCGTTTCTGGTGTTGACCTATCTGCACATGACGCCGCTGTGGCTGACGGTGTTGGTGATCTTTCGCGATGTCGCGATTGTGTTTGGCCTGCTGATCGCGCGACTGTGGGAAATGCCCGTGCGCGCGGCGCCGAGCCTGCTTGGCAAGATCAGCACGGCGGTGCAGGTGAGCTATGTCGGCCTAGTCCTGCTAATGATGACGGTCACTGCTATTGCGATACCTGCGCTGTCGCGCTTCGCGGAATTTGCGACCGCCGGCTTCACACTCGCGTCGGGCCTCGGCTATGCGCAATTGTGGCTGCGCGCGGCGTTCCATCGCCGCAGAAGTCTCGTCTGATCTGATGCCGTCGCAGCTTCCTTTACCGCTCGAAATACGAGCCGCTTTCACACGCGCCGATTTTGTGCCGTCGTTGGCGAGCGCGCCGGCGCTTGCGTTCATCGACTCCTGGCCGAATTGGCTCGCGAGTTCGGCGGTGTTGTTTGGTCCTGGAGGATCGGGAAAGACGCATCTCGTCTCCGCCTGGAGTGCAGCTTCGCGGGCGCAGATCGTTCCTGCGGCGGCATTGAGCGGCAGCGTAGCGCGTCTCGATCCATCGCTTCCTGTCGCGGTGGAGGATGTGGATAGCGCGGACGTAAACCCGGCGCGGGACTCTGCGATCTTCTCGCTGTTGGAACGCGCGACAAAAGATGCACCCGTGCTGCTCACGGGCCACGCACCGCCTGCGCAGTGGAAGGCGACGCTGCCCGATCTGTCGTCGCGCTTCTCGGCGCTGCTTGCGTTTTCGCTCTGGGCGCCGGACGACGAACTGCTGTTCGCGATCGCGCGCAAATTGTTCGCCGACCGCCAGCTCGCCGTGCCCGATACCGTGATCCAGAAGATGGTGACATCGCTGGAGCGTTCCCCCGCTGCCATGCGCGATTTCGTGGCGCGCGCCGATGCCAAGGCGTTGGCCGAGGGCAGAGCGGTCAATCTCGCTCTGGTGCGCGAGATGTTGGCATTGCCATGACACATTCATGATAATCCTTTAGGGTAACTGGATAACCACAAGCGCGGTCCATGTCTAAGCCCAAGCTAATCCTCGAAGATTCGGCGGAAACTGCCTCCGACATCCTGCCTTTCACAAAGGCGGAGGAAGCCGAGAAATCGCGCCCCGAATCCCCTGCGCCGGCTATCGATCCGGCATCGCCAGACCGCTTCGTGAACCGCGAATTGTCGTGGCTCGCCTTCAATCGCCGCGTTCTGGAGGAGGCACAGAACAAGCGTCATCCGGTGCTGGAGCGCCTGCGGTTTCTCTCGATCTCCGCGTCGAACCTCGACGAATTCTACATGGTGCGCGTCGCCGGCCTCAAAGGCATGGTCGCCGCCAATGTTGCCACGCCGAGCGATGACGGTCTCACGCCCGCGCAGCAGCTTGAGCGCGTCGATGCGATGGCGAGCCGACTTATCGCCGATCAGCAGGAGATTTGGGTTACGCTGCAGGATGAGCTTCGCGCGGCGGGCATCGTCGTCGTCGAACCGGCAGAGCTCGAAGCATCCGAGCGCGCGTGGCTCGACAAGGAATTTCGCGAGCAGATCTATCCCGTTCTGACGCCATTGGCGCTCGATCCGGCGCATCCGTTTCCGTTTATTCCCAATCTTGGCTTCACGCTCGCGCTGCAGTTGACGCGCAAGAAAGACAACAAGGCGGTGAAGGCGCTTCTGCCGGTGCCGCCGCAATTACAGCGCTTCTTGCGTCTGCCCAGCGACCGCATCCGCTTCATCGCGCTGGAAGATGTGTTCGGCCTTTATCTCGAAAAATTGTTTCCGGGCCACACAGTCAACGGCTCCGGTCTGTTCCGTCTGCTGCGCGACAGCGACGTGGAAGTGGAAGAAGAGGCGGAAGACCTTGTGCGCCTGTTCGAATCGCTTCTGAAGCGCCGCCGCCGTGGTTCCGTCATTCATATGAAATGCGAAGCCTCGATGCCAGAAGGCTTGCGTCACTTCATCGCCGATCATCTGTCGTTGGGCCCTGCCGATCTCGTGATCGTCGATCACATGATGGGCTTGTCCGATACGCGCCGTCTCATCGTGCCGGAGCGGCCGGACCTGCAATTCAAGCCTTACAATGCGCGTTTCCCCGAGCGCATCCGCGATCACGGCGGCGATTGCTTTGCCGCCATTCGCGCGAAGGACATCATCGTCCATCATCCCTTCGAGACGTTCGACGTCGTTGTGCAGTTTCTGCGCCAGGCTGCGGCCGATCCGAATGTGGTTGCGATCAAGCAGACGCTGTATCGCACGTCATCCGACAGCCCGATCGTTTCCGCGCTCATCGAAGCCGCCGAAGCTGGCAAGTCCGTCACCGCGCTAGTAGAGTTGAAAGCGCGTTTCGATGAAGCAGCGAACATCAAATGGGCGCGCGATCTGGAGCGCGCCGGCGTGCAGGTTGTCTATGGCTTCATCGAACTGAAGACGCACGCGAAGGTGAGTCTCGTTGTGCGCCGTGAAAGCGGACAGTTACGTTCTTACGTACATTTCGGCACCGGCAACTACCATCCGCAGACAGCGAAGGTTTACACAGACCTGTCGCTATTCAGCTGCGATCCCGCGCTTGGCCGTGACGCTGCCCAGCTTTTCAATTTCATTACCGGCAACGCGGAGCCATCGAGCCTCGAGAAGATTGCGATCTCGCCGCTCACGCTTCGCGGGCGGCTGATCGACTGTATCCAGGAAGAAATCGTTCACGCGCGCGCGGGCAAGCCGGCGGCGATTTGGGCGAAACTGAATTCGCTGGTGGACGCGCACATCATCGACGGACTTTATAAGGCGAGCCAGGCGGGCGTGCAGGTCGATCTCGTGATCCGCGGCATCTGCTGCCTGAAGCCAGGCGTGCCGGGCTTGTCCGACAACATCCGCGTGAAGAGCATCGTAGGGCGTTTTCTGGAGCATGGCCGTGTGGTCTGTTTCGGCAATGGCCAGGGATTGCCGTCACCGAAGGCCAAGGTCTTCATTTCCTCGGCGGACTGGATGCCACGCAATCTTGACCGGCGCGTTGAAGCTCTGGTGCCTATCGAAAACCCGACGGTGCATGAGCAGGTGCTCAACCAGATCATGGTGGCGCTGCTGAAAGACGAAGCGCAGAGCTGGAAAATGAACCCGGATGCGACCTATACCCGCGACCCCAAATCCTCCCGCGAGGATGCGTTTTCGGCGCATACTTATTTCATGACGAATCCCTCGCTCTCCGGCCGCGGCCGTGCGCTCAAGATGGCTGACGGAAAGTCGGCAGTCATTGCCAACGCGCGGCGGGACTGACGCATGGCTGCGACGCTGACGGCCGAGGCGTCCAGCCTCTCGCCCCTGCGCGGCAAGCGGGCGCGCACCGGTCCGGTGGCGATCGTCGATATTGGATCGAATTCTGTACGCCTTGTGATCTTCGAGGCATTCACGCGCGCGCCCGCCGTCATCCACAACGAAAAAGCGATCTGCGCTATCGGCCGCAACATGGTCTCGACCGGGCGGTTGAATGACGATGGCATTGAGATGGCGCTGGAAGCGCTCGGCCGCTTTCGCATGTTGGCGAATGCGCACAACGCCGAACTACGCGATGCCGTTGCAACCGCTGCCGCACGCGATGCCGAGAACGGCGCAGATTTTGTGCGCAAGGCGGAAGCCGCATGGGGCGGGCCGATTCGCATCCTCGCCGGAGAAGAAGAAGCGCGGCTTGCGGCGGAAGGCGTACTCGCGGGTTCGCCGGATGCGGACGGCATCGTTGCCGACCTCGGCGGCGGCAGTCTCGACATGGTCAATGTGCGCAATGGCGGCACAGGCACGGCGCTCACGCTGCCGTTCGGCCCGTTGCGCTTGATGGATGTCGCCAAGGGCGATCCTGACAAGGCGCGCGACATTGTCGATGAGGGACTCGAAAGTCTGGGCAAGCTCTCTTGGCAGAAAGGCCGTTCACTTTATGCGGTGGGCGGTGTGTGGCGAAGCTTCGCCCGCCTCGACATGGAAGAGTCCAACTATCCGTTGCACGTTCTGCACGATTATGAAATTCCACGCAGTCGCGCGCTGAAACTCTGCCGCATCATCTCGCATCAATCGCGCAAGTCGCTGGAGAAGATGAAGATCGTCTCGCGCCGCCGCGCGGAAGCATTGCCATTCGGCGCAGTGGTCTTAGAGCGTCTCATTCTCGCGACCGAAGTGAGCAAGGTCGTCACCTCGGCTTACGGTTTGCGCGAAGGTATTCTGCATGCCGAACTTTCGCCGGAAGAGCGCGCAAAAGATCCGCTGATCGAATTCGCGGCCGCCACCAACAATCGCATCAGCCGCGCGCCCGGCCATGCCGAAGAGATGTTCGAATGGCTTGCGCCGCTTTTCGCCGGTGAGGGCGAGAAAAACCGCCGCTTGCGCGAAGCGATTTGTCTTTTCTCCGATATCGGCTGGCGCCGGCATCCCGATGACCGCGCGCTCGGCGCGTTCAATCAGGTGCTTACCGCACCCTTCGCCGGCACCAGCCATCGCGAGCGCGCACTCATCGCGACAGGTGTCTATCACCGCTATTCCGGCGACGAGGATTTCCCGCCCGAGATTCATGCGCACGACCTGCTCGACGAAGACGACGAGCGGCTGGCCCGGCGCATTGGCGTGGCGGCGCGGTTCGCTTTCTCGCTCTCGGCATCGGCGCCCGGCGAATTGACGCATTATCAATTGCGCATGACGCCGACACGCGTGCTGCTCGAAGTCTCCCGCCGCCGGCAGGCCATCGCGGGCGAACCCGTGCAAAAGCGGCTTGGCACGCTCGCGGCGCTTATGGACCGCAAAGGCGAGATTTTGATCGGGTAGAGCCTGATTTTCCCGGATGGAACCACCTGCGTTGCTGTTCTGGCGTGCACGATCCGCCAGGAGCGGCGCGAAGAGCGATGCGGTGCTCATCGGTCAAGCGCCGCGACGAAGCGGGCGTCCGCCAGAACGCAACCCGAAGGGCCGGGGTCATTTGCATCGTGAGTGCGTCGAAGCGCTCGCCCATAGTGCCGCTATGGACTTCGCGCTTCTCCTGCTCACGCCGCAAAATCCCTCTGGCGCTGGCTGTTTCCATCCGGGAAAATCAGGCTCCGCCCCTTGTGGGGCGGGCCGGACGGGGCTTTAACCCCCCGCAAGCATTCCGATGCCTATATTGTGAATCGGACTCGGACTGGCGGCAGGAGACAGACATGGGTGGCCTGAGCATCTGGCATATCCTTATTTTCGGCGTGATCGTGCTTCTGCTGTTCGGCGGACGCGGCAAGATTTCCGATGTCATGGGCGATGTCGCCAAGGGCATCAACAGCTTCCGCAAGGGGCTGAAAGACGACGAGGACGATCATCGCCCCGCGCCGCCGCCGCTGACGATGGATCGCGACAAGGATTCGGCCGGCCGCTAACCGGGCCGCGCGCCGATGTTCGACTTAAGCTGGAGCCACATTCTCATTTTTCTGGTCGTCGCCCTCGTGGTGGTGGGTCCGAAGGATATGCCCCGGCTTCTGCGCATTGCGGGCCAATGGGTCGGCCGCGCGCGCGCGATGGCGAACGAATTCCGCAAGAGCTTCGACGACATGGCGCGGCAATCCGAACTGGATGATCTGCGCGCCGAAATCGAGAACCTGCGCCATGAGCGGCCGCTGTCTGAACTGGAGCGCGATCTGCACGCTCCGGTGATGCGCCCGCTTTCTGCGCCGCAACCGCTGGTCGCCGATATTCCGCCCGAAGCTGCGCCCGTAAAAGAAGCGGGCGAGGCATGAGCGATCGCACCGCCGACGACGAATCCGAAATGGAGCAGAGCAAAGCGCCGCTGCTGGATCATCTCATCGAGTTGCGCCGGCGCATCGTCTGGTCGTTGATCGCGTTCGTGATCTGCTTTTTGATCTGCTTTGCCGGCGCGAAATATATCTACGCGTTTCTCACGTTGCCGCTGGCCAATGCGTTGCGCGGTCAGCCCAACGATCATCTGATCTACACGGCGCTCTACGAGACGTTCTTCACCTATGTGAAGGTCGGCATGTTCGGCGGGCTGTGCCTCGCATTCCCGATCATGGCGACGCAGGTGTGGCTGTTCGTGGCGCCCGGCCTTTACAAGAATGAGCGCCGCGCCTTCCTGCCATTCCTGATCGCATCGCCGATTCTGTTCATCATCGGCGGCGCATTCGTCTTCTACGTGATGCTGCCGTTCGCGATAAAGTTCTTCCTCGGCTATCAGACCGCGGCTGGGCCGAACGGTCTTGGTATCCAGCTTCAGGCGAAGGTGAGCGACTATCTGGATTTCGTCACCACACTGATCTTTGCGTTCGGATTGTGCTTCCAGTTGCCGGTACTGCTGTCGTTGCTCGGCCGCGTCGGTATCGTCACAGCCAAACAACTGCGTTCGATGCGGCGCTATGCGGTGGTGGGGCTCGTCGGCATCGCCGCGATCTTCACGCCGCCCGATCCCTATTCGATGCTCAGCCTGATGATCCCGCTGATCGGGCTCTACGAAATCTCCGTCTGGCTCGTCTGGCTCATAGAGCGCGACCGGGCGAAAACGGCCAAATCCTAACTGTCATCCCCGGGGATGCGCGCACTTCGCGCGCCGAGGGAAGAGGACCCAAGTTGGTGACAGTTTTCATCCCTTCTCGCGGGTTGTCATTGCCCGGCTTGTCCGGGCAATCCATTTTTTCGGAAAGGAAATTGGATCGCCCGGACAAGCCGGGCGATGGCAGCTTCCTTTTGGATGAACTCCAGTTTCGCCACCTGGGTCCCCTTCTCCTCGCTGCGCTCGGCCGGGGATGACAAGGGTTTTTTGCCATGCCATTACCGCTGCGATCAGGGATTCACGGCGATGCACGACATCAAGGCGATCAGGGACGACAAGGACGCGTGGGTGAAGGCGCTTTCGCGCCGTCCGGCTTATGCGACCGAGGCCGCGAAGCTTGGCGATGAGATTCTCGCGAAGGATAGGGAATTGCGCGATCTGCTCGTGGCATTGCAGGCAGCGCAGGCGCGGCGGAACGAAGCCTCCAAGCTGATCGGGCAGGCAAAAGCGAAGAAGGACGAAGCGCAGGCGTCGTCGCTCATGGCGGAGGTCGCTGGGCTGAAAGATGAGATTCAAAAAGGCGAAGAGCGCGAACGCGAGTTGAAGAAGGCGCTCGACGATGTTTTGGCCGGCATCCCGAATTTACCGGCAGCGGATGCGCCAGATGGCGGCAGCGAGGACGACAATGTGCCGGTGGCGGCGCGCGTGTTTGGAAGCAAGCCCGGCATGAACTCCGCGAAGGAGCATTTCGATCTGGGCGAAGCGCTCGGCATGATGGATTTCGAACGCGCGGCGAAAGTCTCCGGCGCGCGGTTCGTTTATCTCACGCATGGGCTGGCGCGGCTCGAGCGCGCGCTGGCGGCGTTCATGCTCGATCTGCACACCGACACCTTTGGCTACACCGAAGTCAATCCGCCGTTGATGGTAAGAGACAACGCGGCATTCGGCACGGGACAGCTACCGAAGTTTGAGGAAGATCTATTTCAGACTTACAAAGGCGAATTCGATCGTACGCCTGAACTGCAAGCAGTCGAAACCGAATTGCAGAAGCATTACGAGAAAAATCCCGATCAAGCCGATTTCGGCTTATCCGCACGGTTGAGACATTTGCGTAGGCTGTGGCTCATTCCCACCTCCGAAGTCCCGCTCACCAACTACGTCAACAACGAGATCTTGGGCGAAGACAAACTCCCGATCCGTTTTACCGCGCACACGCCATGTTTCCGCGCAGAAGCGGGTGCGGCGGGCAAGGACACGCGGGGCATGATCCGCATGCACCAGTTCTCCAAAGTCGAACTGGTGTCGATCACGACGCCCGATCAATCCAATGCCGAACATGAGCGCATGACCGATTGCGCGCAGGAAGTGTTGAAGCGCCTCGGCCTGCATCATCGCGTCGTCGCGCTGTGCACCGGAGACATGGGTTTCTCCGCGCGCAAGACCTACGACATCGAAGTGTGGTTGCCGGGTCAGGGCCGTTTCCGCGAGATTTCGTCCTGTTCCAACTGCGGCGATTTCCAGGGCCGCCGTATGAATGCGCGCTATCGCGGCGCCGACGGCAAGAGCAAAGGCTTCGTCCACACACTGAACGGCTCCGGCCTCGCGGTTGGGCGCACGCTCATCGCCATCATGGAGAACTATCAGGAGCCCGACGGCAGCATTCGTATTCCCGACGTGTTGGTCCCGTATATGGGCGGCATGAAGAAGATCGAGAAAGCGGCGTGATAAAAAATAAAAATCCTCCCTCTCCTCCGGAAGGGGAAGAGGGTCGGGG
>Ga0265340_10000218_pt1 | contig 29231 bp, 30 predicted proteins | sample 4CB225metaG_FD_202082 | JGI IMG/M metagenome (GOLD analysis project Ga0265340, IMG submission 202082) | Rhizosphere microbial communities from Carex aquatilis grown in University of Washington, Seatle, WA, United States - 4-CB2-25 metaG | ecosystem: Host-associated > Plants > Roots >...
TGGCGACTCGGGTTTCGGCTACAACATCAATGGAACGATCGTCGGCACCAACAAGCCGTATGATCCGACGAGCCTCAGCGTCAGCGGGTTCTCGGTCACCGGCTTGGCGGATTCGGCGAACTTCATGGTGTTCTACGACAAGGATGGCTTCCAGGCGCGCGTCGCTGCCAACTGGCAGGACAGCTATCTGGCCCAGTTCGGTCAAATCCAGAACGGCTCAACGTTCGGTGCCGAACCGACCTTCGTGAACACCAGCTGGAACGTCGACTTCAGCACCAGCTACGACGTCACGGACCAAGTGACGGTGTACTTCGAAGCGATGAACCTGACCGACGCGACCTACTCGACGCATGGCCGCTACTCGAATCAGCTTCTCGACGCTGTGGATTATGGCCGCAAGTTTATCGGCGGCGTTCACTTCAAGCTCTAAGAGGCCTATCATTCCCGACGGGGCCGCCCTCCATGGGCGGCCCCGTGCTTTAATGGGGAAGCGAAATGAGATGGACTCAAGGCGCCGCGGTATTGGTGACGGCTCTTCTTTCTATATCGGCCACGTACGCGGCGGACTATTCCGCGATGGCACCCCTCGACAAATACCTAATGGATCGCTCCGCCGAGATCGCGTTGGCGAAGTCCGCCGCGCCGCCATCGATCGCGGACAAAGCGAGCGTGTTGGTGTTGACGACGCATGGTTATGAAACCGCGGTCAAGGGCAGCAACGGATTTGTTTGCGCGGTGGAACGGTCTTGGATGGCGCAATACGACTTTCCACAATTCTGGAATCCCAGTATGCGCGGGCCGCTTTGCTACAATCCTGCGGCAGTGCGCTCGATTCTACCTTACACGATCAAACGCACGGAGCTCGTGCTCGCCGGAAAGTCGAAGGCCGAGATGACCAAAGCGATCGGGGACGGCATCAAGAAGCACCTGTTGCCGCCGCTCGAAGCCGGCGCGATGACCTACATGATGGCGAAAGGGCAGTTTCTCAATGACCAGGCCCACAACTGGATGCCGCATCTGATGTTCTATTTTCCACGCGCGGCGGGCGCGAATTGGGGCGCGGATCTTCCCGGCGCGCCGCCGATGCTCAATCCACAGTTTCAGGAATCGCCCGAAGCGATCAGCGTGATCATGGTGCCGGTGAAGCACTGGTCCGACGGCACCCCCGCGCCCGAGATGTAATACGTTCTAACGCCGTCGCAGAAGAAAGAAGACAGAGTCCGATTTCGCACGGCTTTTAGCCGGGCGGCCCTTTCATTTTGGCGAAGACCAAACGGCCCTTGTTGTCCCGCATCAACGCGCTAAGCCCGTTGATGGTCGCGAGCCCAAGCCCGCCCGGCATCCCTGTTTCCGGGTCGGGCACGATCTTGGAATAGCTTTCGCCCGCGACCTTTTCCCATTTTCCGAGCGGCGACTTGATTTCCAGCCCGGCCACCGTCGCTTTGAGCACCAGACGGACGATCGCCACCTCGGGCTGGCGCGGCTTGGTCAGGCTGAGATGCCCGCCGATCATCTGCCAGCCATTGGCAAGCGCCCAATTCGTCACTTCGTCTTTCGTCATGGCAGCGTCCCCTGTTGCGCCATCGCCCACAACCCGATCAGTTCCGCCTCTACGGCGCTAGGATTGTCGAGCCGGCAAAGCCGCGATCTTTCGGCCCGGCGCGCCTCGGCTCCGAGCGGCAGCGGCGCGCCATCGACATACCAGGCCAAATGCTTGCGAAAGACCTTCAGGCCGAGCTTGTCGCCATAGAAGCGCAGATTGTCGCGAAAATGATCGAGCGCGATGTCCAGCCGCTCGGCGAGATTTGGTTCGACAACCGCTGCGCCCGTCTGCAAGGCCAGGTCGATCATGGCGGCGATCCATGGCCGCCCGCAGGCGCCGCGCCCGATCATGACCGCATCGGCGCCGGACTGCCTCAGCGCCTCACGGGCGGAATCTTCGTCGACCACGTCGCCATTGACGATCACCGGCAGGCTTGTCGCCGCCTTCACCTCGGCCACTGCGCGCCAATCGCTCAGGCCTTTGTAGAACTGCTGGCGCGTGCGCGCGTGAACCGTAATCGCCTTGGCGCCGCAGCGCTCCGCCCGCGCGGCAAGTTCCGGTGCATTCCTCGATGCATCGTCCCAGCCCAGCCGCATTTTCACGGTCACCGGCCGCCGCGTCGCTGCCACCGCCGCAGCGATCAGGCGTTCGGCCTGGTCGAGGTCGCGCATCAGCGCGGAGCCGCATAGCCCGCCGGTGACTTCGCGGGCCGGACAACCCATGTTGAGGTCGATGATCTCGGCGCCCGCTTGCTCGGCCATCGCCGCGCCCTTGGCAATCCAGTGCGCCTCACGCCCGACAATCTGCACGACCATCAACGGAAGACCCGCTCCCACTGCCGCGCGGCGCAGAACGTCCGGCCGCCCCTGGGCCAGAGTCTCGCAAGCCACCATCTCGGTGACGACATAGGGCGCGCCAAGCTTCGAAGCCGCGCGCCGGAACGGCAGATCCGAGACGCCGCTCATCGGCGCGGTCAACACGCGTCCGGCGATGGGGACATCCCCGATAAAAAATGCCGGGTTCATCGTTCGAGATCCGCGCCGAGCTTGGGAGGCGACAATTCCCCTCCAATGCCGGAACGACACAGATAGCGCAGTTTCATCCGCGCGACGAGCCGCGCCTAGCACTGGTTATTCACCACACGCTGCGCAGCCACTCGATATAGCGCACGAAGTCTTCGCGCTGAACCTGCGGCTCGCGCCCGACGGTCTTGCCGCCGCCCTGGAAAGGGATCGCTTTCAGGATGCTCTCGGCGTACCAGCCATCCAGGTCGGCGCTCGATCCGTTTTGCGCCAGTGTCTTGGTGATCGGCAGGTCCTCGGCCTCGGCCAGCAGCCGGGCGAGGTGGGCCGCTTCGTGCAGCGGACGCGACTTATGATCTTTCCAGCCGGGGATGCCCGGCTTGAGCTGGTTCGACAATCCTGCAAGAAACATGGTTCACGCTGCCCGTTGCCGGGCCCTCCTCTTACTCACGGCAACCTGAATATAATGATACATGAAACATGGTTTCTTAGCGATCATATTGCAATAGGAATAGCTGTTATGTCTCCTATGCAGTCCGCTGCCTCATGTGGAATGGTTAATTCATGATCACTGCGGCACAGCTTCGCGCGGCGCGGGCGCTTCTCGGCATCGACCAGCGCGAGCTGGCCGAGCTTGCCGCCCTCTCGGTGCCGACCATTCAGCGCATGGAGGCGAGCGAGGGCGTGATCCGCGGCAATGTGGATTCGCTGATGAAGCTGATCGCGGCGCTGAACACCGCTGGCGTCGAGCTGATCGGCGAAGGCGTCGTCAGCGCCGAGGGCGGGCGCGGCGTGCGGCTTAAGAAATGACCGTGGAGCAGCTCGGTTTGGTCATCGTGCCGAGCGGCCACAATTCCATGACGCCCAACAGGGCGGTGACGCTTTCGCCGTCGTCGGACAGCGGCAGCACGACGACTTCCATCTCCAGATGGTCCTTGTTTTCATAGGCCGACTGGAACGGGCCCGCCGCGACCGGGCGCTTCTCCGTCACGCAATGCGACAGGATGGCATGCATCCGGACGAAGAAAGGAACGCGGGGCAGCTCGGAGAGTATCGCTCCGGCATAGCGCTTTTGCATGAACTCGATGATGCGGTCGCCTCCCAGGCGGAAGCGGAAATCCTTGCCGCCGTCGATGACGTCGATGCTCCACACCCACGGCGCCAGAGTGCGGATGTGGGCGAGGGTAAACTCCTCGCGTTTCGGCGCCAGCCGGTTGCCCGCCAGCTTCAGCCATATCGCATGCAAGGCGCGTGACTTGTCGCCGACGAGGGCGTCGGGACCCTTGAAAACCGGATTAGTCGTCATTTTTCTTCCGCTCGTGTTGGCGCACGCTTCGAAACGCCAACTGCGAGAAGCAGGGTAACGTCCGCGATGTACGCAAGAACGCGCGCACTACCGGCAGAATGTGGCGGGAATGGGGGGTCAATAAGAAAAAAATCGGGCGGTCCCTTAAAGCATCCGCGGATGGCTGTTTGGGTCCGGCCGTGCTACCCGAGCGGCCATGACCACCCCCCGTCCCACGATTCGAGTGAAACCTCGCGAAGGCCGCCGCGCGCGCGCCGGCGCCCCCTGGCTGTTCTCCAACGAGATCGAGATGCCCGCAAAGCCGCTGCCGCCCGGCGCGTTGGTCAATGTCACGGGCGACGACGGGCGCGTCTTCGGCACGGGATTTTTCAATCCGCAAAGCCTGATCGCGGTGCGCCTGCTCGACCCCGCGGCCGACACAGCGGTCGATGCGGGTTATCTCGCCATCCGTCTGAAGCGGGCCTTGGCGCTGCGCGAGTCTCTTTACCCTGTGCCGTTTTATCGCATGGTCAATGCCGAGGGCGACGGCTTGCCGGGTCTCGTCATCGACCGCTTCGCCGACACGGTTGTGGTGCAGATCACGTCGGCGGGGATGGAAGCGCTGCTCGAACCGCTGCTTGCGGCCATCGACGAGGTGCTGGCGCCTGCCAATGTGATCCTGCGCGCCGATGCGCCCGCGCGTTCGCTCGAAGGCCTGGAGTCCTACGTCCGCGCGGCGAAGGGCGAAGCGGGGCGCATCGCGGTGGAAGAGAATGGCGTGCGCTATTTCGCCGATGTGACGGCGGGTCAGAAGACCGGCTGGTATTACGACCAGCGCGACAATCGCGCCTTTCTCGCATCGCTGGCGCGCGGCAAATCCGTGCTCGACGCCTATTGCTATACCGGCGGCTTTGCATTGGCCGCGGCGCGCGCCGGAGCGAAAGACGTTGCGGGCCTCGACAGTTCGGCCCCGGCGCTGGAGTTGGCCGAGGACGCTGCTGCCGCAAATGATCTATCGTGCAAATTCGTCAAGGCCGACGTCTTCGAAGAATTGGAGCGGTTGTGGGCCGCGCGCGAGACGTTCGACCTGGTGGTCGCCGACCCGCCGCCTTTCGTCAAAGCGAAGAAGGACCTCGAAGCCGGCGCCAAGGCCTATCGCAAGCTGGCGCGGCTGGCGGCCTCAGTCACCGCGCCGGGCGGAATGCTGCTGATCGCGTCGTGCTCGCACAATATTTCGCCTGAGCGTTTCGCGCTGGAATGCGCGGCGGGAATCTGGCGCGCCAATCGTTCGGCCAGGCTGATCCGCCAGTCGGGCGCGGCGGCGGACCATCCGACCCATCCGATGCTGCCCGAAAGCGCTTATCTCAAGGCGCTGGTCTACGCGCTGGACTAGGAGCGCAGCCGGAAAAGTGTGAAGCGGTTTTCCGATTAGCTGCGCGACGGATTCAAATCGTCACCTGGGTTCCCAGTTCCACCACACGGTTCGGGGGCAGGTGATAGAACCGCGCCGGCGACAGCGCATTGGCGGCAAGCTGCATATAGAGCCAAGTGCGCCAGCGGCCGAGCAGCGGATTCTCGGCGGGCACCAGCGTTTCGCGGCCGATGAAGAAGGTGGTGGTTTCGGGATCGACCGCGAGCCCATAAGGGCGCGCATCGGAAAGCGCGCGCGGCACGTCGGGCGTCTCGAAGAAGCCGTGATGGATGTGCACCTCGAAGAACCCCTTGCCCAGCTTCTCGACCACGACGCGCTTTTCGGGCGGCACGAACGGCGTGTCGTCGACCATGACCTGGCAGATGATCACGCGCTCGTGCAGCACCTTGTTGTGCTTGAGGTTGTGCAGCAAAGCGCCGGGAACCGCGTCGGCGCGCGCGGTGAGGAAGACCGCCGTGCCGGCCACGCGCATCGGCGTCTTTTCGGCGCGCTCCAGGAACAGCTGCAGCGGCATCGATTCGTTGCGGATGTGGTCGAGGTGGACGCGCCGTCCCCGCCGCCAGGTTTCCATCACGACATAGACGAAGCCCGCGATGAACAGCGGCAGCCAGCCGCCCTCCACGATCTTAAGCGAATTGGAGGAGAGGAACGCCAGATCGACCAGCGCCAAGAGCCCGAAGACGGGAATGACCACCCACTTCTTCCAGCGCCAGAGCTTGGCCGCGACCAGGCCGACCATCACTGTGCTCAGGAACATGACGCCGGTGACGGCGATGCCGTAGGCCGCGGCCAGCGCATTGGAACTCTTGAAGATCAGCACGATGAGGACGACGCCGATGCACAGATAGGCGTTCATCTTGGGCACGTAGATCTGGCCGTAATCCGTCGCCGAGGTATGGCGGATTTCCATGCGCGGCAGCATGCCGAGCTGCACGGCCTGGCGGGCGATCGAATAGACGCCCGAGATCACCGCCTGCGAGGCGATGATGGTGGCGATGGTGGCGAGCAGCACGAGAGGGTAGTGCGCCCAATGCGGCGCCAGCGCATAGAACGCGAACGACGACTTGCCGGGCGACACCAGAAGCAGCGCGCCTTGCCCGAAATAGTTCAACAGCAGCGCCGGGAAAACGAAGGCGAGCCAGGCGAAGCGGATCGGGCTTTTTCCGAAATGGCCCATGTCGGCGTAGAGCGCTTCGCAGCCGGTCACCGCCAGAACCACCGACCCGAGCGCCACGAAAGCGGTCCACGGTTCGCTGGCGAACAGCATCAGACCGTAAGTCGGGCTGAGCGCCATGAGAATTTGCGGCGCTTTGATGATTGCGCCCAGCCCCAATACGCCGATGACGACGAACCACACGACCATCACCGGCCCGAACAGCTTGCCGACCCGCGCCGTGCCGCGCGACTGGATCATGAACAGGCCGACCAGGATGACGAGCGAGAGCGGCAGGATCAGCGGCTCGAACGTCTTGCTCTCGACACCCAAGCCTTCCACCGCGCTCAAGACCGAGATCGCCGGCGTCAGCATGCCGTCGCCGAAGAACAGCGCCAGCCCAAGCACCGCCGCCGTGCCGATCGCCAGCTTGGCGCGCCGCCCCAGTCCGGGCAGGCGGTGGGCGAGCGAGGCCAGCGCCAGCACGCCGCCTTCGCCGTCATTGTCGGCGCGCATAATGAGGAAGACGTATTTCAGCGTCACCACGACGATCAGCGACCACACGATCAGCGACACCACGCCCATCACGGCCATGTGGTTGTTGACGTGCTCGCCGGCGGCCTGCGCGGACTGGCGCACCGCGTAGAGCGGGCTGGTGCCGATGTCGCCATAGACGACGCCGAGCGCCGCCAGCGTCAGCGTCCTTTTGCGCTTCCATGTGTTGGCCACGGGCGCATGCCCGCCTTCGATCCGGCCCGCGGGGATCTCGAGCGGATCGTTTTCGGCGGAATGGGAATCGGGGTCGCTGTCGGGGGTCACGGCGGTCCGCAGTGGAAACTCATCCTGGAACGGAGACGGTGCCGGCTTGGTCGTTGTTTCTGGCACGTCGTCGCCGCGAGGCGGCGGACCATAGTCCGCCTTCCGCCAAGCACAAAGAGGGGCGGGGCGGAATGGCGCAGAAATTTCTCAATACACTGTAATTATTCAGTTATTGGCGTCCGCCAGGTCCGGATCGGCCGCGATGAGCGCGCCGATATCGTCGCGCGGCGCGGCGGACCCGCTTGGCGGGTTCGCGGCCGGGTTCTGGGCCAGATACACCGCATCGGGTGCACCCGGTCCGATGAAGCCCTGGACGGAATAGATGCGGCTGCCCCACGCCTCGGCCTTGAGATTGTAAACGCGCACCTGGCTCCAATCGTTGTCGGGACTGACATCGCGCACCGGATCGTCGAGATAGACGGCGCCATCGTCGAGCCAATTGGCGTGGTCGATGCGAATGTCGCGCGCATCCAGAATATCGCGGACCACGGCGACATGGGCGCGGCTGGGCCCCGCATAGCCGTTCAAAACCATCACCGCGCCCGGTTTGGGCGCAGTGCCGCGGGCGTAACGTCCGGCGGCCTGATCCCACCAGGTATAGGCATCGCCATACAGCGCCACTTGGGAATGATCGCGCGCATAGGGCACGCATTGCAGCGGCGACCCGGGCATCGTCACGCCGCCGGCTGGGGCGTCATCGCTGTAAACGGAAGAGGGCGCCTCCGCGCAGCCTGCAACCAGGGCGAAAAAGGCGGCTGCCGCCGCGAGCCGAACGAATGACCCCACCATAAAAGCCCTCGCCTTGCGCTCCAAGCCGCAGCAGCCGTTGTCGCCAACATAGCGCACAGACTTCAAAGCGAGGTTAGACCGATTGTTCGGATTCGATCGATTAAAATTTGAGGAAAATTGTCGCGCTCATTCGAGCGGAAGGACACGGCTCGGCGCAATCTGGCGCGGTTCGATCGTGCCGGTGAAGCCCATGGTGCCGATGGAAAACAGCCCAGCGACCGCGAAGATGAAGAACGGCGCGCTCCAGATCTGTTCGGTGAAGACGAAGGTCGTCACGAACATCCCCACAATCAGTTCCGGGCCGCCGCGCCAGCCTCCTGCATAGCGTTCGCCCGCCCGCAAGGTGCGCTGGAAATTCATTTGGCTGCTGAAGAAGGCTTCACAGGTCGCGCGCGCGTTGGCGAGAACGAGCCCGCTCGGAAACACGACGGCGAGGAGTAGCGAACGATGCAATCCGATGGCGCGGTGGCGGCCTTGCAAATACTGGCCGAGATAGAGATAGGCGAAGGCGCCCGATATGCCGAAGGCGGTCACGCTCAGTCCCAGTGCCGCCACGCTCTCGATCATGGGAACATCCAGGTACATCAGCGTCATGCCGATCGCGACGCTGGCGAAGGCCAGAATGTAGAAGGCGAACTGGCACATTTGCAGGGTGATCGCGGCCTTGCGCCATACGGGCATCGCACTGGCCCATATCGCCGGCAGAAGCTTTTGGGCGCATTGCGCATGACCCTTGGTCCAGCGCGCCTGCTGCGCCCGCCAGGCGGCGGCGGTCTCGGGCAGTTCGGACGGCACTTCCACGTCGAAAAGATAAGCGGCGCGCCAGCCCTTCAGCATGCAGCGCATCGAGAGGTCGAGGTCTTCGGTCAGCGTGTCGCCGGTCCAGCCACCGGCATTCTCGATCGCCTCCCTGCGCCACACTCCAGCTGTGCCGTTGAACGAGATCGGCAGCCCGGCGCGGAAACGGCCTTCCTGCTCGACCGCGAAATGGGCGTCCAGCAAGAGCCCTTGGGCGCGCGTCAGCCAGTTGAGGTTGCGGTTGGCGTGGGTCCAGCGCGCCTGGACGAAACAGAGCCCGGTATCGGCGAGGAGCGCGGGCACGGTGCGGCGCAGGAAATCGGCGGGCGGCACGAAGTCGGCGTCGAAGATCGCCACATAGGGCGCGTCGGAATGCTTGAGGCCGAACGCCAGATTTCCCGCCTTGAAGCCGGCGCGCTCGTTGCGCCTCAGGATGCTGATCTTCACGCCTTGTGGGACGACCGCCATCACGGCGCGGATGAGTTCCTCGTGATGCTCGGGCGAGCCGTCATCGAGCAGTTGGATTTCGAGCCGATCGCGCGGCCAGTCGAGCCGCGCCGCAGCCGCGGCCACGCGCACGGCAAGTGCACCTTCGTCGCGCACCGGCAATTGCACCAGGACCAAGGGCAGGGCCGCATCGGGCAGAAGCGGCAGGCGCACGCGCGGCGCGGAGCGGAACAGGCGTAGATAGCCGAGCGTGACCAACTGGGCCGACAACACGCCGAGCATCAGCAGCACCGCGGCGAGCCCACACTGTAAGATCAGCGATAAGCCAGACATGCGGCTCCCAACACATCCCGAAGAAGACGCCGCCTGGCCGGCGGACTGGCGCAGATCCCGAGGACGCTCCCCCGGGGCAAGGTAAATTTATTCGGCAGTTTAGTCTTTCGAATGCGGTCCACGCCAGCCTTCGCTTGGCAATCGCCGTGTCGGAGATTCCCGAAATCGCCCGGGATTCCGGCCTTGCACGGGTTTTGTGCGGCGAATGGCTCGCAGGGTAAGGGAAATTCCTAGTCCAGGGTCTTGCGGAATCTACGCACGGCGATGAACCCGGCCACGAACAAAAAGAGAATCATCGGCCAGACGTCCGGCCAGACCTCGGTCCAGCCGTTGCCCTTGAGCAGGATGCCGCGGACGATTCTGAGGAAATGGGTGATCGGCATGGCCTCGCCCACCCATTGCGCCCAGATGGGCATGCCGCGGAACGGGAAGAGAAAGCCCGACAGCATGATCGACGGCATGAAGAAGAAGAACGTCATCTGCATCGCCTGCATCTGGTTTTCGGCGATGGTGGAGATGGTGTAGCCGACCGCCAAAAGCGCGGTGACATAGATCGTTCCGGCCGCGGCGAGCAGCCACAGCGATCCGATGATCGGTACACCGAACACGAATTTGGCCACCGTAATGATTAGCGCGCCCTGGAAGGCGCCCACGAAAATGTTGGGCGTGACCTTGCCGATCATGATCTCGACCGGGCGCGTCGGCATGGCGAGCAGGTTTTCATAGGTGCCGCGTTCGCGCTCGCGCGTCAGCGCGATGGAGGTCGCCATCACCATGGTCATAGTGAGAATGACGCCCAAAAGCCCAGGCACGATGTTGTATTGGGTGATGTTCTCCGGATTGTAGAGACTGTGGATTACGACGCCGAACGAGGGCACGGCGGCGGCGCGCGCCGCCAACGGCCCGGTCAGATCGTCGCGCAGCGCCGTATTGACCAGAGTGGGCAGCGCCGCCACGGCATAGGAGCCGGCGGCGGGATCGGTGGCGTCGGCCTCGACCAGGAGGCTGGGATTGGCGCCGCGCACCAGATCGCGCGAGAAATTGACCGGGATCTCGATGGCGAAGGTGGCGGTGCCGTCGCCCAGCATGCGCCGCGCCTCCGCCGGCGAATTGGTCGCCTTTATCACGTCGTAATAGCTCGAATTGGCGATGGCGGCGACGATCGAATCCGAAAACTCGCCGGGATCGGAGATCGAAACCACCGTCGCCAAATGGCGCGGCACCATGTTGATGGCATAGCCGAACAGGAACAGCTGCATCAGGGGAATGCCGATCAGCATGCCGAGCGTCAGCCGGTCGCGGCGCATCTGGATGAATTCCTTGCCCAGCATGGCGAAAATGCGGGCGAACGAGAATCGGCTGGTCATGGCGCGTCCCCGCCGCTCTTTTGCTGGAGCTGGATGAAGACGTCTTCCATGCTGGGTGTGGTTTCGCGGATCGTGAAGGCGCTGTCGCCGCGATACGGCGCCAGCGCCTTTTCGAGCAGTTCGCGGTCGTAGCCGGAAACGTGCAGCACCGCGCCGAAAAAGGAGACGAAGACGATCCCGGGCAGCCCTTGCAAGCGCGGTGCAAGCTGGCGGGCGCCTTCGCCTTCGACGGTGAAAGTGATCAGCCCCGACGCGGCGATCAGTTCAGCCACGGTGCCGCGCGCCACGATGTTGCCGAAGCTGATGAAGACGATGCGGTCGCATCGCTCCGCCTCGTCCATGTAGTGGGTCGAGACCAGAACGGTGATGCCTTGGCTCGCCAGATTGTGAATCTCGTCCCAGAAATCGCGCCGCGCCTTGGGGTCGACGCCCGCCGTCGGTTCGTCGAGCAACAACAGCTTGGGTGAATGAAGGGTGCACGCCGCGAGCGCCAGGCGCTGCTTCCAGCCGCCGGAAAGCGCGCCGGCAAGCTGGTTCTGGCGTTGTTCCAGGCCGAGCCTGGCGATGGTGGCGTCCACCACCGCACGGCGCTTGGGAAGCTGGTAGAGGCGGGCGACGAAATCGAGATTCTCGCGGATCGAGAGATCTTCCCAGAAGCTGAACCTCTGGGTCATGTAGCCGGTTTCGAGCTTGATCTCCTCGGATTGGGTGCGGAAGTCGTAACCCAGACAGGTGCCTTCGCCGGCGTCGGCGCTGAGCAGGCCGCATAGCATGCGAATGGTTGTGGTCTTGCCCGAACCGTTCGGCCCGAGAAAGCCCCACACCTCGCCGGTCGGCATGGCGATGTCCGCGTTGTTGACGGCCAGCTTCTTGCCGAAGCGCTTGGTCAAGCCTCTAACGTTTATGGCCAGCCCGCCGTTAGCCGCCACGCCAACCCTATCGGCGGGCTGGCCGGAAGTTGCGCTCCTCATAGCGGGTGCACGTCCACGGGTTGACCGGGGTTGAGTTTCAGGCCGCCCGGCGCGCGCGCCTCCACTTTGAAGACCAGCTTACTGCGGCTGCCGATGGAGAAGATAACCGGCGGAGTGAATTCCTCCTGGCTGGCAATGAAGCTGATGGTCGCCACGATGTTTGGGGCGCAGCCGTCGCAGCCGATGCGCACTTTGCTGCCCAGATGGATCTTGGAGAACTCGTTCTCCGGCACGAAGAAGCGTACATAGACGTTCGCGGGCGGCAGGACCGAAATGACGGGCGTCATGGCGGGGGCATATTCACCCTGGCGGAAAAAGACGTCCTGCACGCGACCCTCGGTGCGCGACATCACCTCGCGCTGGGAAAGCTGATAGGCGGCGTTGGCGAGGCTGGCGCGGGCCTGGTTTTCCGTCGCCTCGATTTGCGCGATCTGGGCCGAGGCGCTGTCGTAACTCGATTTCGCCATGTCGTAGGCCTGCTTGGAGGTGGCGCTCGAGCGCAGCAATCCTTCCTGGCGGGCAAGTTCCTTCTTGGCGAGGTCGAGATTGGCCTCGGCCTGGGCCATCTGGCCTTGCGCTTGGGCGATGACGGCATTGGCCTGATCGCGCGCCGCGATCTGGCTGGTGTCGTCAAGCGCGAACAGCGGCTCGCCGTTCTTCACCCAGTCGCCGCGATTGACCGCAACGGACGTCACCCAACCGGAAAGTGGCGCAGCGACAAAGGCGTAATCGCCCTCGGCGTAGCCCAGCCAGCCGTCGTCTTTCGCTTGCCCGCAACCGGCGAGCAGAAGCGCGAAGAGGAGAGGGAGCCGTTTCATGATGCGTGTCCTTCGGGCTTGAGACCCTTCAAGAGAATGTCGCGATGCAGGGCGAGAAACTTCTCGTAGTCGAACGGCACGGCGTCGGTCGCGGCAAAGACGCTGCGCCAGATGATCGACATCAGAACCGGCGCCATGCAGAGGCGCGCCACATAGTCCGGCGGCAAGTCGCGCAGCTCGCCGCGCGCGATGCCCTTGGCGATCACGCCCGTCAGCATGCCGAGCGCCTTGTCGATCACTTCGGTGCGCCAGAATTGCGCCAGCTCGGGGAAATTGCCGCTCTCGGCGATGATGATCTTCGGCAGCACTGCGGCCTGGCCGGCATGGATCTTCTGGCCGACGATCGCGAACAGCATGGCGAGGAAATCGCGCAGCGAGCCTTCGTAGAGCCGTGCCTGATCGGCGGCGCTGGCGATGGTGTCCCCGACATGCTTGCGCGCCAGCGACTTGAAGACCTCTTCCTTGCTCGGGAAGTAGAGATAGATCGTGCCCTTGGTGACCCCGGCGCGTTTGGCGATGTCCTCCATGCGGGCGGCGGCAAAGCCCTTTTCGGCGAACACGTCGAGCGCCGCGTCCAGGATTTCGCCCGGCCTTGCCTGCTTGCGGCGGTTCCAGCTTTTGGCGGATTTCTTGGTCAGTTCCAGGTTCATAGCGCTATATTACTAACTGACCGGTCATTTATCAAGTAATTAATGCCGTGGCCGTCCGTCGAGCTTGGCCGAGCTCGATCCGGCCATCCAATAAGAAGGGCGGCTTCACGCGGAGGCGCGGAGAACGCGGAGTGCCGAAACATTTCTCCGCGAACTCTGCGTCTCCACGTGGGATTCTGGATGGGGTCGTGAGCGGCCGCTCATGACCGGAGGCCGCCCATGGTGAGGCTGGAATCGCCCCATCTCCGCTTACGGCTTTCTCAGCACCATGCGCGTAAGGGCGCCGTCGCGGCTGAGGCTGACGACTTCGAACTTCTCCTGGTGGCACATATGAGGCACGTCGACGGCGGCAAGCGGGTCGTCGCACACGATCTCGATGCTGGTTCCGCGCGGGGCACGCGCTAAGGCGCGCTTAGCGAACAGCGCCGGCATCGGGCATTTCAATCCCCTGAGATCGAGCTGTTCCGCCATCGGCTTGCCTTGACGCTGGGCCCCCGCCTTTTATCTTCGGCCGCCGGAGGGGCCGAGCGTGCTCGAAAGCCTGAGGCGCGAGTATATCTACATCGGCTGCATAGCGCGAACGCTCTGGCGCATGCGCCATGTCGGTCCCGACAGTGCGCGCACCATCGCCGACATCGTCGAAGAGATCGCAGCGAACAAGCCCGACAACATCGCCATACTCTACCAGGACCGCACGCTCAGCTATCGCGCGTTCGATGAGGGCGCCAACCGCATCGCGCGCTGGGCCGAGACCCAAGGGATCAAGCGCGGCGAGGTCGTGGCGCTGTTGATGGAGAACCGCCCCGAATATCTGATGGTCTGGATCGGACTCATCAAAGTCGGCGTCGTGGCCGCGCTGATCAACACCAATCTGAGAGGCGCGGCGCTCGCCCATTCGATTGCGATTTCGGGCGCGCGCCATGCCATCGTCGGCACCGAACTGGGCGAGGCATATGGCGAGGCGGCGGCGCAGATCGAGCAGAGGCCCGTCGTCTGGGCCGCGGGCCGCGCGTTTTCGGGCGCGCGCGACTTCGACGGCGCGCTCGCTTCGCTGTCTCCGGACCCGATCGACAAGAGCGCGCGGGCCGGAATCACCGGCAAGGACACCGCGCTCTACATTTTCACCTCCGGCACGACGGGCCTGCCCAAGGCCGCACGCTTCACGCATATGCGCATGCTCTACATGATGTACGGTTTCGCCGGAGCGCTGAACACAACGCCGCGCGACCGCACCTATATTTCGCTGCCGCTCTATCACGCGACGGGCGGCATCTGCGCGGTGGGCATGGCGCTGACCGCGGGAGGCGCGCTCATCCTGCGCCGCAAATTCTCGGCCCACGAATTCTGGGACGATTGCCGCACCTATCGCGCCACCATCTTCCAATATATCGGCGAGCTGTGCCGCTATCTGCTCAACGCACCGGCCGATCCGCGCGACGGGGAGCACACCATCCGCGCCATTTCCGGCAACGGCTTGCGCCCGGAAATCTGGCCCTCGTTCCAAAAGCGCTTCGCCATCCCGCGCATCGTCGAGTTCTACGGCGCCACCGAAGGCAATGTGTCGATGCTGAATTACGACGGAACCGTCGGCGCGGTCGGCCGGTTGCCGCGCTACATGCGCAGCATCTTCACCAACCGGTTGGTGCGCTTCGACATCGCCGAGGAGAAACCGGTGCGCGGCCGCGACGGCTTCTGCATCGAATGCGAGCCGGACGAGACGGGCGAGGCCATCGGGCGCATCACCAAGGAAGCGGGTCACACCTTCGACGGCTATACCGGCGAAGCCGACACCAGGAAGAAGATCCTGCGCGACGCGTTCGAGAAGGGCGACGCCTGGTTCCGCACCGGCGATCTGATGCGCCAGGACAAGCACGGCTATTTCTATTTCGTCGACCGCGTCGGCGATACCTACCGCTGGAAGGGCGAAAACGTAGCAACCAGCGAGGTGAGCGAAGCGCTGAGCGTCATTCCTGGCGTGCAGCAGGTCAACGTCTACGGCGTCGCCGTGCCGGGGGCGGACGGCCGCGCGGGCATGGCGGCGCTGGTGGCGGGCCAGGAGTTCGATCCGGCGAGGCTCGCCGAAAGGATCAAGGGGAGTCTGGCGCCGTTCGCGCGGCCGATCTTCCTAAGGCTGCGCCCGGAGATGGAGATCACCGGTACCTTCAAGCTTATGAAGGCCGATCTGGTGAGGGACGGTTTCGATCCGGACCGCATCAACGATCCGCTCTATTGGTTCAACCCGGGACACGCCTGCTACGAGCCCTTGACGCACGAGGTCTATGCGATGATCGCGGCGGGGCGGGTGAAAATTTAGCTTGCGGCAATTTCATCATGTCCGCCGCGTTTACCAGATCTCCTTAGTATTTCGTAAACCAGCCGGCGCAATATGCCGCAATGAACTGCGAAAGCTCCATTCAGCCCTGCAGGGAGCTCAACGCCCTGGCCGAGACGAACGGCTGGCCGATGCGTTGCGGCTGCGATCAGGCGTTCGAGCGCTGCGAACTCAATGAATTGGCGGCGCTGTGGCAGTCGAAGGCCGACAGCGGCGTTCCGGCGCGCTCGCAGTTCGACATGCGCGCGTTGAAACCGTTCACGCGCAACATCGCGATCCTGGAACGCGAGGAGACAAGCGGGCGCTACCGCTTCCGCCTGTTTGGTTCCACGCTGACGATGCTGTTCGGCGAACATACCGGGCGTATGCTCGACGAGATGGTGTCGCCCGATCTGTTGGCGAGCTGGCAGGCCGTTTACGACACCGTGCTGTCAAGCGCCAAACCGCTGCAGGTCGTCACCTATTACCGCCTGTCGACCGGGAATTACGTCAAGGGCGAGATTCTCGGCGCCCCTCTGGCCGACGATTTGGGTGAGGTGCGCTTGGTGCTGGCGGCGACCTATGTCGGGCTGCAGGACGGCGTGCCACCGCCGTTCGGCTGAAAAGACCTACGCGAAATCCTTTTCCAGCTCGGCGCGCACCGCATCGGGCAAGACGGCCATGTGGCCGTAACTCTTATGAGCGATGCCGAGCACCGCGGAACGCTCGCCGCTTCTGAACGCCGCGATCTGCTCTTGCGTAAACGAAAAACGCAGCCAATGCACCGACGAGGTCTTGCCGTCGGGCGTGGTGCGGTCCCCATATTCGGTCGGCGTCGCCTTGATGCGGGAGCTGGTAAGATCGAGGAACACGGTCTCCTCGATGCCGCCTAACGTCTTCAGAGTCCGGTCGCGCACGCCGGCGTCTTCGATCTCCAACATCAGCGTGGCGATCAGCTCGCGGCCCTGCGGGATCAGGGGGTTGTAGACCTCCATCTCGCCTTCCGCTTGCGCCATGCCGCCCTTTTCGATGCGCAGCATCTCCATCACCTGCTGCCACATCGTGTCGTAATTCTCGAAATAGAAGGTGGCGAAGGGGCCGACCTCGACGCGCCGGTTCTTCTTGACTGGGATGAGCGCCTTGCGCAGCGCATCGCGGCGCTTGGCGTATTCGGCCTCCGACAGGATGTCGGCCGGGGTGATCTTGCGTTCGGCGGCGCTCATCTATTCCTCCAACAGCCCGAAAGCGCGGGCGATGATCTCGATGGGATGTTCGGGCGCTTGGACGCGCGCCTCTTTGCCGTCCTTCGCCGCCAACGCCTTGACGTTCTCGACGATGTGCAAACCGGCCAGCGGACAATCGGAGACGATATGGCCGCGGCCCTTCTCCTCGGCGGCGCGGAACACCGGCCGGCCGATCTTGACCGCCACGGAATGGGTTTCCTTCATCACGCCGAAAGTGCCGCCATGGCCCGAGCAGCGCTCGATCACATCGATGGGCGTGTCGGGAAGGAGCTTCAGCATCTCGGCCGATTTCGGCCCCATCGCCTGGGCGCGGGCGTGGCAGGGCAGGTGAACCGTGACGCCTTCCGGCAATGGCGTCAGGCCGACGGGCAGGCCCTCTTTCTTGGCGATGTCCACGACATATTCGTCGATGTCGAAGGTGGATTTGGCGAGGCGTTGCACGTCCTGGTTTTCCGGCAGGATCAGCGGCCACTCGAATTTCAGCATCAGCCCGCACGATGCCGTCAGCGCGACGATGTCGTAACCTTCCTCAATCCGCTTGACCAACTCCTTGGAGACCTTCGCGGCATTCGCGGCGACACGCTTGAGGTCGGCCTGTTCCAGGAACGGCATGCCGCAGCAGCCGGGATAAGCGACCACCGTTTCCACGCCGAGATGATTGAGCACCGCGCGCGCCGCCAGGCCGGTCGCCGGCTTGTTGTAGTTGACGAAGCAGGTGGCATAGAGCGCCGCCTTGCGTTTGCCGAATGCGGGCGCCGCGCGGTTGGGCGACAGCGGCTCGGCGCGGTCGGCGGCGACGAACGTCTTAGCGGTGAATTTCGGCAGGTTGGCGTCGCGGTCGATGCCCGCAGTTATCTCCATCAGCGGCCGGGTCAAAGCATTGGTTTTTTCGGACGCCCAGTTGACCAAGGGCGCAACCGGCGCCGCCAGCGTTCCATTGCGGTCCATTTCCGCGAGCTGGCCTTGGGTGAAACTCTTTTTGCCGTTTTTCGCTTCGACCGCGCGCGCGCGCAGCATCAGGTGGGGGAAGTCGAGATTGAACGGATGCGGCGGCACATAGGGGCATTTGGTCATGAAGCACATGTCGCACAGCGTGCAGGCTTCGACGACCTTGGCGAAATCCTCCGACTTGACGCTCTCGACATTCTCGTTGGGATTGGAATCGATCAGATCGAATAGCCGCGGGAAAGAGTCGCACAGATTGAAGCAGCGCCGGCAGCCGTGACAGATGTCGAACACGCGGCGCATCTCGGCGTCGAGCTTTGCCCCGTCATAGAAATCGTCGCTGCGCCAATCGATGGGATGGCGGGTGGGAGCGTCCAGGCTGCCTTCGCGGGACATTCCAAAATCCTTGTCATTCCCGGCCGAACGACACGTCCGTGTCGCGAGGGGAAGGGAACCCAGGTGGGGACTTCAGGTCAAACGCAAGATAGCCCGCACGCTAAGCTGCGCGGACCGTCGAAATGCCGCATCCGTCGCGACCTGGCTCCCCTTCCCTCGCATCGCGCAGGCGATGCTCGCCGGGGATGACAAGCGAGTTATTTCCCCAGCGTGTCCAGCGCCTTCTGGAAGCGGCCAGCGTGACTCTTTTCCGCCTTGGCGAGAGTCTCGAACCAGTCGGCGATTTCGTCGAAGCCTTCCGCGCGCGCGGTCTTGGCCATGCCGGGATACATGTCGGTGTATTCGTGGGTTTCGCCCGCGATCGAGGCCTTGAGATTGAGGGAGGTTTCGCCGATCGGCTCGCCGGTGGCCGGATCGCCGACCGCCTCGAGATATTCGAGGTGGCCATGGGCATGGCCCGTCTCGCCTTCGGCGGTGGAGCGGAACACGGTGGAGACGTCGTTATAGCCTTCGACGTCGGCCTTCTGCGCGAAATAAAGGTAGCGGCGGTTGGCCTGGCTCTCGCCGGCGAACGCGTCCTTGAGGTTCTGTGCGGTCTTGCTGCCTTTCAATGTCGGCATCTCGTTCTCCTTGGGGTTGTGGCGAAGCGTGCACGCAAATTCGCTGCGGAGAATGCGTCCGCGGACAGCCCGTGTCAACGATTTAGAATCGTTCTAAAGAGACTGAGTCGCAACTACGCTCAGTGCGGACGCCCCACCCGCACCACCACGTCGACGCGCTTGACTTCCATCCCGGCGGGCGGCGTCGGCAAAGCGTCGACCGTAATCCCGGAGCCCGGAATATCGGTGAGGATCGCTTCGTCTTCGCAGTAGAAGTGCTGGTGATTGACGGTGTTGGTGTCGAAGTAGCTGCGCGTCGGATCGACCACGACTTGCAGCAGCAAACCCGCCTGGGTGAACTGATGCAGCGTGTTATAGACCGTGGCGAGCGAAACTTTGATCCCCGCGGCAACCGCCTCGCCATGCAGCGATTCGGCCGTCAGATGGCGGTGGCCGTTGCGGAACAGCAGTTTGGCCAGTTCGTTGCGTTGGCGCGTCGGCCTCAAACCCGCTTGGCGAAGACGCGCCGTCGCGGATTCACTAGGAACTTCCCTCACTTTTCTACGCATGGCAGACCGTTGTCCTTGAGTAAGGTCCGCTCCCGGGGTGCCGCGTTTGTACGGCATTGTCGCCTGGACCCTATCCTTGCTAGGATTGTACAGCAGTCGTTAGAATGTTTCTAACGTACAAATGTCGCAAGGGGGGTCTTTCACCGACCCTCCCGTAACCCATTGAAGGGACGAAACAAGTGGATAAGGAAAATCCCGCGCGGCGATCGAGCTTCGATCTGGCCGGCCTTTTGTCCTGCGCCAAAGGCGAATTGTTCGGCCGCGGCAACGCCTGCCTGCCGTTGCCCCCGATGCTGATGTTCGACCGAATCACCAAGATCACCGAGCACGGCGGCAGCCAGGACAAGGGCGAGATCCTCGCCGAGATGGACGTGAACCCGGACCTCTGGTTTTTCAAATGCCACTTCAAGGACGATCCGGTGATGCCGGGCTGTCTCGGCGTCGACGCGATGTGGCAGTTGGTCGGGTTCTTCCTCGGTTGGCTCGGCGGGCTGGGCAAGGGCCGTGCGCTCGGCGTCGGCGAAGTGAAGTTCAGCGGCATGGTGCTGCCTTCCGACAAGCTCGTCAGCTACTACATCGACTTCAAGCGCGTGATCATGCGCCGCCTCGTGGTCGGCATCGCCGACGGCGTCATGAAGGTCGACGGCAAGGTGATCTACGAAGCCAAGGATTTGCGCGTCGGTCTGTTCCACGAAAACCCGGAAGCGGTCCGCGCCTGAACCTCGTCGCCGCGCCAACTAAGGGACTGCGCATATGAGACGCGTCGTCGTCACCGGGATGGGTATCGTCTCGTCCATCGGCAATAATACCCAGGAAGTCATCGCTTCGCTGCGCGAAGCCAAATCCGGCATCACCGCCTCGCCGGTCTATCGCGACATGGGCTTTCGCTCTCAGGTCGAGGGCGCCGTCAAGATCGATCTTGAGGCGATGATCGACCGCCGCGCCCGCCGCTTCATGGCCGACACCGCCGCTTACGCCTTCCTCGCGATGGATCAGGCGCTGCGCGACAGCGGGCTCGAGGAAAAAGACATCGTCAACGAGCGGACCGGACTGGTCGTCGGCTCGGGCGGGCCGTCGACGAAGACGGTGGTGGCGGCCGCCGACACCACGCGCGCGTCCAGCCCCAAGCGCGTCGGCCCCTTCGCGGTGCCCAAATGCATGTCGTCGACCTGCTCGGCCGTGCTCGGCACCTGGTTCAAGATCAAGGGCGTCAACTATTCGATCAGCTCGGCCTGCGCCACCAGCGCGCATTGCATCGGCAACGCGGCCGAACTGATCCAATGGGGCAAACAGGACGTGATGTTCGCCGGCGGGGCAGAGGAGCTCGACTGGACGCTGTCGGATTTGTTCGACGGGATGGGCGCGATGTCGTCGAAATTCAACGCGACGCCGCAGAAGGCTTCGCGCGCCTTCGACAAAGATCGCGACGGCTTCGTCATCGCCGGCGGCGGCGGCGTGGTCGTGCTTGAGGAACTCGAACACGCCAAGGCGCGCGGTGCGAAAATCTACGGCGAGCTGGTGGGCTACGGCGCCACCAGTGACGGCCACGACATGGTGGCGCCCTCGGGCGAGGGCGCGGTGCGCTGCATGAAGCAGGCGCTGGCCACAGTGAAAGGTCCCATCGACTACATTAACGCCCACGGCACGTCGACGCCGGTCGGCGATGTGACCGAGATCAAGGCGCTGCGCGAAGTGTTCGCCGATAAAATTCCGCCGATCAATTCCACCAAGTCGCTGACCGGCCATTCGCTGGGCGCGACCGGCGCGCAGGAAGCGATCTTCTCGCTCCTGCAGATGCAGGGCGGCTTCATCGCCGAAAGCGCCAATATCGAGGAAATCGATCCGGAAATCGCCGACGCGCCGGTGGTCAGAAGCCGGATCGACAACGCCAAGCTCGAGCGCGTCCTCTCCAACAGCTTCGGCTTCGGCGGCACCAACGCGACGCTCGTGTTCCAGCGCTGCGATGGCTGACGCCCGCTCCGCGTATAGTTGTTGCATGCCGGTGTGGGGATGCCCGCACTGTGTCCAGTTTTGAGACAGAGGATTCATGGCTGAACAAGCCTTACTCGAGGGCCGACGCGGTCTGGTGATGGGGGTGGCCAACGACCATTCCATCGCCTGGGGCATCGCGCGCATGCTGGCGGCGAACGGGGCCGAAGTCGCGTTCACCTATCAGGGCGAGGCCCAGGAGAGGCGCGTGAGGCCGCTGGCGGCTTCGATCGGCTCGAAGATCATCCTTCCGGGCGATGTCGAAAAGGACGACGAACTCGGCGCCGCCTTCGACACGCTGAAGCGCGAATGGGGCAGGCTCGACTTTCTGGTCCACGCCATCGCCTATTCGGACAAGAACGAACTGAAGGGCCGCTATGTCGACACCTCGCGCGACAACTTCGTGCGCTCGTTGTCGATCTCCTGCTATTCGTTCACCGCCGTCGCCCACCATGCCGCGCGGCTGATGTCCACCGACGCGGGCCATCGTGGCGGTTCGCTCTTGACGCTATCTTATCTCGGCTCCAGCCGCGTGATGCCGAACTACAACGTGATGGGCGTCGCCAAGGCGGCACTGGAAGCCTCGGTGCGCTATCTCGCCGCCGACCTCGGGCATGACGGCATCCGCGTCAACGCAATCAGCGCTGGGCCGATGCGCACCCTGGCCGGTTCCGCCGTCGGCGACGGGCGCACCATGTTCAAATGGATTCGCCAGTTGACGCCGCTGCATCGAACCGTCGAACTCGATCATGTCGGCGGGGCGGCGCTCTATCTGCTCAGCGATCTTTCCGCGGGTGTGACCGGCGAGATTCATTTCGTCGACGCAGGCTACAATGTGATCGGTGTGCCGCCCGCCTCCGTGCTCAAGGCTTGGAACGCGAACGGCAATGGGGACAAGGCGGATGAAGAAGGCTGAGGTCTTTGCAATCTTGTCGGTGCTGGCGCTTTGCGCGCCGGCGGTTGCCGGCTGGCAGGAACAAGCCTCGCCGGCCGACGCACAGCGCCTCGCCAAGCTCGACGAATCCCGCGCCAAGGGACTGGACGAGGCCTCCGCCGCTTCGCCCGCCGATCTCGCGATCATCGATTCCGTGCTGCATGCCCAGGCCGTCGACGCGTCGGCCGGCGCGTTGAAAGGCAATTGGCGCTGCCGCACCATCAAGCTCGGCGGCATGACGCCCGATGTGATCTATGGCTGGTTTCGCTGCCGTATCTCGATCAAGGGCGGCGCGCCCACGTTCGAGAAGCTGAGCGGCAGCCAGCGCACCTCGGGCACACTTTATCCCGAGGGCGGCGGCTTCGTTTATCTCGGCGCGTCTTATGTCGCCGGGCATGGTGGGAGCGAGAAGCCGCACGCTTATTCGGGCAGCGGCGCTGGGGCAGGCGCCCAAGCCACGCCCGACGACCAGATCGGTTTGCTCTCGCTGCTCTCCGACGGCCGCGCCCGTCTCGAGCTGCCCTATCCGGTGCAGGAATCGACCTTCGACGTGATCGAACTGAAGCGGTAGGCTTAGTCCCTTACGGCGGGCTATTTCCTCCCCCTGAAAGGGGGAGGTCGACCGGCGCAGCCGGGCGGGTGGGGGTCAAGGCCCGCTCGATGCCGTCGAGCACCGCGTCGATATCCTCTTTCACTTCGTGATTGGGAAAGCGCAAGACGCGAATGCCTTTCGCCTCAAGGAATCGCGTGCGAATGCGGTCGTGCCGCAGTCCTTCGGGTGTACCGTGCTCGTCGCCGCCGAGCTCGACCGCCAGCTTGGCGGCCGGGCAATAGAAATCGAGCACATACGGCCCGACGGGATGCTGGCGGCGGAATGAGAAACCGGCAAGCTGCGCTCCCCGAAGGCGAAACCACAGGCGTCCTTCGGCGCGCGTCGCCGCGCGACGTAGCTCGCGCGCGCGGGCGGTCTTCGCAAGGGTATGGTCGAAACGGGACGGCATGGACCCCTCCCCGAACGCGTTGCACGCGTTCGACCCTCCCCTTTCAGGGGAGGGAATTCATACCCGCGCCTTCGCCGCGCTCGCGAACCGCGCAAACAGGTAATGCGAATCCATCGGGCCGGGCGAGGCCTCGGGGTGGTACTGCACGCCGAACACCGGCTTGCCTTCCACGCGCAATCCGCAATTGGAGCCGTCGAACAACGAGACATGCGTTTCTAAAACGCCCTTGGGCAGCGTCGCTGCATCCACCGTGAAGCCGTGGTTCATCGAAACGATTTCGACCTTGCCGGTTTCCAGATCCTTCACCGGATGGTTGGCGCCGTGATGGCCTTGCGGCATCTTCTTGGTCGTGCCGCCGAGCGCCAGGCCCAGCATCTGATGGCCCAGGCAAATTCCCATCACCGGCACGCCCGCACCGATCAGCGCCTTGATCGTCGGGATGGCATAGACGCCCGTCGCCGCCGGATCGCCCGGCCCGTTCGACAGCACCACGCCGTGCGGGGAATGCGCCATCACCTCGTCGAACGTCGCCTGTGCGGGCACCACGGTCACGTCGGCGCCCAGCCCCGCCAGCATCCGCAAGATGTTATGCTTGACGCCGTAGTCGATCACCACCGCGCGGAAGCTCGGCGCGCTCTGTTCGCCATAGCCTTGGTTCCATACCCAAGGCGTCTGGCTCCATTTGCCGGTCTGGCGCGAGGAAACATCCTTGGCGAGGTCGAGGCCGACGAGCCCCGGAAACTCGCGCGCCGCTTTGAGCAGCGCCGCTGTCTCGCCGCGACCGATGGCGCCGTGCGGCATACCCTTCTCGCGGATACGGCTGGTCAGCGCACGGGTGTCGATTCCCGCGATGCCGGGAATGTTGTGGCGCTTCAGCCAGGCGTCCAGCGTCAGGATCGCGCGGTAGTTGGAAGGGCTGCGCGCGTCCGCCCGCACGATCACGCCGCGCACATGGGGCGTCAGCGTCTCGATATCCTCGTCATTGGCGCCGACAATGCCGATATGGGGAAAGGTGAAGCAGACGATCTGTCCGGCGTAAGAGGGATCGCTGAGAATCTCCTGATAGCCCGTCATCGCGGTGTTGAAACAGACCTCGCCGACCGCCTGAGTCTGGGCGCCGAATCCATGGCCTTCGAATGCCGTCCCGTCGGCGAGCACCAGCGCCGCGCGCGAAAAATTCGCCGCCGGTTTGGCGGCGGGGGCTGAAACGGCGTCGGTCATGGGAGGCCTCGAATTTGCCGGAAAATAGGGGCGCGAGGCGCGGGGGTCAAGGCCATCGGCAGAGGGGAAATGTCTCTGGAACGGCTAAGACGTGGGTCACGAAATAGCTTCCCGCACTTCGCTTCAGCTTGAACAGGAGCGGACCCAGTGCGTCGGCGTGAAAACAGACGCTGGCCGTATCGTCATTTCGCTGCACGCCATGGCCCCAGAGTTCGCCCAGCGAAAATTGGCTGTTGGCTGACATCTTCGCCCATTGCTGCATCATGGCCTTGACCGCTGAAACCTCCGTATCTTTGTTGTCGGTCCGGGCTTCTTCTGCGGCCGCTTGGGATAAAGCCCGTTTCACCACCCGCTCTGCCTTGGGGGAAATCAGAGCGCTTATGGGTTCGCCCCGCAGCATCTTCCACAACAGCAGGTCGACGAAATCCATTTCCGGAACAGTTGGTGTGGCGCCGAGATCTTCTATTCCGTCCGGCGTGATACGGATCCTCCAATCCATCTGTCGCCCAACCTCCGGTTCAGTCACGAAAGCCGTGCGGTATTCTTCCTTCTCGCGAATATGAAGCACATTTCCGTCGAAATGGTTGTCGACGTCTTCCATCATGTAAGAATAGTCGTTGGCCAAGAGTGGTTTGGCTGTTTCGCCATTCCACGACCAGATGCTGAGTTGCGCGCCGAGCGTCGAGCCTTCCTGGGCGAAGGTGCCGGCCAAGTAAAAGCGGACTTTGCCGTTCGCATCCGGCGGCAATCCGCCGAAATGTCCATACAAGGGTCCGCATTTGTACCAGAGGGCATCCGGCGTTTCTGAACGGCAAGAATCGCGCGCCGCTTCAAGTGACCAGCCCGCAAGGTTCGGAAATCTCTCCGTATCTTGTTTGGGAAGGTGCCTGATGTCCCACACGATGGCATAACGACCGTTCCGCTTGCCGATAAGAAACACGTTCCCGATCTCACCGTACTGTGTGCTCGCTGCATAGAGATCGGGACCAAGTGCCAACAGCGCCTCTTTATCGATCTGTTCGGAGGATGCATGAGGATGGGCGTTGAGATATTCGACCTCTAAGTCTTGGTCCGCCGTCCACAATTGATCCAGCGCCCCAAGGTTCTTTTGCGGAACGCTAATATCCAGACAATCTTTGCATGCGGACAGGATTTTCTCCGCCGCGTCATAGCGTGCTTTGGGTGACGCGGTTACATCGGCAGCGTGGCACGCGCTGAACGCTACCCCGGAGAGAAACACTAGAGCGAAGGCAGCGAAAGTCTTGGAGGAAGTCATGGCATCACGCGTTGCGGTATGCGCCCGCGCTGCTTAGATTACGCCGATCAAGGGAGACCCGCCATGGCTTTGCGCGAACAACTCAACAACGCGGTGAAGGAGGCGATGAAGGCGCGCGATCAGAAGCGGCTGGGCACGCTGCGCCTGGTCCAGTCGGCGCTTAAGGATCGCGACATCGCCAATCGCACGGAGGAAAGCCGCGACGGCATCTCGGACGACGAAATTCTCTCGCTGCTGGCCAAGCTGATCAAAAGCCGCGAGGATTCCGTCGCGCTCTACGAACAGGGCAACCGGCCGGAACTTGCTGCCGCCGAGCGCGCCGAGATCGCCGTCATCCGCGAATTCATGCCCCAGCAGATGGACGACGCCGCGGCCAAGGCGGCCATCGCGGGCGTCATCGCCGAGACGGGCGCGGCCTCGATGAAGGACATGGGCAAGGTGATGGCGGCGCTGAAGGAACGCTTCGCCGGCCGGATGGACTTTTCCAAGGCCAGCGCGGCGGTGAAGGAACTGCTGAGCGCGCCGAAATAGCGGCTGATCTTTTCTCCCCCCGAAAGAGGGAAGACGATCCGCTTTTTGCGGATCGGGTGACGCCGATTCAGATCAGCCGGTCCATTTTGAACGTGAGCATGAAGGCGAGCGCCATCGCCGCGAAGAGCGCGTGTGCGGCGAATTCGAACCAGATCAGCGCGCGCGGCACGCGAACGCGGCTGACGGCAAGCAGCGATGTGCCAAGCACGAAAAGCTCGAACCCCACAAAGGCCTGCTCGATGTCGGCGTATTTCAGAAGCTCTGAAACATGCGGTGCCCAATAGAGCGCGACGCCGGCGCTCACGATCACATTGAGCGCGAGGACGGAGGCAATTCCCTTGCGCAGCAATCCGGCCCATATAAACACGCCGACATGGGCGAGCAGGAGCAACGTAGCGACCGTTTCCACGATCTGGTCGGCAGTTTCCAACATTCCAAACTTCCTCGCGTGGTGCCCGGCCAGGGGTGCACGATGCCAACCGTGGCATGGTTCCGCGCCATAACGCCAATGACCGCCTCCCCGCTTTAGGCTGTAGGGGCGGGTTTGAGCCTGAACTCCAGGTGTTGATCGGCAGGAACGCGCCGCGAACAGACGTTCGTGGGGGGGCAGTCAACCCTATTGATGAGGGCGATCTAGGCGGTAGGCTCTACAATAGCGATCTGTTTGGGGGAGCCGTCCCATTCCAATTTCGCCTTACTTTGCTTTCCCGTTACTAGTCATCTGGCTGGTGGCGGCTTGCGCGCTCCTTATTAGCATGTACTTCAGCGCGCGGATGTGGTTCTGCCGAACCGAGAAAGCCTCCTCTCACGCCATTCTCTTCTCGCCTTTTTGGTTCTGGAAGGACGATATGCTCACACCAGAAGGGCGCGTATATCGGCGACGCGGCTTTGTCGCTGGGGCGATTTCCTTGGTGTGTTTCATCCTCTTTTGCGGCACGGGCGTTCTCGCGTCCTGGATTGGAAATCCGAATTAGGATGCCGCTTCAGAGCTCAGTCGCCTACCTTCTACCGAACGCCCAGGAATGTCTGGAACTGGCGCAATCCGGACGCTGGTGAGCCGTGCGCCGACGGCCGTTTTCGCGCAAAATCGCCTTTCGGCGGTTGTGGGCAGAATCGGGATTCTCCCCACATTTGCCGCTGCGGCTGCTTAAATAGGGCCCATGCGCTACGGCCCCAACCTGCTCGAGGAAATCCTGCGCCGGACGGACATCGTCCAGCTGGTCGGGCGCAGGGTGAAGCTCGCCCGGCGCGGCCAGGCGATGTGGGGCTGCTGCCCGTTCCACAAGGAGAAATCGCCCTCCTTCAAGGTGGAGAACGGGCGGCGCACCTATAAGTGCTTCGGCTGCGGCAAGGGCGGCGACGCGTTCAAATGGCTGATGGAGACCGAGGGGCTGACGTTCCCCGAGGCGGTCGAGAAGCTAGCGGGCGAGGCGGGCGTCGAGCTTCCCGCCTGGACGCCGGAAGACGAAGCGCGCGAGGAAAAGAAAAAATCGCTTTACGACGTGATCGAGGCGGCTTGCGCCTTCTATGAGACGCAGTTGCGTGCCGAGACCGGCCGCGCAGCGCGCGATTATCTGAAGTCGCGCGGATTGGATGAAGCCGCCGCCAAGCATTTCCGCCTCGGCTATGCGCCGGGCGGCAGCGCGCTGATCGAGCATCTGAAAACCAAAAACGTCACCACCGACGACATGATCGCGGCGGGCCTCGCCAGGAGCGACGAGCGCGGCCTGCGCGATTTCTTCTTCGACCGGCTGATGTTTCCCATCACCGATGGGCGCGGCCGGGCGATCGCATTCGGCGGGCGCGGGCTGCTCCCCGACGCCAAGCCCAAATACATCAACACCGGCGAGACGGAATTCTTCCAGAAAGGCCGCCTGCTCTACAATTTCGCCACCGCGCGCCCGGCGGGGCTGAAGGCCCAGAGCATCGTCGTCGCCGAAGGCTATATGGACGTGATCGCGCTGGTGCGCGCCGGGTTCGAGGCGTCCGTCGCCCCGCTCGGCACCGCGCTGACAGAAGATCAGCTTCAGCTTCTCTGGCGGGTGGCGCCCGAACCCATCCTAGCCTTCGACGGCGACGAGGCGGGGCTTCGTGCCGCCCACCGTGCGGCGCGCCTTGCGCTTCCGGCGCTCAAACCGGGCCATTCGCTGCGCTTTGCCTTCCTGCCGTCGGGCGAGGATCCCGACAGCTTGATCCGCGCCTCGGGTGCGGCGGCGATGCAGAAGATCCTGGATGCGGCCGAGCCGCTGGCCCAGGTGCTGTGGCGGGGCGAGACCGACGGCAAGGATTTCTCCACCCCCGAGCGGCGCGCCGGGCTGGAACGGGCGCTGGCCGACATCGTCAGCCTGATCGCCGACGGCAAGATCGCCGATTACTACCGCCGCGAGTTCGAGCAACGTGTGTTCGAGACATTCAAGCGCCGGGCGAAGCCCCAAGCGGCGGACCGAAAATGGGTTCGGGGGCGGGGCGAAGGCCGTTTCGCGCCCGCTCCCGATCCGGTGTCCTCGGCGGTGAAGAACAGCGTGCTGGGGCGGGGCGGGGGCGCGCGCAAGATCAAGGAAACCGAGCTTTGCCGGCTTCTCCTGGAAGACCCGGAAATCGCCTCCCGGCACGGCGAAGTCCTTGCAGACATGCAATTTTCCGATCCTTTGCTTGACAGATTGCGCCAGGAACTCCTAAACCTCGCCGCTTCCGGTTTCAGGCTTGAAAAAACGGCGGTGGAGAGCCATCTGTATCGTGCAGGCATGGCCGAACTCGCAAAGCGCCTGGTGGCGCAAGGCGGACCCGA
>Ga0265340_10000219_pt1 | contig 29188 bp, 24 predicted proteins | sample 4CB225metaG_FD_202082 | JGI IMG/M metagenome (GOLD analysis project Ga0265340, IMG submission 202082) | Rhizosphere microbial communities from Carex aquatilis grown in University of Washington, Seatle, WA, United States - 4-CB2-25 metaG | ecosystem: Host-associated > Plants > Roots >...
CGATGCGGCCGGTCAACACAATCGTCTGGCACCGCTGGTGCGTTCTCTCGGTGGCGCGAAGATTCGTGTGTCGATGTTCATTGAACCGGATCGCACACAACTCGATGCATCGAAGGCGCTCGGTGCGCCCGTTGTCGAGCTTCACACGGGCGCCTATGCCGAAGCGGGATTTTGCGGCGACAGCAAAGAAGAAGCGCGGCTGCTCGATAAAGTGCGCGAAGCGGCGGCGTATGGCGCGTCCATCGGACTCGAAGTCCACGCCGGCCACGGCCTGACATACGACAACGTGAAACCCATCGCCGTCATTCCCGAAATCCGTGAACTCAACATCGGGCATTTCCTGATTGGCGAGGCGATTTTCGTGGGACTCGAAGCGTCGATCCGCAAAATGCGCCAGCTGATGGATGAAGCGCGTTTATGACGAACAAGAAAATCTCACGCAGAGACGCAGAGACGCAGAGTCCGCGCTCAATCTCTGCGGCTCTGCGTCTCTGCGTGCAAATCCTTTTTGCCGGGCTGGGCCCGGCGACGGTTTGCGCATGATCATTGGGCTCGGTTCCGATCTCATCGATATTCGCCGTGTGGAGAAATCCATCGCGCGTTTCGGCGATCGCTTCCTGAACCGCATTTTCACGCAACTTGAAAAAGACAAATCCGACAAACGCGCGCAACGCGCCGCCAGTTACGCCAAACGCTTCGCCGCGAAGGAGGCGTGTTCCAAGGCGCTCGGCACGGGGCTTCGCAAAGGCGTGTTCTGGCGGGATATGGGCGTGGTCAATTTGCCGGGCGGAAAGCCGTCGATGAAGCTCACTGGCGGAGCTTTAAAAAGACTTCACGAATTGACGCCGCCCGGCCATGTCGCGCAGATTGACCTCACCATCACCGACGATTTTCCGCTGGCGCAGGCCATTGTCATAATCTCGGCTGTGGCCATAGCGCCGCAGAGCGCGCCGAATGCTTAATTAAGCAGGGTTCCGCCTTGACCTTGCATTAGCCCTCCGGTTCCTTCCAAAACGCTTCGATCCTCGAATGGCCACCCACATGAACGACACTACCAAAGACGCGCCGCTGCCGGAGAACGAAGTCGTCGTCGTGCAGGAGATCGCGCCACCAAAGCCGGAGAATATGGATCCGCCCGAACAGAAACCGATCGTCGATCCGTTGGCGCCGACATCCGCTGTTGTCAGCGAAGCCGCTGCCGCGCAGGCCGAAGGTCCGGCGGACGAAATGCCGGTCGAGCAACCGGCGCCGCAAGGCGAGTCTTGGATCGAGACCGTGAAGACGGTCGTCTATGCGCTGCTCATCGCGCTCGTCATCCGCACATTCCTGTTCCAGCCGTTCAACATTCCGTCGGCGTCGATGGAAGGCACGCTGCTGATCGGCGACTATCTGTTCGTGGAGAAATTCTCATACGGCTATAGCCGCTACTCGTTCCCGTTCGGGCTCGGCCCGTTCTCCGGCCGCGTGTTCGGATCGGCGCCCACACGCGGCGACGTGGTGGTGTTCAAGTATCCGCGCGATCCGTCGACAGACTTCATCAAGCGCGTGATTGGTCTGCCCGGCGACCATATCCAGATGATCAACGACCGTCTCTATATCAATGACAAAGTCGTGCCGCGCACTCGCGTCGAGGACTACACCGAGACGGTGGACGGCATCGCCTATCGCGTGCCGCAATATCGCGAGACGTTGCCGAACGGAAAGTCCTATCTCACGCTCGACCGTTTCTCCGACGGCCCGGCGGACAACACTGACGTCTTTATTGTGCCGGCCGGTCATTACTTCATGATGGGCGACAACCGCGACAATTCCGACGATAGCCGCGGTTCCGTTGGTTATGTTCCGGCGGAAAACCTTGTCGGCAAGGCAGAACTGTTGTTCTTCTCCACCGATGGCAGCGCGCATATCTGGGAATTCTGGAAGTGGCCCACGGCAATCCGTTACAGCCGGCTCTTCACAGCCATTGACTGACGGCATCGCCGCGTTCGAGCAATTGCTCGGCCACACGTTCAAGGATCGCGGACTTCTCACGCGCGCGCTCACGCATGCGAGCGCCAATTCGCCGGCGTCGAATGAGCGCTTGGAATTTCTCGGCGACCGCGTGCTGGGATTGGTGATCGCGGAAAGACTTCACACGCTTTATCCGGACGATGCCGAAGGCACACTGGCGCTAAAACTGAACGCGCTGGTGCGCAGCGAAGCCTGTGCGCGCGCGGCGGAGAATGCCCGGTTGGCCGACTATCTCATTCTCGCAAATTCGGAAATTGTCAGCGGTGGCAGGAAGAAAGTTGCGATCCTTGCGGGCGCGTGCGAAGCGGTGATCGCAGCGCTTTATCTCGACGGCGGTTTTGATCTGGCGCGCGGGTTCATTGATAAAAATTGGGCGGATCAATTTGGCCATCTGGATCGCGATATGCGCGATGCGAAAACGGCACTGCAGGAATGGGCACAAGCCCGCAAAGGAGGCGGTGCGCCGTCTTACAAACTCATCGGCCGTGAAGGCCCCGATCATGCCCCGCGCTTCGTGATCGAGGTGGGCGTTTCCGGACAGGAGTCTGCGACAGGCGCGGGCAGTTCCAAGCGCGAAGCCGAACAAGCGGCGGCGAAGGCGATGCTCGACAAGGTTCAACCGCAATGACGCGTTGTGGTTTCGCGGCCATCATCGGCGCACCGAACGCGGGCAAGTCCACGCTCGTCAATCAGCTTGTCGGATCGAAGGTCTCCATCGTTTCGCCAAAGGTGCAGACCACACGCATGGCCGTGCGCGGTGTAGCCATTCGCGGTGAGACGCAGATCGTGTTCGTGGACACGCCCGGCATCTTCATGCCGCGGCGACGTCTGGATCGCGCAATGGTCAATGCCGCGTGGACGGGCGCAGGCGATGCTGATGCGGTTCTATTGATCGTCGATGCGCCGGATTTGATAGCGCAACCCGATGGTCTCGCGGCCCGCGATACGCAGATGATCATGGATGGCCTCAGGCTATCCGGCACCAAGGCAAGCCTTATTCTCAACAAGATCGATGGCATGAAGCGCGCCGATCTTCTGCCGCTCGCCGATAAACTGAATGGGGAAGGCGTGTTCGAGCGGCTGTTCATGGTCTCGGCGCTCAAGGGCGACGGCGTGAGCGATATCGCCGATTGGGTGACGACCAAGATGCCGGAAGGCCCGTGGCTTTATCCCGCCGACCAGGCAGCCGATATTCCATCGCGCTTGCTCGCCGCCGAAATCACGCGCGAGAAAATCTATTTGCGCCTGCACGACGAGCTTCCCTATGCCGCCACTGTGGAAAGCGAAAAATGGGAAGAGCGCCGCGACGGATCGGTGAAAATCGATCAGGTCATCTACGTCGAACGCGAAGGGCAGAAACCCATCGTGCTCGGAAAGGGCGGCGCGACGATCAAGAAGATCGGCGAGCTGGCGCGCACTGAGATGGAAGAATTGTTCGGCCGTCGCGTGCATCTGTTCTTGTTTGTGAAAGTCCAAGAGAATTGGGCGGAGAGTCGCGAACATTACCGCGAAATGGATCTGGAATTTCCCGAGGAGTGATAGTCATGGGCGACCAAACGAGCAGCACCAGCGTTTTCTGGGACAGCATGTTCTTTTTTCTGATCGGTGTTTGCTTGACCTTTCTGTATGTGCGATGGGTCAATTGGAGCACGGTATTCTTCAACAAAAACGACATCGAAAAGCAGCAGAAGCTGCAGGCGAACATGCTACGGCCATGGCGAATCTGGTTGATGCGTATTGTTGGCATCATCGCCATGTTGTTCGGCGCTATCGGCGCATGGGTCGGATCGGGGCATTCGATCCCCGACTTTACCGGTTGAAATGGAATGGGCTGACGACGCGATTGTCTTAAGCCTTCGCCCGCATGGCGAAAGTTCCGCGGTTATGGACGCGCTGACCCGCGCGCACGGAAGGCATGCGGGGCTTATTCGCGGCGCAAGTTCGCGGAAAGCGAAAGCCGCGTTCCAGCCCGGCAATTCGGTTCGTCTGACGTGGCGTGCGCGGCTGAATGAGCATCTTGGCACGTTCGCTGCCGAGCCATTGCGCACCCGTGCCGGTCATTTGATGGAGGATCGCGATGCGCTCGCCGGGCTCAACGCACTTACTTCGCTTATCATCGCGACGCTGCCGGAACGTGAAGCACATATGTTCATCTACGAGGCGTCGGAACTTCTGCTCGATGCCATCGCCTCGCAGGATTTCGCGCATTGGGGCCCGCTCTTCGTGCGCTGGGAGGCGGGGTTGCTCGATGAACTCGGATTCGGTCTCGACCTATCGGAATGCGCGGCGACTGGGGTCACAGACGAGCTGGAATTTGTTTCGCCGAAGTCCGGCCGTGCGGTCTCGCGCGCGGCTGCTGCGCCTTATAAAGAGCGGTTGCTCGAATTGCCGCAGTTTCTTCTCGGCTCGCAGAACGGTGAGCCGTCATTGGCGGATATCCGTTCTGGACTGAAACTCACAGGCAATTTCCTTCTGGAGCGCGTGCTGCGCCCGCATGGAAAAGAACTGCCAGCCGCGCGCCTGAGACTTGAAGAACGCGCGGGCCGCGAATCGGATTAGAGAAGCGCCATGGCCACAACCAAAGACGATATCCATCCCGAACAACTCGCGGATGCGCTCTCCCAGCGCTATCTCGCTTATGCACTTTCCACTATCACCCAACGCGCGCTGCCTGACGCGCGCGACGGGCTGAAGCCGGTGCATCGCCGCGTACTGTGGGCGATGCGCGCGCTGGGGCTCAATCCGAATTCCGCGTTCAAGAAATCGGCGCGCGTGGTTGGCGACACGATCGGTAAGTACCATCCGCATGGCGATCAATCGGTCTATGACGCGCTGGTGCGTCTCGCGCAGGATTTCGCGGTCCGTTATCCGCTAGTGGACGGCCAGGGCAATTTTGGCAATGTCGACGGCGATAGCGCGGCGGCAATGCGTTACACCGAAAGCCGTCTGACAGAGATTGCACAAACTCTGTTGGAAGGACTGGACGACGACGCGGTCGATTTTCGCCCCAACTACGATGGCGCCGAAGAAGAGCCGGTGGTTATGCCGGCGGCATTCCCGAATTTGCTCGCCAACGGATCGAGCGGCATCGCGGTCGGCATGGCGACGTCGATCCCGCCGCACAATCTCGGTGAATTGTGCGCGGCGCTGACTGTGCTGATCGAAAATCCCAACACGCGAGACGCGACGCTTCTCAAACATGTAAAAGGACCGGACTTTCCGACCGGCGGCATCGTGGTCGAGCCGCCGGAGTCGATTGCGGAATCTTATCGCACAGGGCGGGGTTCATTTCGCGTCCGCGCCCGCTGGAAGAAGGAAGACATCGGCCGCGGGACTTATCAGATCGTTGTCAGCGAGATTCCCTATCAAGTTCAGAAAGCCAAGCTGATCGAGCGCATTGCAGAGCTGATCGAGCTGAAGAAGCTGCCATTGCTGGACGACATCCGCGATGAAAGCGCCGAGGATATTCGCCTCATTCTGGTACCCAAGAGCCGCACGGTCGAGCCGGAAATTTTGATGGAGCAGTTGTTCCGGCAAAGCGATCTGGAAACGCGCATCCCGCTCAATATGAATGTGCTCGATAGCGGTATCATTCCGCGTGTGATGAGCCTGAAAGATGCACTACAGGCGTTCATCAATCATCGTCGGAATGTGCTGGAGCGACGCTCCAAGCACCGGCTGGAAAAAATCGCCGCGCGGCTGGAAATCCTGGCCGGATATCTGATCGTCTATCTTGACCTCGATAAGGTCATTAGAATTATCCGCACCGAAGATGAGCCCAAGCCGAAACTTATCAAGGCATTCAAACTCACCGACGTTCAGGCCGAAGCAATCCTCAATATGCGGCTGCGGTCTTTGCGCAAGCTCGAGGAGATGGAAATCCGCCGCGAACACGACACGCTGTCGAAAGAGCAGAAGGATCTCAAGAAGCTGCTCAGCTCGGAGAAACTGAAGGACGAAAAGCTGATCTCAGAAGTCAAAGTGATCGATACGAAGTTCGGCTTGAAAACCACACTCGGCAGTCGACGCACGGAGATTGCGGGCGAGGCGGCGGCGGAGAAGATTTCGGCGCTCGCCGAAGAAGCCGCCAGCATCGAAACGGCGGTGGAGAAAGAGCCGATCACCGTGGTCTGTTCGGAGAAGGGTTGGCTGCGTTCGCTCAAGGGCCACCAGGAGCCGAACGATTCCATCAAATACCGCGAAGGCGATCGCGCGCGTTTTTGGGTGCATGCGCAAACGACCGACAAATTGATGATCTTCGCAACGGACGGCCGCTTCTTCACCCTCGATTGCGCCAAGCTGCCGGGTGGACGTGGCAATGGTGAAGCAATCCGCGCATTCATCGATCTTCCTCCAGAGTCCGATCTCGTCGATATGTTCCCGCATGTGGCCGGCCGCAAGTTGCTGCTCGCGGCGACAACAGGGCACGGCTTCATCACCAACGAAGACGATGCACTGGCAATGACGAAGTCCGGAAAGCGCGTGATGAATGTGAAAGCGCCGGGTGAGGCGGCTGTGTGCGCATTCGTCGATGGCGATCACGTTGCCGTCGTCGGCGACAATCGCAAGATGCTGATTTTCCCGATTGCGGACTTACCGGAAATGGCGCGCGGGCAGGGCAATTACCTGCAACGCTACAAGGATGGTGGCTTGCTCGATGCCACGACCTTTACCTGGAAAGAGGGTTTGAAAGACGAAAACAATCGCGTCTTCGAATCCAGCGAATTGAAAGAGTGGAAAGGTACCCGCGCCCAAGCCGGCCGCCTCGTTCCGCGCGGATGGGCAAAGAGCGGGAAGTTTGCATAATCGCGCCTTCGTCATTGGAGACGCGCATGGACTTCCACGAAATTCTCTACACCGTCGATGGGCCGATCGGCGTCATCGCGCTCAATATGCCGCAATACAAAAATGCGCAGGGCTATCGCATGCTCGACGAGATCGATGGGGCGTTCGATCTGGCAGGTGCGGACAAAAATGTGCGCGTGCTCATCATTCGTGGCAGCGGTGGGAATTTCTCGACCGGGCACGATCTTGGAACGCCCGACGCCATCGCCTACCGTAAGGCGCAGAACGCAGCGCCAGGCATCGAGACCTATGAACAATTCCGCAAATTCAATCTCGATCTGCTGGTAAAGTGGCGCAATTTCCCAAAGCCGACGATTGCGATGGTCGAAGGCTACTGCATCTATGCCGGATGGATGCTGGCCGCGTGCTGCGACATCGTCTTTGCGGAAGACAAAGCGCAATTCCTTGCCGGCTTTGTCGAATACATGTCGATCCCGTGGGACATTGGCATCCGCCGGGCCAAAGAGCTGTGCTTCGAGAGCCGCTTCATTTCCGCCGCTGAAGCCGCGCAATATGGCTTTGTCAATCGCGTGTTGTCGCAAGCCGATCTTGAACGCGAAACATTTGCTTATGCCCAGCGTGTCGCGGAGAACACACCGGGTGTCCTACGCTATGCAAAGTTACAAATGAACAAGGCGCAAGATGCGCAGGGCTTCCATCGCGCTGTCGAGGATTCCTTCGGCGATTATTTTGCGATGATGAATCTGCTGACCGATGAATGGCGCACACCTGGCGAGCGGCGTCTGGCGTCGGTCGATCTCGCCGTAAAAGGCCGCCGCGGCGAGCGCTTCGGTCTTAAGAAGAACGGGTGACAGCGCGCTTGAAACTGTTACGTTCGGCGTCAGAGGAAACGCGCCCGAAGAGGCCTTAGTGACAGATCAAAACGCCGCCGTTGAGGCAGGCGAAGCCGGGTTGCCGGACGGCGCGGTGCTGACCGGCCCGGCGCATGCTGCAAACACGTCGGGCCGCAGCTATATTCTTTTTATTCTCACACTCGTTTATGTCGTGAATTACCTGGATCGGCAGATCCTGGGAATATTGCTGCCTTACATCCAGAAGGAATTCGTGCTCAGCGATTTTGAGGGCGGATTGCTGTCGGGCACTGTATTTGCCGTCATCTACGCGACGCTTGGAATTCCTTTGGCGACGTTCGCGGACCGTTACAGCCGCCGCAATATCATTGCGATTTCTCTGGCCACGTTCAGCCTGATGACGGTGTTGTCCGGTTACGCGCGCTTCTTCTGGCAATTGCTGGTGACACGCTTCGGAACGGGCATCGGCGAAGCGGGCACCGGCCCATCGATCAATTCTATGATCGCCGATCTCTATCCGCCGGAAAAACGCGCCGGTGCGTTGGCGTTCTATTCTGCAGGATTGAACATCGGCTTGCTGCTGGGTTTCTTCGGTGGAAGCTGGATGCTGCAGCACTATGGCTGGCGCTCGGCGTTCATCGCATCGGGCGCGCCGGGGCTGCTGCTCGTCTTCCTGCTGTTGTTCACGGTGCGCGAGCCCCAGCGCGGACAGGTTGACAAACTCGCGGACACCGAAGCCGCGCCGCGCTTGATGGAGGTCGTGCGCTATCTCGCGAAATTGCCGTCGTTCAAATGGATGGCGCTTGGTTGTGCGATGAGCGCGTTCGGCGGCTATGCGGGTCTCTATTTCGTGCCGAAATATCTCATCGTCTCGCATCACATGACACCGGTGCAGGTTGGTGTCGCGTTGTCGCTGCTCACCGGCGCGTTTGGCGCGGTCGGCACCTACGGTTCCGGTGTCTTGTCCGATCGCTTTGGAAAGAAAAATGTGAACTGGTACATGTACGTGCCGATCATTTGTACGTGGGCCGCGATCTGTTGTGCTCCTTTCTTTTATTTGTCATCGAGCACGACGATCACGCTGATCGCGGCTATTGGCCCGTCGATGTTAGGTGCGACTTATCTCGGGCCATCCTATGCGATGACGCAAGGCATGGTGCCGCTGCGCATGCGCGCTCAAGCTATTGGCCTTCTGCTGTTCATCCTGAACATGATCGCGCTCGGTCTTGGGCCAGCGACGGTTGGGTTGGTGAGCGATCTGCTGAAACCTACGTTCGGCGCCGACTCGCTGCGCTATGCGCTGATGACCACCATGATCAGCGGCTTCGTCGCGACCCTCTGCTATTGGCGCGCGACCCGGACGCTCAAAGCGGATTTGGCGAAGGGAAGTGCCGCAAATTTCATCAATTGAGACCGTTTACGGCGTTTCTCCCGCAAACCGGCGAGCCGGTCTTAAGAATTTGCCTTGCCTGTCTGCGGCTTTTTCGTAATCCTGTTAACTGTTTAGCGCCCCGAAACGGGGCGACGGGTGGGGGCATGCGTAGCCTTGCGCCCAACAGGGCGCACGAATGGCGGTTCGGCAACTCAGCACACTCTATCTCGCGGCGGCGTCGAGCTTCACCGTGGCCATCGTGCTGTCGCAGCATCCCACACTGAATCGTGCAGCGCATGAAGGCGCGCATCTGACGGGCGTCGGGGTTATGAACACTGCCGTTGCCGTCAACGATTACATTTTTACGCCTGGCTGGCATCTCGCGCGCGACGTGTCGACATCGCTCTATCGCTCTGCGATGAGCGAGATGAACCCAGCAACACCGCAACGCATGGCGGCAAACGCGCCTGCGAAGAAAATCGAACATGCTCCGGCGGCTGTGATCGCCAACGCCACGCCCAAGAAACGCGCGTCCGTTCGTCGGGAGATCGCGCAAGCAGCGCCAATGCTGCGTCCGCCGATTATTGAGCAACAGCCGGAAGCGAAGCCGTCGGTACAAGCACAGACCGAAGTGGCATCGAACGCACAGCCGAAATTCACATTGGTGCCTCAAGCAGCACAGAACGCCGCGCCGCCGAGCGTGATCAACGCCGAGCCGGCAGCAGCGCCGCCCGATCATCCACCAAGCGCCGCCGAACTGGTTCAGATCGAGCAGCATTTTCGCAGCAGTCTCACGAAAGAGATGCTGGCGAATTTCGAACTCTTTCTATTCGTGAGCAAAGCCGATCACGGCTCTGCAGCGCAACGCATGTATGTGTTTCAGAAGCAGGGTAACGGGAATCTCAATCCGCTTTACAACTGGCCGGTTTCCACGGGGCGCGAGTTGGATGAGTTCGCGCCGAACGGGGCGCACGCGCCGAGCATCACGCCGGCCGGTTATTACGAACTCGATCCGCATCGGATGTATGCCGATCATTTCTCTAGCGAATGGCGTCAGCCAATGCCTTACGCGATGTTCTTCAATTGGGAGAACCGCGGCTTTCAGACCGGCCTTGCGATCCACGGCGCGACTGGAAAGGACATTGGTCTTTTGGGTGAGCGCGCCAGCGCGGGCTGCATTCATCTGGCGCCGGAAAATGCGCGCGTTCTCTTTTCGCTCATCAAGGCGGACTACAAAGGCCTTATGCCAAAATTCGCCTATGACAAACGCACGGCGACGATGAGCAATCAGGGCGTCATTCTCCACACGACCGATGGGCGCGTGGAAATGGAAGATGGCTACAAGGTCCTCGTTTTCATCGAGAACTATGGCGGCGAGAACGTGGTGGCCGCGCTGTTCTGATGGTTCGAGGCCGTTGCTTCGCAACGGCAACTCATCGTGACGCAGGTGGAATCGAATAAGTCGTTATCCTGAGGCGTGATCAAGGCAAGCCTCGAAAGAGGACGTCATGCGTGGCCGGTGACGAGCCAGAGAACAATGATAATCGGAATCGGTATGCCGATTAGATACAGCAGGCACGAGCGCATCGGTTTCCCTCCAGCGGAATGACATCATAATGAGCTAATGCGGGGGAAAGTTCCCTTCAAGCGCCGCGCCGCAATTCGTAAAGCGCCACAGCCGCGGCATTCGAGACATTTAGGCTCTCTGTACTCGAGTCGATGGGGATGAATGCCGCCACATCGCACCTTTCCCGAACCAGGCGGCGAATGCCCGATCCTTCTGAACCCAAAACCAGTGCGATGTCACCTTCGCGTGACGCTTCGCCAAGTGGAGACTCGCCGTCGCCAGTCAGAGCGATCCGCCAGAAATCGTGCCCGCCCAGTTCTTCCAGAGCGCGGGATATGTTGACGACTTCGACATAGGGGATGGTGTCGAGCGCGCCCGACGCTGCCTTCGCCAGAACGCCAGATTCCGGGGGCGCGTGGCGATCCTGCACGATCACCGCCGTTGCGCCGAATGCCGCCGCCGAACGCAAAATCGCGCCGACATTGTGCGGATCGGAGATTTGGTCGAGCACGACAACAATACGCCGGCGTTGATGCCTTTGTCCGATCGCATCTTCGATCGAAAGTGCTGGGAGCTTCTCGCATTGCAGCGCCACGCCCTGATGCACCGCGCCTTCTGGTAGTAGCTTTCCAACCGCATTCAGATCGACAATCTCATGTTTCACGCGGCCAAGAAGTTTTGCACCGATCTCCTGGGCGGCGCGTTCGGTCAAAACCGCGCGCAACACCTTGCGGCGCGGGTTCGCGAGAGCGGCCTGAACCGCGTGCGTGCCATAGAGCCATAAACCCTCGGCCACGCGATGTTGCGTCTGCTTCAGAAAGAAGTGCCGGCGGTCTTTGTTGTTTTGGGGGCGCGGCATCGGATCTTTAGAGAGTTGGAGCGGGTGAAGGGAATCGAACCCTCGTCATAAGCTTGGAAGGCTTCTGCTCTACCATTGAGCTACACCCGCGACCCACACAGACATACGCGGCGAAGGATGGTGGGGGAAGTAGGACTCGAACCTACGAAGACGTAGTCAGCGGATTTACAGTCCGCCCCCTTTGCCACTCGGGACATTCCCCCAAATTCGCTCGTTCTTCGGCCGAATTTGGCAATAAGCGCGGGCGGATATCCGCAATTTGCCCTTGCGTGTCAACTCGCAGGCGAGAGCGTGATTGCTCGGGCGAGCAGGAGGTGGCTGGGGGCCGCATTTTCCAGCCAGCGAAGGCCGCGGCGGATTTCGCCGGCGAACATCTGGCGACCCTGGTTCAATACGGCATTGCGGAGAGCCGCGTCGTATTGATGTTCCGGCGCCTTAGAGTAGCGCCGCATGTCCGGGCCAGAGAGAATGTCTTCGATCTGCAGCTCCGATGCCGTGATGCCAAAATGCGAGAAGGATTGGCCGAGCGCGGATTGCGAATGGACGAGAAATTTGTCGAAATCGAGCCATAGAACGTGTTCGCGATTGTCTGCCTGTGCTTGAACAAGCGTCGTCATTTCGCTCGCCCAGCTCATCGCCACGATTTCGCCTATCGACATGCCCTGCTGCGTGAAGTGCGCATCAAGCCGTTTGTTAAGCCGAGAGAGCCGCATCGGCGCGAGTGCGTGCGCTTCGCGTGGCGAATTTTCCGCACCAAGAATGGCCGCGAGATACTGCTCCGCCGGTATGAACATGAAGATCGCCTTGGGCTTATAGGGTAGCGAAAGCGACAGTTCTGCCAGTTCGGAGGCGAAGCTCGTTACCTTGATGATCGCGCGTTGCGACGGACGGAATGTCCGCGACAAGAGTTTCAGTAGCGTCAGAAAACGCTCGTCGAATTGGTCGCCACGCCAATACTCTGGTGCATTTGCGGCTTCGAGCCGAATTTGCGCGAGTGTTCGCAGAATGGCCGGCTCGCGCAGGGCGAACACACCGGGATGCAAACCCAGCAGCCGCGACAGCAACGTTGAGCCCACATGTCCAATGTGGAAGATGAAGTGTGCGCTGGGTTCCAAATTGCTTTCAGCTACCGCACTCTGCAGTGCGCCAAAGTTGATCGGATTTGTTGGCGTGGCAGCTTTGAGAATGCGCTCGTCCAAGAAACTGGCATCGGCATAATCTTGCTCGGTCAACCGAGATAGCAAGGCGCGGTCTGCCGCCGCTTCCAACACATGCGGAAAAAGTTCGGGATATCTCGCGAGAGACGCGGCCAGCGGTGTCATCTTGGAGTTGCCGAAACGAGTTCGATCGCTTGTCTCAAGGGCGCATATTGTGCCGCGGCGTTGTCGAGCCATTGCATGCCGCGCCGAATTTCCGCATCGAATGTTTGACGGCTTTGGGCGAGAACGGTTTCGCGGTGAGCAGCATCATATTGTGTGCCCGGTGCTTTGGAATAGCTAAGCATGTCGGGTCCGGCGAGAATGCTCTCGATTTGATCTGGCGCTGCATCGATTTCCAGATGGGCAAAACATCTTGCAAGCAGAACGTGCGGCTCCGCGAGGAAGTTATCGAAATTGAGCCAAAAGATACGGTCGGGATGATTCTTTGCGGTTTGAATTAGCGTCACCATCTCGCTGGCCCAACTCATCGCGACGATCTCGCCGATCGACATTGGCTGAAGTTTGAATTGTGCACCGAGGCGGTTGTTGAGGCGCGCCTGCCGCATTGGCGCAAGTGTCTGCATTTCTTGTGTCGAGCGTTCCGAGCGCAGAATGTTGGCGAGATACTGTTCCGCCGGCAGGAACATGAAGATTGCTCTGGGGCAATAGGGGCGGCTGAGCGTCAACTCGGCTAGCTCGGAGACAAAGCTTGTCATCTTGATGACTGCGCTTTGTGAGGGGCGAAATGTCCTCGACCACAATTTCAACAGCGCGAAATACCGGGCATCGAACTGATCGTCACGCCAGTGTGGCGGTGCGCTCGCCGCGCGCAAGCGAATGTGAATCAGCGCGCGGAGAATTCCCGGCTGGCGCAAAGCGAACACACCCGGATGGGCGCCGAGCAATCGCGACAGCAATGTCGATCCCACATGGCTGATATGGAAGATAAAGTGAGCGCTGGCATCTAGGCCGGCATCGGTCACCGCCGTTTGCAGATCACGAAACTTGATTTGGCTGACTGCCAGGCTTGGCTTCTGCAGCCGTTCGTCGAGAAAGCTCGCGGAGGCATAATCTTGTTCGCTCAGATCGGCGAGAGAAACACGGTCTGAAACGAGGTCCAGCAGAATGGGGAAACGCTCCGGCGAGCGGGCGAGGGATTCGGCCAAGGGGTTCATCGGGCGTCCGGTCTGGCCATGGTTCCTATCACGACGGCGCCACGGGCGGCCAACCGGCCAAAAGAGGGCATTTCAGCCAATCCCACAGCACGGTCAGGGGCTTGGAAAGCCAAAGAATTTCTGGTTTTGGACGCTTGATCAGGTGGGGTCTGGCTGGTAAACCCTCGCCCCTTGGCAAACAGATCAACGCGCTGGCGGGAACTCCGCTCCCGGCGCGCTGACCTTTTTGTCCGTAGGAGTGTAGCTCAGTTGGTAGAGCATCGGTCTCCAAAACCGAGGGCCGTGGGTTCGAGTCCCTCCACTCCTGCCAAGTGATGCACGAACGAGAATTGGATTCAATACGTGGCCGACGCAGCAAAAAAAACCGCGGATGACACGCCGAAGGCTTTGGCCGACGCCCCTGTGCATCGCGAAAACGCTTTGCGCTTTTTCGGCGAAGTGCGGCGCGAAGCGTCGAAGGTGACATGGCCGACGTGGAAGGAGACCTATCTCACCACGATCGTCGTCTTTGTGATGGTCGGCATCACGATGGTGTTTTTCTTCGCAGTCGATTGGTTGCTCGCGATGGGCGAGCGTTTGCTGATCGGCGCGATGGGTTGAGAGAATAGCGATGAGCGAAGCCGGAACCGCACCCAGAACCGTCGCCGATGCGCGTTGGTACATCGTCCACACCTACTCGAATTTCGAGAAGAAGGTGACGGAAGAGATCAAACGCCAGGCGAAGATTCAGGATTTGGAAGAATTCGTCGAAGATGTCGTCGTGCCGACGGAAGAAGTACTGGAAGTACGCCGCGGCCAGAAGGTCAAGGCCGAGCACAAATTCCTGCCGGGCTATGTGTTGCTCAAGGCCAAGCTGACGGACGAGGTTTATCACCTTGTAAAAAACATCGCGAAGGTCACAGGCTTTCTCGGCCAGAACAACAAACCGATGCCGCTGCGCCAGGCAGAGGTCGATCGCATTCTGAACCAGGCACACGAAAGCGCCGAGCATCCGAAGTCGACGATCACGTTCGAGATCGGCGAGCAGGTGAAGGTCGCAGATGGTCCGTTCGCGTCTTTCAACGGCGTGGTGGAAGAAGTGGACGAAGGCCGTTCGCGCCTGAAGGTCGCGGTGTCGATCTTCGGCCGTGCGACGCCGGTGGAATTGGAATTCACGCAGGTCGAAAAGATCTGAGTGCAACAGTGGGAGAGCCTGCCAGGCTCGTCAGCACCACAGCACCGTGTAGGAGGCGGTTTGTAGAGTGGCAAAGAAGATCACAGGTTACATCAAACTACAGGTGCCGGCCGGCGCGGCGAATCCCTCGCCGCCGATCGGCCCTGCTTTGGGCCAGCGTGGCCTGAACATCATGGAGTTCTGCAAGGCGTTCAACGCCAAGACGCAGGACCAGGAAAAGAACATGCCGATTCCGGTGACGATCACCGTGTTCTCGGACAAGTCCTTCACCTTCGAGATGAAGACACCGCCGGCGTCCTACTTCCTGAAGAAGGCGGCGAAGCTGTCGAGCGGTTCCAAGACCCCTGGTCTTACCTTTGCCGGAAGCGTGACCAAGGCGCAGGTGCGTCAGATCGCCGAGACGAAGATGAAGGATCTGAATGCCAACGACATCGAAAACGCGATGCTGCTGATTGAAGGCTCCGCGCGCTCGATGGGTATCGAGGTGAAGGGGTAAGCCATGGCCAAGATTACCAAACGATTCAAAAAGGCCAGCGATGGCCTCGATGTGATGAAGATGTATTCGGTCGAAGAGGCCGTGAAGCTCGTGAAGTCGCGCGCAACGGCGAAGTTCGACGAGACGATCGAGTTGTCGATCAATCTCGGCGTCGATCCGAAGCATGCCGACCAGATGGTTCGCGGCGTCGTCTCGCTGCCGTCCGGCACGGGCCGCAACTTGCGTGTCGCCGTCTTCGCGAAGGGTGCTAAAGCCGATGAAGCAAAGAAGGCGGGCGCGGACATTGTGGGCGGCGAAGATCTCTTCGAGACGGTCAACAAGGGTGAAGTGAATTTCGACCGCTGCATTGCAACGCCGGACATGATGGGCCTCGTCGGCCGCCTCGGTAAAGTGCTAGGCCCGCGCGGCCTGATGCCGAACCCGAAAGTCGGTACGGTAACAATGGATGTCACGCAAGCGATTAAGGACGCCAAGGGCGGCGCGGTCGAATTCCGCGTCGAAAAGGCAGGCATCGTTCAGGCCGGCGTCGGCAAAGCGAGTTTTACCGAAGACGCGATCGTCAAGAACGTGAAGGCGTTCGTGGACAGTGTCATGAAGGCGAGGCCGTCGGGCGCCAAGGGCACCTACATGAAGAAGATCTCGCTCTCATCGACGATGGGGCCTGGCGTGAAGATCGCGCTTGGCAGTGTCGGCGCATCGAGCGCGGTTGCGTAGTTGTCATGCTTCGAGGCGCGCCGTGCGCGCACCTCAGCATGACGTGAGTGAGTGTCGTCACCCTGAGGCGCCGCGAAGTGGCCTCGAAGGGGCAAAGAATTCGGGCGGACGATCGCCCGAACTGTCCGAGACCACCGGAGTGCTTAGGCACTTAAAAGTTCCGGTGCAGACAGGGAAAGAAACCGATTTGCGACGGAGACGTCGCCGTTCGGATTTGAACCCTGGGGCAGAGTTTGAATGTCACAGGGCTTTGCTTCGGATCGTCACGAAGCGAAGTGGATAGGAGAGCACAGTGGACAAGACCCAGAAGGCGGAAGTCGTCGAAGACCTGAATGGCGTCTTTGCGAATGCCGGCTCCGTGGTTGTCGCCCACTACAAGGGCCTGACGGTCGCCGAGTTAAGCGATCTTCGTACGCGCATGCGCGCGGCCGGAGCTTCGTTCCGCGTGGCGAAAAACCGTCTGGCCGTTCGCGCTCTTAAAGGAACGCCGATTGAAGGCATTTCCGGTCTCTTCACAGGACCGACGGGCATCGCTGTCAGTAGCGATCCAGTCGCGGCCGCGAAGGTGTCGGCAGCCTACGCCAAGGACAACGACAAGCTCGTCATCCTCGGTGGATCGGTGGGAACGACGACTTTGGATGCGAACGGCGTCAAAGCCCTCGCAACCCTGCCGTCGCTCGACGCACTGAGAGGCAAGATCGTGGGACTGCTCGTTGCACCCGCCACGAAAATTGCCGGAGTCGTTCAAGCTCCCGCAGGCCAGTTGGCCCGCGTCATCGGCGCATATTCCAAAAAAGAAGCGGCATAAGCGGCAATCACCCAACCATTCAAATCTGAAACCCAAGGAAACTGAGAAATGTCGAAGATCGAAAAGCTTGTTGAAGACCTGTCGGGCCTCACGGTCCTGGAAGCTGCGGACCTCGCGAAGCTTCTCGAAGAGAAGTGGGGCGTTTCCGCCGCCGCTCCGGTTGCCGCCGCGGCCGCCGGTCCGGCTGCTGCCGCTGCTCCGGCCGAGGCCAAGACCGAGTTCACGGTCGTCCTCACCGAGGCGGGCGCCAACAAGATCAATGTCATCAAGGAAGTCCGTGCGATCACGGGCCTTGGTCTGAAGGAAGCCAAAGACCTCGTCGAAGGCGCCCCAAAGGACGTCAAGGCCGACGTGTCCAAGGACGAAGCCGAGAAACTCAAGAAGCAGCTCGAAGGCGCCGGCGCCAAGGTCGAGCTGAAGTAATAAGGAGGCGAGGAGGGTTGAATAACCCACCCCGCGTGCATATTTCGTTCGCCCACCCCCTCTGGCGAGTCGCCCGCCAGAGGGTCGGTGGTTTTCGCTCATTCGGTACGACGCAAGGGAACGCGGAATGACTCTCTCATTCACGGGACGCAAACGGCTTCGCAAGTTCTTCGGTAAAATGGTCGAAGTGGCGGAGATGCCTAACCTCATCGAAGTCCAGCGGACTTCTTATGATCAGTTTCTCCAGGTGCGAAAGCCGGAAGGCGGCCGTCTGGACGAGGGTTTGCAGGCGGTGTTCTCGTCCGTCTTCCCAATCAAGGACTTCTCCGAGAATTCCCTTCTCGAATACGTGGATTACCACTTCGAGGATCCCAAGTATGACGTTGAGGAATGCCAGCAGCGCTCCATGACCTATGCCGCGCCGCTCAAAGTGACGCTGCGTTTGATCGTGTTCGATGTGGATGTCGAGACGGGCGCGAAGTCGGTCAAGGACATCAAGGAGCAGGATGTCTATATGGGCGACATCCCGTTCATGACCGAGAACGGCACCTTCGTCATCAATGGCACCGAGCGCGTGATCGTCTCGCAGATGCACCGCTCGCCGGGCGTCTTCTTCGATCACGACAAAGGCAAGACGCATTCGAGCGGCAAGCTTCTGTTCGCGGCGCGGGTGATCCCCTATCGCGGCTCGTGGCTCGATTTCGAGTTCGACGCGAAAGACATCATGCATGTCCGCATCGACCGCCGCCGCAAGCTGCCGGCGACGACGCTGCTCTATGCACTCGGCCTTACGCAGGAAGACATCCTGTCGAACTTCTATTCGAAGATCGCCTTCAAGCACACGAAGGATGGCGGCTGGTCCACGCCCGTCGATCCGGCGTGGATGCGCAACGCGAAGGCTGCTGGCGACTGGAAGAATGCCAAGACGAGAGAAGTGTTACTGGAAGCTGGCGCGAAGGTGTCAGTGCGCGGTCTGCGCAAGTGGCAGGAAGACGGCGTCAAACAGATCGTTGTCAGCGAGGAAGATCTCATCGGCCGCTACTCGGCGCTTGACATGGTCAATCCGGAAAGCGGGGAGATCTTCGTCGAAGCCGGTGACGAACTGACCAAGGAGTCGCTCGAGACGCTCCTCGAAAACGACTTCAAGGAAATCGATTGCATCAATGTCGATGGCATCGTCATCGGCTCCTATGTGCGCAACACGATGGCGGTGGACAAAAACCACTCCAGAGAGCAAGCGCTCATCGACATTTACCGCGTGATGCGTCCCGGCGAGCCGCCGACGCTCGATACGGCCGAGACGTTGTTCAATCAACTGTTCTTCGATAGCGAACGCTACGATCTTTCTAGCGTCGGCCGCGTGAAGATGAATATGCGCATGGGCCTGGACGCGCCCGATACGATGCGCGTGCTGCGCAAGGAAGATGTCATCGCCATCGTCAGGGCGCTAGCGGATCTGCGCGATGGCCGCGGCGAAATCGACGACATCGACAATCTCGGCAATCGCCGCGTGCGTTCGGTGGGCGAGCTGATGGAAAACCAGTTCCGGGTCGGCCTGCTGCGCATGGAACGCGCGATCAAGGAGCGCATGTCCGCCGTCGATATCGACACGGTCATGCCGCACGATCTCATCAACGCGAAGCCAGTCGCTGCCTCGGTGCGTGAGTTCTTCGGCTCTTCGCAGCTGTCGCAGTTCATGGACCAAACGAACCCCTTGTCGGAAGTCACCCACAAGCGCCGCATGTCGGCGCTCGGACCTGGCGGTCTGACACGCGAACGCGCGGGCTTTGAAGTGCGTGACGTGCATCCGACGCATTATGGCCGCATCTGTCCGATCGAGACGCCGGAAGGTCCGAATATCGGTCTGATCAACAGTCTCGCGACCTACGCACGCATCAACAAGTACGGCTTTATCGAGAGCCCGTACCGCAAGGTCGTGAACAAGCACGTCACGAACGAGGTCATCTATCTGTCGGCGATGGAAGAGGCGAAATACACGATCGCCCAAGCCAATGCGACGATCGACTCCAGAGGCCGCATCACCGATGAACTGGTGTCATGCCGCAAGAAGCTCGATTTCATGATGACGACGCCGGACCAGGTCGAGTTCATCGACGTGTCGCCGAAGCAGCTCGTGTCCGTGGCTGCGGCGCTCGTGCCGTTCCTCGAGAACGACGACGCGAACCGCGCGCTCATGGGCTCGAACATGCAGCGCCAGGCCGTTCCGCTTCTTCAGCCGGAAGCGCCGCTTGTCGGCACCGGTCTTGAGGATGTGGTCGCGCGAGACTCGGGCTCGGCCATTGCCGCCCGCCGCACCGGTGTTGTCGATCAGATCGACGCCACCCGTATTGTCGTGCGCGCGACGGAAGAAACCGATCCCACTAAGCCGGGCATCGACATCTATCGCCTGAAGAAGTTTCAGCGCTCCAACCAGTCCACCTGCATCAACCAGCGTCCGCTGGTGAAGGTCGGCGACAAGATCCAAAAGGGCGACATTATCGCCGACGGTCCTTCGACCGATCTGGGCGAGCTGGCGCTCGGCAAGAATGCGCTCGTCGCGTTCATGCCGTGGAACGGCTACAACTTCGAGGACTCCATCCTCATCTCCGAGCGCGTCGTGCGCGATGACGTGTTCACCTCGATCCATATCGAGGAATTCGAGACGATGGCACGCGACACGAAACTCGGGCCGGAGGAAATCACGCGCGATATTCCGAATGTTGGCGAAGAATCGCTCAAGAATCTCGACGAAGCGGGCATCACCTATATCGGTGCCGAAGTGCAGGCGGGCGACATTCTCGTCGGCAAGGTCACGCCGAAAGGCGAGACACCAATGACGCCGGAAGAAAAACTTCTGCGCGCCATCTTCGGCGAGAAGGCGGCCGACGTCCGCGACACGTCGCTGCGCGTTCCGCCGGGCGTTACCGGCACAATCGTGGAAGTGCGCGTCTTCAACCGTCACGGCGTTGACAAGGATCAGCGCGCGATGGCGATCGAGAAGGCGGAAGAAGAGCGTCTGGCCGAAGACCGCGACGACGAACTCGCGATCCTCGAGCGTAACATTTTCTCTCGTCTCGAGGAGATCCTGCTCAACAAGACCGCTGCGCACGGCCCCAAAGGGATGGCCGCCGATACGAAGATCACGCAAGGCGTGCTCGAGACGATCGCGCGCCATCAGTGGTGGCAGATCGCGCTGCGTAACGAAAAGGCGCAAGGTGAGATCGAAGCGTTGCGCAAGCAGTACGATGAGTCCAAGGGTCGTCTCGACGCACGTTTCACCGACAAGGTCGAAAAGCTCCGCCGTGGCGATGAGCTCGCGCCTGGCGTTATGAAGATGGTCAAGGTGTTCGTCGCGGTGAAGCGCAAGCTGCAGCCGGGCGACAAGATGGCTGGCCGTCACGGTAATAAGGGCGTCATCAGCCGCATCCTTCCCATCGAAGACATGCCGCATCTGGAAGACGGCACGCCGGTCGATGTCGTGCTCAATCCGCTCGGTGTGCCGTCGCGCATGAATGTCGGGCAGATTTTGGAAACCCATCTGGGCTGGGCGTCGTCCGGCCTAGGCCGCCAGATCGGCGCCATCGTCGATAAGGTGAAGCGCGACGGCAAACACGAGCCGCTGCGCCGTCATCTGAAGACAATCTATGGTGACGATGAGCGTCTGAAAGAGCTGGACGAACAAGGCCTGATGGAACTGGGCAGCAATCTTCGCACAGGCGTGCCGATGGCGACGCCCGTGTTCGATGGTGCCAAGGAAGCCGACATCGTGGACATGCTCGAACAGGCGGGCCTTACATCATCTGGTCAGGTCACATTGTATGACGGCCGCACGGGCGAAGCGTTTAAGCGCCAGGTGACGGTCGGCTACATCTACATGCTGAAGCTGCATCATCTTGTGGACGACAAGATCCACGCCCGTTCGATCGGTCCTTACTCGCTCGTCACCCAACAGCCGTTGGGCGGCAAGGCGCAGTTCGGCGGTCAGCGGTTCGGTGAAATGGAAGTCTGGGCGCTCGAAGCTTACGGCGCGGCCTACACGTTGCAGGAAATCCTGACCGTGAAATCCGACGACGTGGCTGGCCGCACGAAGGTTTACGAAGCGATCGTTCGCGGCGAGGACACCTTCGAAGCGGGTATTCCGGAAAGCTTCAACGTGCTCGTGAAGGAAATGCGTTCGCTCTCGCTTAATGTCGAGCTGGTGAACGGCGCGCCGACGTAACACGGAATATCGGCCTCACGGGAAACTGCGGGGCCAGCCCGGTTGAAAGAATCGCAATGAATGATCCGGAGCCAAGGCACCGGATCGGTGAAAAGGAAAGGCTCGTTATGAATCAAGAGCTGATGAACGTCTTCAAGACGCAGAACGAACAACCCCAGTTCGATCGTATCAAAATCTCGCTCGCCTCGCCGGATCAGATCCTGCGCTGGAGCCACGGCGAGGTAAAAAAGCCGGAAACAATCAACTACCGTACCTTCAAGCCCGAGCGTGACGGTCTGTTCTGCGCGCGCATCTTCGGGCCGACGAAGGATTACGAATGCTTGTGCGGCAAGTACAAGCGCATGAAGTACAAGGGCATCGTCTGCGAGAAGTGCGGCGTCGAAGTCACGGTGCAAAAGGTGCGCCGCGAGCGCATGGCGCATATCGAGCTGGCGTCCCCGGTCGCGCATATCTGGTTTCTGAAATCGCTGCCGTCGCGTATCGGCCTGATGCTCGACATGACGCTGAAGGATCTGGAACGCGTCCTCTATTTCGAGAACTACGTCGTCATCGAACCGGGCCTGACGCCGCTCGAGGATCGTCAGCTCCTCACGGAAGACGAATTCTACAAGGCGCAGGACGAATATGGCGAAGACAGTTTCACCGCCAAAATCGGCGCTGAAGCGATCCGCGATCTTCTGATGGCGATCGATCTGGAGAAGCTGCGCGATCAGCTTCGCGAAGAGATCAAGGTCGCCACGGGCATCGAAAAGCCGAAGAAGCTCGTGAAGCGCCTAAAAGTCGTCGAAGCGTTCATCGATTCCGGTAATCGCCCGGAATGGATGATCTTGACCGTCGTTCCGGTGATCCCGCCGGAACTGCGCCCGCTCGTTCCGCTGGACGGCGGCCGCTTCGCGACGTCTGATTTGAACGATCTGTATCGCCGCGTCATCAACCGCAACAACCGTCTGAAGCGCCTTATCGAGCTCAAGGCGCCGGACATCATCGTGCGCAACGAAAAGCGCATGCTGCAGGAGTCCGTGGATGCGTTGTTCGACAATGGCCGCCGCGGTCGCGTCATCACGGGCGCCAACAAGCGTCCGCTGAAGTCGCTCGCCGACATGCTGAAGGGCAAGCAGGGCCGCTTCCGTCAGAACCTGCTCGGCAAGCGCGTGGATTATTCGGGGCGTTCGGTGATCGTTGTCGGTCCCGAGCTCAAGCTGCATCAGTGTGGGTTGCCGAAGAAGATGGCGCTCGAACTCTTCAAGCCGTTCATCTACTCGCGTCTTGAAGCGAAGGGTTTCTCGCAGACCGTCAAGCAGTCCAAGAAGCTGGTGGAAAAAGAGCGTCCCGAAGTTTGGGATATTCTCGAAGAAGTCATCCGCGAGCATCCGGTTCTTTTGAACCGCGCACCTACGCTTCATCGACTTGGCATTCAGGCGTTTGAGCCTGTGCTGATCGAAGGCAAGGCCATCCAGCTTCACCCACTGGTCTGCACCGCCTTCAACGCCGACTTCGACGGTGATCAGATGGCCGTGCACATTCCGCTGTCACTCGAAGCGCAGCTCGAAGCGCGCGTGCTGATGATGTCCACCAACAACATCCTGTCACCTGCAAACGGCAAGCCGATCATCGTACCAACGCAGGACATCGTTTTGGGTCTTTATTATTTGTCGCAGGAACGCGCTGGCGAGCCGGGCGAGTACCAGGAAGACGCCAAGACGAAAGCGCCGCTGCAAGGCTTCTACGGCAACATGGCCGAGATCGAACAGGCGTTGTTCTCGGACGCGGTCACGCTGCACGCCAGGATCAAGGCGCGCTACAAGACGGTGGACGCGGAAGGAAAGCCGGTCACGTTACGGGTGGATTCTACGCCGGGCCGCATGATGATCGCGGAAATTCTGCCGCGTCATCCGAAGATCCCGTTCGAGCTCGTCAATCGCCTGCTGCGCAAGCAGGAAATCTCGCACCTCATCGACGAGGTCTATCGGCATTGCGGCCAGAAGGACACCGTGCTGTTCGCCGATGCGCTGATGGCACTTGGTTTCCGCGAGGCCTGCAAGGCCGGTATCTCGTTCGGCAAGGACGACATGGTCGTACCCGACACGAAGGAGAAGCTGATCGATGAGACGCGCCACAAGGTGCGCGAGTTCGAGCAGCAATATCTGGATGGTCTGACCACCGACAAGGAGAAGTACAATCTCGTTGTCGATGCGTGGTCAAAGTGTACCGATCAGGTCGCGACGGAAATGATGAAGGAAATTTCCGAACCGAAGATCGACCCCGTAACGCATCGCGTCAAAGAGATGAACTCCATCTATATGATGAGCCACTCCGGTGCGCGCGGCAGCCCGCAGCAGATGAAGCAGCTCGCCGGCATGCGCGGCCTCATGGCGCGTCCGGACGGCTCGATCATCGAGACGCCGATCCTGTCGAACTTCAAGGAAGGCCTCACCGTGCTCGAGTATTTCAACTCGACCCATGGCGCCCGCAAGGGATTGGCCGACACCGCGCTCAAGACAGCGAACTCGGGTTATCTCACCCGCCGCCTCGTGGACGTGGCGAATGATTGCATCATCACCACCGAAGATTGCGGCACCAAGCGCGGCGTGTTCGTGCAGGCCGAAATCGACGGCGGGACTGTTGTAGCGTCGTTGACCGAGCGCATTCTCGGCCGCACCACTGCTGAAGACGTGAAACATCCGGATACGGGCGAGGTTATCCTCAGGCGCAATAAGGAAGTCACGGAAGACGCGGCCGACAAGATCGAGCAGGCGCATGTTCAGAAAGTCCGCGTGCGTTCGGTTCTTACCTGCGAACTCACCGACGGCGTTTGCGGCAAATGCTATGGCCGCGATCTGGCGCGCGGCACGTCCGTCAACATCGGCGAGGCCGTGGGCGTCATCGCGGCGCAATCGATTGGCGAACCGGGCACCCAGCTCACCATGCGCACATTCCATATCGGCGGCGCGGCGCAGGTCGCGGGCCAGTCGAAGATCGAGGCGTCGTATGACGGCAAGGTCAAGATCGTGAACAAGAACGTCGTCAAGAACTCCGACGGCGAACTGATCGCGATGTCGCGCAATATGCAGGTCGTGATCGTAGACCCGAAGGGCCAGGAACGCGCCAGCTATCGTATCACCTACGGCGCACGCCTGAAGGTGGATGATGGCGCGACGGTCAAGCGCGGCGATCGTCTCGCCGAGTGGAATCCAAACGCGTTGCCGGTTCTCACCGAAGTCAGCGGTATCGTGAAGTTCGAAGACCTTGTCTCCGGCGTCACCATCCGCGAAGTCGCCGACGAAAAGACCGGCGTGACCAATCGCGTCGTCATGGACAGCCGTGGCACCGGTACGAAAGCGACCGGAGAGCTGCGTCCGGTCATGCTGATCGTGGACAAGAAGGGCAAGATCCTGCCGACGCAGGCTGGTGAAGCCCGCTACACCCTGCAGGCCGATGCCATTCTCTCGGTCGAAGACGGTTCGGAAGTGAAGGCGGGCGACGTTCTAGCGCGTATTCCGACGGAAGGCGCAAAGACACGCGACATTACGGGCGGTCTGCCACGCGTGGCGGAGCTGTTCGAAGCGCGCAAGCCGAAAGAAGCGGCGGTGCTGGCAGAGACTGACGGTTTCGTCGAGTTTGGCAAGGACTATAAGAACAAACGCCGCGTGATCGTGAAGCCCAAGAGCGACAAGATAGACCCGACCGAATACCTGATCCCCAAGGGTAAACACATCAGCGTGCGCGAGGGCGATTTCGTAGAGAAGGGCGATTACATCGTCGAAGGCAATCCTTCGCCGCATGACATCCTGCGCATTAAGGGCATGGAAGAATTGGCGACCTATCTCGTCAAGGAAATCCAGGACGTCTATCGCTTGCAGGGCGTGAAGATCAACGACAAGCACATCGAAGTGATCTGCCGCCAGATGATGCAGAAGCTGGAAATCACCGACGGCGGTGAAACCACGCTGCTCGCCGGCGAACAGGTCGATCTGCTCGAACTGCAACAGGCGAACAAGAAGGCCACCGATCAGGACATGAAGCCTGCCGAAGGCCGTCCGGTTCTGCTCGGCATCACCAAGGCGTCGTTGCAGACGCGTTCGGTGTTCTCGGCTGCCTCGTTCCAGGAGACCACCCGCGTGCTCACCGACGCCGCCGTCAACGGCAAGGTCGATACGCTGGAAGGCCTCAAGGAGAACGTCATCGTCGGCCGCCTCATTCCGGCCGGCACTGGCGGCGCGCAAGCTCGCCTGCGCCATGTTGCGACGGAACGCGACAAGGCCATCCAGGAAGAAGCGGCCCGCAACGCGCCGCAGCCTGTGGCTATGATCGAAGGCCCGGTGGCCGCCGAGTAATCGGCGCTGCGTTCACGCGAAAAAGAAGAGGCTGATGGAAACATCGGCCTCTTTTCTCTTGAAGATGCACTATTGTTGCGGCGGGAGGCGCGGATGAGGCTTCGGCAAATCGCCTTGGTGGCACAGGATATCGAACCCGTCGCGGCACAATTGAACGCTGTTTTCGGACTGCAGATCGCGTTTCGCGATCCCGCGGTTTCGGTGTTCGGTCTTGTCAATGCGGTGATGCCCGTTGGCGGCCAATTTTTGGAGATCGTGCAGCCGGTGAAAGACGACGCGTCTGCCGTTCGCTATCTCAGACGGCGTGGCGGTGATGCCGGATACATGCTAATCTTTCAGACAAGTGATGCCGTCGCGCATCGCGAGCGATTGGCGGCGCGAGGCGTCCGCAAGATAGCCGAGCACAATTCGCGGGATTACACCTTCACGCATTTCCATCCCGGCGATTTCGGCGGCGTGCTCACCTCCATCGACATGGTGGACGATGGCGCTACCTGGCAGGAATCGATGGGCAAATGGCCTCCGGCGGGCAAAGCATGGAAAGATTTTCCGTCTTCGTTCGATGTCCTCGGAATTTCCGGTGCGACCGTGCAGGCACGCGATCCTTTGGCGAGCGCAGTGCGCTGGGCGGAATTGCTGCAGGCCAAATGCGACGGCGATACGGTTCTGCTCGATCGCGGCGAAATCCGTTTCGTGCCGCCTATGGACGCAGACGGTACAGGGGTCGTCGGCGTCGATATTGAGGTTGTTGACCCGGCATCAGTTCGAAAGCGCGCGCAAGATGGCGCCGTTCCCGTGCGCGGCGATTCGATCTGGATCAGCGGCGTCGGATTCCGGCCTGTCCGCGCAACAAACCGCTGACATAAAACGCGCGAATTGGGAGGCGGTGCGCGGGCACCTATATTAGGCTCTCGCCATGCTGCCAAAACCGTTCACATGGGACCGCGCTGTCGCCCGCACCGGCAAATACAACGGCAAGTTCATCATCGGTGTGTGGACCACCGGGATCTATTGCCTCCCGAGCTGTCCCGCGCGCCAGCCCAAGCCGGAGAATGTCTCGATCTTCCGCACAGAAGAAGAGGCGAAGGGTGCGGGTCTGCGCGCCTGCAAGCGCTGCCGCCCCGATCTTTTTTATAAGGGCGAAGACGAGAATATCGCGCTGTTCGAAGGATTGACCGGCCGTGTGCGCAACGCGTTATCCGATTTCGCAGATGCGTCTGCCTTGGCGCGCGCCTGTGGTGTCAGTCAAACGAAGCTCGGCGAACTTTTTCGCGATCATGCGCATCTGGCTCCAGCGACATGGCTCCGGCGCGAGCGTGTGCGGGTCGCGTCCCGCGCATTGCTCGGTGGCAACAGCAAAGTTGTCGATGTCGGTTATGAGGCCGGTTTCGAAAGTGAATCCGTCTTTCATCGCCAATTCCTCGCGCTCGCACGGATGACTCCTGGCGCCTATCGCGCCTTGAACGGTGCGTCGGTCTTTCTGCTGCAACTGCCGGCTGGTTACCGCGCCCGGGAAGTTCTCGCCTATCACGCACGCGATCCCGAAGGACTTTGCGAACGAAGCGAGGGCAACAAAATCTGGAAGGCGCTGCATACGCCGGACGGTCCCATGGTTCTGGAGATTGCGTTCGAGAGCGAAGGCGCATGGTGCCGCGCGCGCGGCGAAAAGAAGCTGGGACGCGGCAGCATCGCACAGCTGCATGCTGTCGCACTGAAAATGCTCGGCCTCAACAATGAAGTATCTCTGTTCGAAACCCGCATGGCGCGCGCGCCGCGAACTGCAGCCATGATTGCCCGCCAGCGCGGTCTCAGGCTGCCATGCATCCCCACAAATTTCGACGGGTTGTGCTGGGCGATCATCGGTCAGCAGATTAATGTGAAGTTTGCCGGATCGTTGCGCCGCGAGATCATCGCGCTCGGCGGCGAAAAGGTCGGCGATATGATCGCGCATCCCTCGGCAGAGCGTGTCGCCGACATCGGCGCGGGCGCGCTGACCCGGCGCCGTTATTCGGGTTCCAAGGCGCGATATCTGATGGGCGCGGCGCAGGCCGTTGTCGAGGGCAGGCTAGACGTCGAGAATCTTTCTGATGGATCGGCGGTTGCCACCGAGAAGAAGCTGACTGCGCTGCATGGCGTCGGCACTTGGACGGCACGCTACTTCATGCTACGCGGCGGGTTCGCGGATGCTGCGCCTGTGGGCGACATCGCGCTCGCGACCGCGCTGCAGAAACTGCACAATCGCGCCGAACGCCCGGAGCACGATGAAGTTCACAAGATGATGCTCGATTTCGCACCGCATCGCAGCCTTGCCACGATGCATTTGTGGACCAGCCTGAAGGACGCTGCATGAGCGCCGCGGCGAAACGCTATTGGGCGCCGATCGAATCCCGCTTCGGCAATTTTGCGGCTTGGGTGGACGGCGAGGGCAAGCTGTTGCGCTTCAACCTGCGCGCGAAGAATGCCGCGCATGTCGATCCCCTGGCGGAGAAGAACGAGAAGGCGTTGCGCGGCGTGCAGAAGCAGGTGACCCAATACGAAACCGGCAAGCGCCAGGAATTCGATTTCGAACTGGACATGGAAGGCCCGGAGTTTCACCAGAAAGTCTGGGACGCGCTGGTCGAAATTCCATTCGGCACGACGACCAGCTATGGCGCGATTGCGAAGCGCCTAGGATTTCCGAGCGCCGCCCGAGCGGTCGGTGTCGCGAATGGCGCCAATCCCATCGCATTGGTTGTGCCGTGCCATCGCGTGATCGGCAGTAACGGCACGCTGACGGGATATGGCGGCGGGCTGTCGCTGAAGCGCGCGCTTCTCGAGCACGAAGCCCAGGTGGCCGGGACCAGATTTGATCTTTTTGGATAATCCGGTTCCCCGTTGTCATCGTCCACTTTATGCGGGCGATCCAATTTTCGAAAAGAAAGATGAATGGCCCGGATAAACCGGGCGCTAGATAAGGCCTTCGGTTGCGCCGCTTTCGGCTGTCATGCCGAGCGCGATTGCGCGCAACTCTGCGTGCGGGTTTTTCAGGAGTGCGCTGACCATGTTCGCGCGCGTAGGCTCCGGCGCGGTCGCAAGCGCTTTTTCGAACCAGTGCGCGGCGCCGGCGATGCAGCCATCGCTCATCAGCATCGACGCGTAATTGTAAGCGCCGCGGAAATATCCGCCGTCCGCCGATTTGCGA
>Ga0265340_10000220_pt1 | contig 29053 bp, 20 predicted proteins | sample 4CB225metaG_FD_202082 | JGI IMG/M metagenome (GOLD analysis project Ga0265340, IMG submission 202082) | Rhizosphere microbial communities from Carex aquatilis grown in University of Washington, Seatle, WA, United States - 4-CB2-25 metaG | ecosystem: Host-associated > Plants > Roots >...
CATGAACCGCATCAAACTGCTGCCCGAACAGGTCGCCAATCAAATCGCCGCCGGCGAGGTGATTGAGCGCCCCGCGAGCGTCGTGAAGGAGCTGGTCGAGAACGCCCTCGATGCCGGCACGAAAATGGTTTCCGTCGAAATCCAGGCCGGCGGACGCAGCCTCATCCGCGTGATCGACGACGGCACCGGCATGAGCCGCGACGACGCGCTGCTCTGCCTCGAACGCCACGCCACCAGCAAGATTCAAAGGGCCGAGGATCTGGCAGCGATTGTCACGATGGGTTTTCGCGGCGAGGCGCTGCCGAGCATCGCCAGCGTCAGCCGTTTCACGCTGACCACACGCGAACGCGACGGAAGTTCGCCCGAAGGCACGCAAATCGCCGTCAACGGCGGAACGATTGCCGAAGTCAAGGCCGCCGGCAGCGCGCCCGGCACGAGCGTCGAGGTGCGGCAGCTTTTTTTCAACCTGCCCGCGCGCCGGAAATTTTTGCGCACCGAGGAGACCGAGGCGGCGCACATCCAGCATTACCTCACGCTCGCCGCGCTGGCATTTCCCGAGGTCGCGTTCACGTTCCAAAAGGACGGGCGGCTGGTCTGGCAATTGCCGGCGCAAAAATCCGGCGCGGCCACTTCGAGCCGGCTGGAGGCCCTGCGCGAACGCCTCCGCGCCCTGCTCGGCGACGAAAAAATCCTGCCCGTGAACTTCTCGGCCGTCCTCGACGACTCCGCCCGGCCCGAGGAGGCCGATATTTTCGAGGTCGCCCAGCCCGAAAAGCCCGGCGGCAATCAGGGCTTGCCGCCCACCACCCGCCTCCCGTCGCTAAAAATCTGGGGTTTCATCGGCTCGCCGGGCGTGTCGCGCGCGACGCGCGAGAGCCAGCACCTGTTTGTCAACCGGCGCCCGGTCGAAAACCGCGGGCTCAATTACGCGCTGCTCGAAGGTTATCACACGTCCCTGATGAAGGGCCGTTATCCGGTCTGCTGCCTGTTCCTGGAAATGGATCCGGCGGCGGTGGACGTGAATGTCCATCCGGCCAAGCGCGAGGTAAAATTTCACCGCGAGTTTGATGTCCGCAAATTGGTGGCGCAGGCGGTCCAGGAAACCTTGCTGGCGTTCCATGCGCCTGCGCTCCGCTCCGACGCAACCGGCACCGCGCCGGGAAAACCGTTTGAAGCAAAACCCCCGACGGAATTCTCCGCGCCCGCGCTGCCCAACTTTCCTGATGAGTTAAAACCGTCCCCGGCGGTTGAATCACCGGGACCTTCGGTTCATCCAAAGCCTTTGAAAACCGGCCTGGCCCCGGCAAAACCGGCGGCATCTGAACCGCAAATCCCCTCTTCAATTCTCCATCCGCCATCCCCGCCGGAGACCGGACCCGCATCCATCAGCTCCCAGCCTCCCTTTGCCAGCGGCATGCCGCTGCTGAGCGTTCCCCTGCGCCTCGTCGGCGTCATCGGCAAACTGTACGTGGTGCTGGAATCCGACCGCGGACTGGTGCTGCTCGACCAGCACGCCGCGCACGAGCGGATTTTGTTCGAGCAAATGTTGAACCGGGTGGAGCAGAGCGGTTCCGCGCCGTCGCAAAAGCTGCTGTTGCCGGAGACCATCGAACTGCCGGCGCGTGACGCGATTTTTTTGCGCGAGCAACTGCCCGCGCTCACCCGGCTCGGCGTCGGGTTGAGCGAATTTGGCGAGCGGACGTTCCTGCTGGACACCCTGCCGCCGTTCGTCAAGGCCGCCGACCCGCGCCGGTTCGTGCTCGATCTGGTGGACGAGTTGAAGGCGGCGGGACGCGAGGTGAATCTGGCGCGGCTGGGCGAGCACACGATTGCCAAGACCGTCTGCCGCCATGCCGTGAAGGCCAATGACCCGCTGGGCGGCGCGGAACTGAAGAATCTGGTCGAAGATTTGCGCCATTGCGCGATGCCCTACACCTGTCCGCACGGCCGGCCGACGTTGATTGAAATGAACTACCGGGAGCTGGAGAAAAAATTTGGGAGGACGCAGTAGGGGCGGAACACACATGCACATCACGCCTGACAGCCGGGTTGTGCGGCAAATCCGCTTTTGCCGCGGGAGGATTGAGTTTAAGCTTCGTGCATGAAAGTCAGCGGCTTCACCTTTTTGCGCAACGGGCAGAAGCTCGGCTATCCCTTCGTCGAATCCATCCGCTCCATTCTGCCCATCGTGGACGAATTCGTCATTGCGCTCGGGCCGTGTGATGACGACACGGAAAAGCGGCTGCGCGCGATTGGCGACTCCAAAATCCGCATCATCCCGACGCAATGGAACGAACGGATCCAGCCGGATTACAGCGTGAAAGGGTTCGTTTACGGCCAGCAAAAGTCCATCGCGCTGTTCAACTGCACCGGTGACTGGGCGTTTTACCTCGAAGCCGACGAGGTGATTCACGAAAATGATCTGCCCAAAATCCGCGGCGCCATGGAAAAGCATCTCGCTGACAAACGCGTCGAGGCGCTGGCGTTCGATTACCTGCACTTTTACGGCAACGCGAACACCTACGTGTGGTCGCCCGGCTGGTATCGGTCGGAAGTCCGCATCATCCGCAACACCATTCCGGCATGGGGGCCGGAAGGTTTGTTTTTCATCGTGCTGGACGCGCACAAGCGCGGCCGTTATCCGCGCGCCGCGCACACGGGCGCGACGATACATCATTACGGATGGGTGCGCCCCGAAGCGCAGATGAATCTGAAGGCCTCTGCAATCCACAAATACTGGGAGAATGAACCTGCCGCTGCGGTGGATTACAGGCAAATTGATCCGGCCACGCTGAAATTGTTCACCGGAACGCATCCCAAAGTGGTTCAAGCGTGGCTACCGAAGGCGGAAGTAATTTTCCGGGCTGATCCCGATCATCGCCTCACGGCGCGCGAAAAAAAACATCGCCTGATGCTCAAGCTGGAACACTGGTTTGGCATCCGTTTCAACAAAAAGCACTACAAATTGATTTCCTGAACCGTCTCACTCCATCTGCCTGACCGGGAGTGCATTGGGTTTGACAACCAACAACCTTCTGCCTATTGTCTATCCGATGGGTAGTGGCATCAGAACGGTTACAATCGTGGTTTGACATTTGGGTCCACGCGTCGGTTATGATTAGCATCACAATTCTCACCAAGAACAGTGCCAGGCATTTGGCCAAGGTGCTTGATTCCGTCCGCTCATTTGACGAAGTGGTGATCCTGGACTCCGGTTCTTCCGACGACACGCTGGCCATTACCCGCCAGTTTCCCAACGTCAGGGTTTTCGAGACCCAGTTCAAGGGTTTTGGCCCGTTGCACAATGAAGCCACCGGGCTGGCCCGGAACGACTGGATATTCTCCCTGGACAGTGATGAAGTGATGACGGACGAACTCGTCCGGGAAATCAATGCCCTGCTGTTGGATGAAAATACCGTCTATTCTGTGGCGATGCGCAATTATTACAACGGCAAATGGATCCGCTGGTGCGGCTGGTATCCGGACCGGCATGTCCGGCTTTTTAACCGGAAAAAATCCCGTTTCACGGAGGATGAAGTTCATGAGCGAATCATCACCAATGGCTTCCAGGAGATTGCGCTGGCTGGGCCGGTGAAACATTACTCGTTCAATTGTGCCGCCGATTTTCTCACCAAGGCGCAATTCTATTCCGACCTTTTTGCCCAACAGAACCGGGGCAAAAGATCCTCCTCCATGGGCAAGGCAGTCCGGCATGGGATTGGCGCCTTTGTGAAAAGCTTCTTCATCAAACGCGGTTTCCTGGGCGGGCGAGAAGGGTTGACCATTTCCGTCGGAAACGCCATCGGAGCCTTTTACAAATATCTCAAACTGCTCGAAGCCAATCAAAGGCAGGTTCCCGCCGAACGCCCCGTGTTTGCCGTGCCCCGGCTGCGCCCTGAAGCATCCGGTCACGGGCCGGACACCACTCCCCTGACGCGCGTGGTTTTGCCGGAGCCGTCCAAGATCCCTTCCCATGCTGTTAATTTTGATGTATCACCGAGTCGGTGACCGCCGGCTGGGCAGCGGCAATCCTCCCGAGGTTCTGGAATCCCATTTTGCCGAATTCCGCCGACGTGGCCGGGTGGTGTTACCGGGAGAGCCGCTTTCCGCCGGACACCTGAACGTCTGCCTGACCTTCGACGACGCGTACGTGGATTTTTACGCGCATGTCTTTCCACTGCTCAAGAAATATTCATTGCGAGCGGTCCTGGCCGTTCCCACTGCCTTTGTCATTTCTAAAACTTCGCTTTCGATGGGAGAACGGCTTTCCGTTACGCAGGATGAAGCCATGCAGGGAGAGCTTTTCCGGATCAAGGCCCCCTTCTGCACCTGGGCGGAACTCCGCGAAATGTCCGCGAGCGGGCGGGTCGAGATCGCCTCGCATTCGCACCGGCACCCGGACCTCCGCCAGGCCGGGACGGATGTTGAATTTGAAACCGCCCATTCCCAATCATTGTTGGAACAGAATCTGAAGTGCCGCGTTTCGACGTTTGTTTATCCGTATGGCAGCGTAAACCCGCGGGCGCACGACGCCGTCCTGCGGCATTATGCCTTCGCCATGCGGGTCGGCACGGCACTCAACCGGAACTGGTCTCCACGCCGACAACCCTTGTGCCGCGTGGGGGCCGACGATACGCCGGACATCACCCGGTTGTTGCGCTGGCGTCGTCGCGCCGCCTACGGACTGAAATGGGCGGCCAATGGCCTGCGGGCCGCCGCCGGCAAATGGCAACCGCTATGACTCGCCGGGCGCCACGTCCAACTCGGCGAACGCCCGCGCACAGGCTGCAATCACCGCTTCCGTGCGAATCCCGGACACGTTTCCGCCGCCAGGCGGCGTGACGGCCCAGTCGTGGTGTTGATACGGAAAACCGGGTTCGCGCGCCGGATGGCCGATCAGCATGAGCACCCGCTTTTGCATGGCGACCGCCAGGTGCATCAACCCGGTCACTCCGCCCACCGTCAAGGTGGAAAGCTTCACCAATCCCGCGGAAACCAGCAGCGGCGTTCCGGCGGCCACCGAAAAACCCTCCGCGCGTGCGGGCTCCAGGGCCGGGCGTTCGGCAGGGCCGCCGCCGAAAAGAATTTGCAGACCGCCGGACTGCCAGTGCCGGGCCAGGGCCAGAAAATTTTCCAGCGGCCAGTTCTTATGAGGCGAACTGGTGAATGGCTGGAGAAACAGCGTGGGCCGGGCGGTATCGAGCCGGTGCGCCGCGAAAAACCGCCGCGCTTCGGCCAGCGCGTCCTCCGGCAGGTCGAATTGGTTGTGGATCCGGCCAATCCGCAGGCCGCATTGTTCCACGAGGGAAAGGTTCCAGTCCGCCAGATGCAAATGGTCATTGCGCCGGACGCCGTGGGTGTAGAGCCAGCCGCGCGGCGGGTGATAGACCGAACCGCAGCGCTGCGGCGCGCCGGTCCACCATGACAAAATTTCCGTTTCGCCGAAGCCTTGAAAATCAATCACGCGGGAAAAATTCCGCCGGCGCAACTGTCGCAACAGTTGAAAGGTGCTGCGGCCCATGGCCTTCAAATTTCCTGAAAAATAAACCGCGCGGTCGAGCGCGATGACGTCATCAATTTCCGAAAAGCCGCGCAGGAGCGGCGCATTTTCCTTCGAGACGAGGAAATGCAGCGTGGCGTCGGGGAAATTTTCACGGATGGCGTGGACGGCGGGCAGCGTGAACAAAATGTCGCCAATGGATTTGAGGCGGATGATTAAAATGCGGGTGGAAGCTTCCTCCGGTCCTCGGATGGCAGTTGGAGCGGCGTCTCTGGCTGGAGAAGCCAGCAGGCCATCGCACTTGGGAACCGCTTGCATCGATGGCCAGTATGCGTTGTGGTCACAGGGCTGTCGAGTCACAGTGTGCGCCCTTATCCATTGCCAGCCCCCCAAAACGCGCTAATGTTTCGCAGCCGGCCACTGCGCGCGGACCAGGGTGGCGAAAGGATGAAGAACAATTTACTGAATCATTTTTTCTGGCAGCCGACCGGCGCGGTTTCGTCGCTCGCCGCCCTGCCGGTTGCGGGCAACGTGCTGGTGAAGAACGATGTGACTCTTTCCGTCAGCGGAAGGAATTCCGGGCCACATCCGTTGATTGTCGCCGGGCTGGCGGGGGGCAAAATCATCGGCGATTTGCGGCTGGCGGCCACGTGCGATGATGTGGTGATTGGCGGCATCCAGCTTGTGGCTGGCTGCGACAATTTCCACGATCTTCAAAATCATTATGCGCTGCGCCGCCGGCGTTTTCGAATTCCACAATACCGGCGCTGCACGGCGCTGCTGCTGGGTGCGGCCAACGGCGACAATTATTATCATTGGCTGATGGAAAGTTTGCCCCGCTGGAAAATGCTTCAGGCGGCGGGATGGTCCGATTACGATTTTGTCCTGTTGCACAGCCGGCCACGCCGCTTTCAGGAGGAAACGCTCGACCGCCTGGCAGTGCCGGCGACAAAATGTTTGCGCCCATCGAAAAATTTCATTCACCACTTCGATCGTCTGATGGTGCCGACGATGCCTTATCCGCAGCGGCAGATTGCGCCGTGGACCTGCGACTGGGTGCGCTCGCTTTTTCCGGAACGCACGGGCGGTCCGGAACGGATTTACCTCAGCCGGCGCGGCGAGCGGCGGCGGCGGCTGGCCAACGAAACTGAACTGGAAACCCGGCTTCACTCCTTGGGGTTTGTTTCCCTCCAACCTGAATATCTGACCGTGGCGGAACAGGCCAGGTTCTTTGGTTCGGCAAAATGTGTGGTGGCTTCGCATGGAGCAGGGCTGGCCAACATGGTCTTCGCGCCAAAAAATGCGCTGCTGGTTGAGTTGTTTCACCCCGACATCCTCCGGCCGACGTATCGGAATCTTGCCGCCGCCTGCGGACAGCGATATGCCCCGGTCATTGGCCGTAAGACCCGGAGTGAAACGGACGATGACCGGGCGGAGTTTGAAATCGAACTGGCAGACGTGCTGCACATTTTGCGGGAGAGTTCTGGATAAACGGCCGCAGACGGACACCTCATCTCGACGACGATGCATCGCGCCTGATCCGGGGACAGGGCCCCTTTTGTTTGTTCATTGCAACGCAGGAACTGGCAGGGGCGCAGGGTGATATTTGTCGGCGTCGCGCATGAAGATTCCTTGATTCGACGGCGGCGGCTTGGAGTTGTGGTCGTGTCCTTCCACTCTTCCGGCAAAGGCGACCGCCGGAGGCTTGCCCGGTTGCAACCGTTGTGGCGTTGGTTTTTCGGAACAAACGCCTCACAGAAACCCGGGGAAAATGTCGTCCCCAAGGGCTTTCATTTGTGGTATTCCGATTCCCTTCGCGAACCTGGCGCGCAATTCGACCGGGTAACGGCGTGGACGGCGGGCAGCGTGAACAAATTGTCGCCAATGGATTTTGGCCGGATCAGCCGGATTTTCTCGTCGCGGACCATGTTGAATTTACAGTGCCATCCCGGTTCATCAACCGGGGACTTCGGATAAAACACCCATCGCGGCCAGCAAGGTCTGGCGATAGGCCGACCGGGAATAACGCCGGGCGTAAGCCCGCGCGGCAGCAGAAAATCTGGCCGTTGCATCCGGTGAACACCCCATCGCTTGCTGAATGCGCTCGCGAAGCGCTTCCACGTCACCGGAAGGGAACAACCACCCCAATCCTTGCTCGCGAGTGAGCCGGCCCAGCAGTTGTTCATCAGAGACTATGACCGGCTTGCCGGCGGACATGGCGCGCGAAAGCACGCCGCTGGTCCCGAAATGATTCAAATACGGCAGCAACACCACGTCACTGGCGGCGAAACACAACTTCTCTTCTTCCTCGGAGACGTAGCGGTTGATGCGACGCGCGCGGTTTTGTCGCACCAGCGATTCCAAAGTTTGTGCGGTTTCGCCGGCGGGATTTTGCTGACCGGCGCATAAAAGAAAGGCCTGGGAATTCGCCGGCAATGATTGCATGGCACGCACGGCCAGGTGCAATCCTTTGCGCCGGTAGCCGCCGCCGTAAAACAGGAAGACCCGCTTGCCTTCCGGCACACCCAGTCGCCCCCGGGCAGCGGTTGGCTCAATATCATAACCCGACGGACAGGGATCGGGCAGGAAAAATACCGGCGCGGACGGGAATGAGTTTTGCAGATCCCGCGCCAGATATTCGTCCACGAACAGAAGCTGCCGCAGCCAATTGTGTTTGAGCAGGCGTTGGAACCCAATCTGTTTGAGCCAGCGATTGGGCGACCACCGGGGTGCCGCCAGAAAACGCGGACGATGGTAGATGCCGCCCAGCCGCCCTCGCAACGCCACGGGCGGGAGGATGCCAAGTGCCCCGCGTCGCCAGATTTGCGACGCGATTTCGTCAAACGCGCAGAGAAAAACCTGATCGGCGCCGCTCTGTTGCAGGCAACACGCCACGGAACCGGCCTTTGGGTCGCCCTGCCGCCGGACGGTCGCGTCGTAGGCGTTCATTAACGCGACGGCGGGCTGAAACTCACCGAGGCGTTCGCGAACCTGGCGCGCGTTTTCCGCCCGCAAATCCACCGCCAGCGTCAGCCGCCAGCCGGCCGAGAGCAGGTCTTCGACGATGAATCGCAACCAGCCGGGGTGGTGGCCTTCGACGCGCGGTTCGTAGAGCAGGAGGTGACCGGGAAAACCAACGGGAGGAGAGGTCATGAGGAAATATTCCTGGGTAATTGCGACTCGCGGACCTTGACGTAACGCAAAAAGGTGTAAAATGCCGTCAACCAGGCAATGGCCATTCCCTGCCAGCCGTCAAGGAACCCCAGACGAAACAGATAGGCGCGCCAGAACCTCCACACCGGACGCGCCAGCAGGTCAAGGAAAGTCACCGTTTTCCCCTGCTCCGCGTAATGCCGGACGAAGTCGTCGGCATACTGCACCGTCTTGGCGATCTGGCGGTTGATCGTTTCAGTGGTGTAATGCAGCAAATCGCTGCGCAACTGTCCAACCCGGCCCTCAACAAGCAACTTGGCGTGCGGATCCACACCGCTCCAGTGCGCCTGACCCTTGCGCCAGAGCCGAGTCTGCCGGTCGGGGTACCAGTCGCCATGGCGGATCCACCGGCCGCAGTAAAACACGCAACGGGGAAATCCAAACGCGGAGCAAACGCCGGGTTCGGCAATCGCACGCCGGATTTCGTCGTGCAACGCGGGTGAAATCTCCTCGTCCGCATCCAGACCGAGAATCCACGGTTCGGTCGCCTTGCTGGCAGCGGAATTTTTTTGGGCGACGTGGCCCTTCCACGGTTCGCGGAACACTTTTGCCCCGAAGGATTCGGCGATTTTATCAGTGCCATCGTTCACGTCATCGTTGAGGACCACCACGATTTCGCTGGCCCAGCCCGCAACGCTGTCAAGAGCGCGACGGATGCGCGGCGCCTCATTGCAGGCAATCAGGCAGACGGAAATCGGCAGGCGTTGTGCGGTGGTCATGGTGTCGGCTTTCAGTCCGGTCCGATGCTTCCGCGGTCCGGAACCGTGCGAAGCTTAACTTAAACTTCCCACAACCCGCAAAAAGTTTGTTGCGTGCCATTTGCACCTGCCAGCATCGGCCTTCCGGTGCGATTTCAATGATGAACCTGACATGTCGGAGCGATCCCTATAAATTCATTCCCCGACGAGGCGCCGCCTCCGGTTATTCTATTTGTCCAATGCTTTCCCCGTTGGTATGAGTGGGCGTTCCTTTTGTTGAGTCCTGCCAGTCGTGTGGCAGAGATGCTGGCCGACAGATGTTTGGGCCTGCCCGTTTCCATTTCCCGGTAAGTTGAAGGAATGGCGTCCGGCCCGATTTCCAGGATTTTCATCCCTTCAGTGAAGAAGGGTAAAGCGCATTGCCGGAACAAAAGAATACTATTCTCGCACGTGAATTACGTTATTAGTTCGCTGTGTTTCTTTTGTCGAAGCAATGACCGTTTATGACGACCAAACCAAACCGCAACGTCCTCGACGAATAGCCGGGCATCTAACCACCTCGTTCGGCCGGTCATTTTCAGGAATAGCTTGCGATAATCACTAGCTGCCTGATAGCGCCGGCCCAATCTTGGTTTCCCGCCGATCCAGTGTATTATTGCCGGTCGTTTCCAATTCCGGGGCATAAAGCGATCTTCAGGACCGTATGTATTTTCAGCGGGGAAGATTTGCAACCTGTGTCCGCTCGTTCGCGGAACTCCATCACGCAATGCCCGCCAGCGCAAATAATTCAGCACACCTTGCTCGTAATTACGCCAGCATGGCAACTGGCGCAGTTCCAGCAAACTTGCCTTGGAATATACGCCGCGCCGGGCAAAAAAAACGCCGTTATTAGCCAATTCCCGGCCGTGCCAGTCCAAAGCAGGGTCCAAGTTATTGATGAAATCCACATCGAACACATAACGTTGAACTTCTTCCATGGTCCGCATAATGCGGGGACTGTTGAAATCGTACCCCGCAATGAAATCGTATTTATCGAACTCGGCGTATGCGCGCACATCTCCCCAGATCAAGGTGTCCGCGTCAACATAGAGGAAACGTTCGTAAGGACTCATCCAGAATACGAGCAATTTCACCCAGAATCCGGTACAAAGCCGCGCACATTCACTGCCAGCCACTTCCTGCGCCACCATTCGTTTCACGTTGGGGAGCTGTTCCAATTGCGTCGTGTTTGTATTGGGGCCGTCCACCAGCAACGTGATTGGAATGTCTCCCATGGAATGCCGGATGCTCGCGCAACACGCCTTTGCCAGATGCACGTCTCCGGCCGAAACAAGAATGATGACCCCATCCAAACTCCCGCAAAAATCTTGTTCTGACGGCGGTGGAGGCGGCAGACTCTCAACACGGGGGTCAAGATAGCCGGGAGGAACTTGAGTGGGCGGCATGGTGGTGGATGGTCGAAGCTTTACCAGGTGGGTGGTTGCACGGGGTGCCGGCGATGCCGCTTCACCAGTTGCCATCGTCCAAAGATACGCCCAAAGAAACAGGATTTATGTTTTAACAGCGCGACCGGTGTAATCTTTTGCGTAGCGGTCATTTTTTGAGATTTTACAGCGAACCTTCAGGTTTGAAAACAAAACTTTCGCTTTCTGGCGTCATTCATGAATGAGTTGACGGCGTTTAATTTAGTATAATCAATGACCGTCTACGGCTGCTTTATTTATCCGAGGTCTTCCCGCCGGGATTTAGCGCAAGGTTTGCAAAGTTTCGGCGGCAGCGAGCCCCGTTTGAGCTGCCGCTAGCAATTTCGGTGTTTCAATTTCCTGCAATGCCGCGTGTGGGTTGCTGCCGGTGCCGAAAATGGTCCGGAATTTTTCACCGAATGAAATCCATGTTTCCGAGCCGGGATTATCCGCTCAGAACGATGGCGATGCTGCTCACACTTGCTTTTGAAAAATGCGTTGCCCCGCGCGCTTAACATTCCGATTATATGAGCTATGTTACGGAATTTGCCTCGCCCGCTCTTGTGGCGACCCAAGGGTTACGTCCCATCACTGGCAGAATTGAATGCTTCTCACGGAGTAGTGGCGAAAAGCGATATCAGGATCAGTTTCAACGATCGGGGTGAGAACGGTCCGCCTTTGAGCGTAGTTGAACTGGCGGAGGGTCGAATTGTTGGAGAATTAAGACTGGTTGTTACCCGGAACAGCATCGCCGTTGGGAAACTCCAATCCTTGGCCGGCAGCACGAACCCAACGAATCATTATTTGTTGCGGAATCCCCGGTTCCGCCTGTTGCGTCGCTTGCCAGGTGTTGCCTTGCTGATAGGAATGCCTGAAAGCCTCAACTATTACCATTGGCTGCTAAACTGTTTGCCACGTTGGAAGCTGCTGGCGGAAGCGAATCGTGTTCAGGAATATGATTATGTGCTGGTAAATTCGCGCATGTGCAAGTTCCAAGAAGAAACTCTGGATCGTTTGGGGGTGCCACAAGAAAAACGGCTGCACTGTTCCACAATGATGCTGTATCAATTCGACCGGTTGATAGTGCCTGATATGCCACCGATGTTTCGGGTGCCAACTTGGGTGAGCACATGGGTGCGGACATTGTTTCCAGAACGTGACGGCCACGCGTCCAAACTTATCTACATTTCCAGGCGTGCTTCACCGCGCCGCCGGCTCTCAAACGAGTTGGTGCTGGAAGAACGTTTGCAACAGATAGGATTTGCAGTCGTCCAACTGGAGCACTTGACGGTTTCCAAACAAGCCAAACTATTCAGTGCGGCAGAAATTATCGTCGCACCTCACGGAGCGGGTCTAGCCAACGTCGTTTTCGCAACACCGGGAGCCTGTGTGATTGAGTTGTTTCATCCTGACAACGTGAATCAACTTTACGCGGAACTCGCAGCCAACTTGGGGCTAAATTATGACAGGGTGGTGGGAGACTGCACTCGCACATCAAAGACATCTGATTTTGTGATTTCTATTGAAGATGTTGTGCAGACGCTGCAAAAGCAGCGAGCTTTTTAGCCGTTCGGAAGCATGTGAAGTTTTTTAAAGGATTTGTTTCGTGACGCGAAGTACTGCGCCAATTGCTTCGCACAATTGCTCCGTATTAATCCCCTGTAACGCGGCGTGCGGGTCGTTGCCAGTGCCGAAAACGGTCCGGAATTTTTCACCGGACGGAATCCAACCCTCTGAACCAGGATTGGGGCGGAACCACGACACGGTCGGCGTGCCGGTCATCAAGGCCAGATGCAGCGTCCCGGTGTCACCGCAAAGGTGGACCGCGCTGTGCTGAATCACCATGGATAATTGCAGCAAATCCAATTCGCCGGCGAACGCCCGCCATGGCGGGCGGGACAACCGTTTGAGCAACGATTCCATTTTACCCCGCTCGCGTTCCGTAGGCGCGCAGGAGAGCACAAGTCTCTTTTCAGGCCAGCGCATCTGCAGTCCGGAGATAAGTTCGACGAGTTGTTGAGGTGGCAGTTCCTTGCGGTCATCGGTCGTGAATGGACTGATATGAAAATAGGTCCCGGTGTCCGCGATGAAAATGTTCGCCGCCGCCAGATGCGCAGGCTTGATTTCGACGTGAAACTCCGGCGGGCCGGACGGAAATCCGACTTCTTCCAGGCACCGGCAATTCTGCACGTAAACCGCCTCCGTCGAAAAAGGATACCGGACAATTTCAGTGAACCGGTGCCGCCAGAAAAACGTATCACCACCTTTTGGCGCCCGGCCCAATCGCTCGCGCGCCCCGCTGAACAACGTCAGCCAGCTCGAGCGGTCGGACCCGTTCAGATTGATGAGCGCATCGAACCGTTCCCGGCGCATTCGCCTCACAAAGTCCAGATTTTCCTTCAGCGAGGCGTGTCTCGGAAAGCGCGGATAGCCCCAGACGCGGTCCACCCACGGCGCGCAGTCCAGGAACGATGCGACGTGTGCGGCGGCGCCGACATGCAGTTGCGCCTGCGGGCAGGCCCGACGCACCATCCACAACGCCGGCAGCGAATGAACCATGTCCCCCAGAAAGCCCAAACCAAAAAACATGATCTTTTTGGCGTGGCGGGTGCGCTCCCAAAAATTGTCTTGGTCGGCGGCCATCATGGTATTTCGCGCAAGTCTGAGACGCGAAATTCGTTTCGTTCGATTCGAGCCTTGTCATCACGGATAATAAACAGCGGTTTGTTACCGTAGAAGGACGCCCACATCGAAAAGGTGCTCAAAGGTCCTAAAATATAGTCGCACTTGGCCAGCGCGCACATGTCTCCCACAGCCGAACCGGCGCCGATGCCCACCCGTAATCCCGGGAATTCGTGCTCGTGCCGGGGTTCGTCGCTGCACGCAAAAAATGCCGCCTTGCCGCCCGGAAACTGCTCTGCCAGATCCTTCATCCAGACCGCGTATTGCGAAGCCGGGAAGAAGCTCTTGCCTCCCTTCCATGCGCGATAGTCCCCATGGCGTATGTGAACCCCCACAACAACATCCGCTTGCTGCCGGAGCCGGGCCACCGCCTGGCGACTGGCCTGCTCAATCTCTGCCACCGGCTGGAAATAGGATTTTATTTTCTCAGCGTGACGCTGCACGAGGCCGGGCGCTCGAAAGGTCCAGCCATTCACCAATACGATCCTGGCGTCGCGGATTTTGTCCTGGACCTCCGGACCATCAAGCGCGGTGATCTTCTCCGTTGGGCTTTGACGCAAGGTGAAGATTCTTTTGCCAAAAATAGGATAACGCTCATTCAGCAAACCAGCCGCGCGTGCCGCGTGAAAGAAAATCCGCGTGCCGCGGATGGCGTCGCCAACGCCGGGAACGATGTCCAGCCAGCTTCTTCGGGCGGCACGAGGATACCGGCAATAGATGTCGCCCCGCGTCGCCTCGAAGGACCTGGCGTAGGAATGGAACGTGGGGTTGACCACGCGATGTCCCCGCTCCTCCGCCAGGGCAATGAAATTGGCGAACAGGATGATGCGATTGGCCAGGCGGCCGCACCGGCCCGAGATCACAAAAAGTTTGCCCTTCCGCGACACTGGCGGCGTCGCGCGCTGACCGCCTTTCACCGGGCGATGGTCCTCCCCGGAAGCGGGGTTCTTCGTAGTGGTCATCGTGAAATCGCTTTGTCGCTCAATCAGGTTTTCTTGCAGCCGGCTTTCTTCGGCCCGTTTCAAGACGATGTCAAAGACACGCTTTGGTGAGACCGGCCGCCTCGATTCAAGGACCTGATGAGCGAACCAATAAATGACACGCCGGTTCGTGTAAAGGCGCAAACCGCATGGAAATTTAACCGTGCCCCGCAGAAAAATTCTCGCTTTCTTTCGCCAAGCGCCAACAATACCGGTGTCGAATGATAACGTTCCTGCTCAAAGTCTGGGGTTTGGCCAAACCCTACCGCACGCGACTATTTCTCGGCGTGCTCACGGGCATCATCAGCGGTTTGATGGCGCCTTTGATGATTGTCACGATCACGTTTGTATGCAGCGTCATATTTCCGACGGCAAACCCTGCGGAATCGGCAAGCCCGTTGCCCCGAATGCCCGCCATCATGACGCAATGGTTTCAAGCCGCGCGCGAGGCAATGGACCAGGGGTTGCGCCAGCATCCCGGCACCGTGATTGCCCTCGTAGCCTTGATCCCGTTGGTCATGTTTTTACGCGGCTTGTTCGGCTACCTGAACGTCTATTTTCTCCAATGGACGGCCATCCGCGCCGTTAACGACCTTCGCGAGCGCCTCTTTTCACATTTGTTGAACCTCTCCGCCGGTTTCTTCACCAAAAACCGCAGCGGTGAACTGATCTCGCGCATCATGAGCGACACCTACGCGCTGCAAAACGTTTTGAGCGGTGCAACCTCGGTCATCATCCGTGACCCCGTCACACTGGTCAGCGTGCTGGCCCTGTTGTTGTACCGGCCGGAGACACGAAAACTGACTTTTCTGTCATTGATTGTCCTGCCGTTTTGCCTGATTCCCTTGTCCATTTACAACCGCAAAGTTCGCCAATCCAGCCGCGAGGTGCAGAAGCAAAACGCCGGCTTAATGGAGCTGATGACCGAATCCTTCACCGGCCACCGCATTGTTAAGGCCTACAACCTCGAAAGGGTGGTTGCTTCCGAATTTCACGACACTGCACACAAGGCGATCAGCCAGTATATGCGCGGCATCCGCGCCAATGAAATCACCGGGCCGATCATTGATTTTTTGGGAGCCTTGGGCGTGGCGCTGGCGTTGTTGTATTTGATCTATTTCACCCAGGCCCGTCCCAGCACCAGTGATTTTGTCCAGGTCATCTTGAGCGTTTTCTTGATGTACCCACCCATGAAGAATCTCTCACGCTTGTACAATCAACTCGCCCAGGCCCGCGCCGCGAGCGAACGCGTCTTCGAGCTTCTCGCCACGAAGAACAGCGTCCCCGAACCGGCCCAGCCCAGGCCGTTCAAGGCCGCCGGCGCCGAAATCCATTTCGATCACGTGGACTTTGCCTACGGCGAGAAACCCGTGCTGCGCGACATTGACCTGCGGATTCACCCCGGCCAGCTCGTCGCGCTGGTCGGCTCCAGCGGCGCGGGCAAAACAACGCTCGCCAACCTGCTGCTCCGCTTCTACGACCCGACGCGCGGCGCCATCCGCATTGGCGGCGTGGACCTCCGTGAAATGGCCATGTCCGATCTCCGCAGCCAGATTGCCGTGGTCACGCAGGAAACCATCCTGTTCAACGACACCATCCGCCGAAACATCGAATTGGGCCGGCCTGGCGCAACCCATGAAGAAATCATCGAAGCTGCCCGTCATGCTTACGCCTACGAATTCATCGTTCAAAAACCGGAGGGCTTCGACGCCGTCATTGGCGAAAAAGGGGTGATGCTTTCCGGCGGCCAGCGCCAGCGGCTGGCCATCGCCCGCGCGGTGTTGAGAAATGCGCCGATTCTGGTCCTCGACGAAGCCACCAGCGCCCTGGATACGGAGTCCGAACGCGCCGTGCAGGCCGCGCTTGACGAATTGATGCGCGGCCGCACGACGCTGTGCATCGCCCACCGGCTTTCCACCATTTTTCACGCGGACATGATTGTCGTGCTGGATCAAGGCCGCATTGTTGAAACGGGCCGGCATGAGGAACTCGTCAAACGCGGCGGCGTCTATCAAAAACTTTACGAGCTCCAATTTGCGTCGTGAGCAGTGGCACGGGCGTCCCGCCTGTGTGTTGAATTTGATGTTACGTGACAGTAATGGCGGCATCGCACAGGCAAGATGCCTGTGCCACTTATGAAAATCCTCGCCATCCAGTTCAAATACTTCGGTGATGCCGTGCTGATGACGCCCGCGTTGCGGGCCATCCGCGAACATTTTCCGCGGGGTGAATTGCATGTGCTCGTGCCGGGCGAAATCGCGCCCATTTTCAAGCACCTCCCGTGGCTGGATCGCCTCTGGCCGCTGCCGCGCCGGCGCGGCAGCGCGAGCCTGACTCAAACCTGGCCGGTCATCGGTGCCCTGCGGCGCGAGCGTTTCGACCGCTCGGTGGATTTCGCCAGCAACGACCGCGGCGCCATCGCCAGTTTGCTTGTCGGGGCGTCCCAGCGGCTGGGATTGGACGACCGGGGCGGTTTTCTGGGCCGGCGCTTTTGCTACAACGAGCGCGTTCAATCCGCGCCGGTCACGCAGCACGAGTCCGCACGCCTGACGCATATTCTCTCCGGCTGGGGCATTGTGCCATCGTCGCTCGAAGCTGAAATCCAGGCCGACCCGGCTTTGGATGCGTCCGCGGAAAAATTGCTGCCGGCGAATACGGTCGTTTGTCATATCGCTTCGAGCCAGCCGAAAAAGGAGTGGCCGGTCGGCCACTGGGCGGCCTTTTATCAACTGGCCGTCGCGGCGGGCTGGCGACTGGCCTTCACCACGGCCCGGGGCGTCCGCGAACAATCGCTGATGGATGAATTAAGAAAGTCCGTCCCGCACGCGCCCATTCTGCCCGTCATAACCGATCTGGCCATGTTCCTCGCGGTTTTGAAACGCGCGAAGGGATTTATTTCCGGCGATACCGGGCCGCTGCATTTTGCCGCCGGCCTGGGGGTGCCGACAATTGCGCTGTTTGGTCCCAGTTCCGTCGTCCAATGGGCGCCACTCGGCAAGCGTCACCATGTGTTGACCGGCAGCCCATGCGGTTGCGACGGAAATTCGGGACTTTGCCACAGCGCGAGCCATTGCCTGGCGGCCATTCTTCCGGAGGAAGTGTTCCGCTGTCTTCAAAAAAACATCAAAGAAACCGGCGAAGGAGCTTTTACCTTGTAGGCAGAATCATCTCATTTCATGATTGAACCAATGAATCAAGCACGGCTGCTGGCGGACGAAATCACGCGTTCCCACGCGAGGTGGACTTCGTGCTGGCATGAGAATTCGACGCCGCCGGAGACCGCCCTGCCATTGACGCTGGCCGAGCAAAACCACCGGATGAATTTCGATCTATGGCATGAGGAGGACATGGCGCGGCGCGACGATCTCGGCGCCGAACGGGTGCGCCAGGCCAAACGCGCCATCGACCGTTTCAACCAGGCCCGCAACGACGCCATTGAACAGCTGGACGCCTGGTTTTTAAGCCAGTTGCCGCCGGCGCGTCCCGACAGTCCGCTGCACTCGGAAACGCCGGGCATGATCGTTGACCGCCTATCGATTCTGAACTTGAAGATTTACCATATGCGAATCGAGGCGACGCGCGAATCCGCGACGGAGGAACATCGCCGCGCATGCACGGAAAAATGCGCCGTGCTGGGGGAACAGTTGGGCGATCTAAAAAGCTGCCTTGAAGAATTGCTGGCGCAACTACAATCGGGTGCGCGTCGCTTTAAGGTTTACCGGCAGCTTAAAATGTATAACGACGCCAGCCTTAATCCACAGCTTTACGGCAAGCGTCAGACTCCAGCATCCTGAAATGTTTTGGTTGTCTCGGGTTGCGTTTTGATTACCTTTCCCGCGACATGGCTGATCCCATACCTTATCTCGACCTGCCGGCGCAATTGCGCGGCATTCGCAAGGATCTCGACGCCGCCATCGCGCGCACCCTGGACAACTGCTCGTTCTGCCTGGGGCCCGACGTGGCGCAATTTGAAAAAGACTTCGCCCGGTTTGTCGGCGCGAAACACTGCGCCGGCTTCAACAGCGGCACCTCGGCGCTCCACGTGGCCTTGCTGCTGCTCGACGTCGGTCCCGGCGACGAGGTCATCACCACGCCGTTCACGTTCGTGGCGACAAGCTGGGCGATTTCCTATGTCGGCGCGAAGCCGGTTTATGTGGACATTGATGACGCCACGTTCAATCTCGACCCGAAGCTCCTCGAACGCGCCGTCACCCGGCGCACCAAGGCCGTCATGCCGGTGCATCTCTACGGGCATCCGTTTGATGTGGATCCGATTCTTGCCATTTGCCGCAAACATAAATTGCCGCTCGTCGAAGACGCGGCCCAGGCGCACGGCGCAAAATACCGGGGCAAAACCGTCGGCGCGTTCGGGCAAATTTCCGGCTTCAGCTTTTATCCCGGCAAAAACCTCGGTGCCTGCGGCGAAGGTGGCGCGCTCGTGACCAACGACGCCACTTTTGACCGGCGGGCCCGCAGCCTGCGCGAGCACGGCTCAACCGTGCGCTATTATCACGACGAAATCGGATACAATTACCGCATGGAAGGCATCCAGGGTGCCACACTGGGTGTGAAGCTGAAACATTTGGCGAAATGGACGGATGAACGCCGTCGCGTTGCGCATCACTACCATGAACTCCTGGCCGGCACGCCCCTGCAACTGCCGCGCGAAGCCGCCTGGGGCGAAAGTGCGTTCCACCTTTATGTTGTGCGCCATCCGCGCCGCGACGAGCTCAAAAAACATCTCGAGACCAGCGGCGTTGGCTGCGCGCTGCATTATCCATTGCCGCTGCATTTGCAGAAATGCTACGCAGCTCTCGGCCACAAGCCCGGCGATTTTCCCGTCACAGAAAAGGCTGCACGCGAATGCTTGAGTCTGCCGATTTATCCCGAATTGACCGGCAAACAAATTCAACGCGTGGCGGACGTGATCAAGGACTTTTTCCGCAAGTAGCCAAACCAAACCGTTTTTTGTCGCGGTTCATGCCAAAAAGCGTCGCAGCGGACGGCGAGTTTTTCCTGTCCATTTCCTGAAAATTTTGCAAATAATGTCCTTTGTCCCAAGTCGTCCCGAACTGATCAGAAACTATGAAAGCCACCAAAGCCAAAGACACCGCCACCAGCCGCTGGCTCTCGTTCCGCCCGGAAATCAAGGTCCTCGACTGCACCATCCGCGATGGCGGCTTGATGAACAACCACCAGTTCGACGACAAGATTGTGAAGGTGGTGTATGACACGTGTGTGGCCGCGGGCATTGATTACATGGAACTGGGTTACAAGGCCTCGCGCAAAAACATCAAGGTGGGGGAACACGGCTGCTGGAAATACTGCGTCGAAGACGACCTCCGCCGCATCGTCGGGGACAACCCGACCAGCCTGAAGCTCACCGTGATGGCCGACGCCGAGCGCTGCGATTACCACGAAGACATCCTGCCGAAAAAGGACAGTGTTCTCGACATGATCCGGGTGGCGACTTACATCAGCCAGATTCCGACCGCGCTCGACATGGTCAAGGACGCGCACGACAAGGGCTACGAGACGACCGTCAATCTCATGGCCGTTTCCACCGTGCCGGAGAGCGAGCTGGATGAGGGTCTGGAAATGCTGGCCGCTTCGGAGACGAAGGCCATTTACGTGGTGGACAGTTTCGGCGCGCTTTACAGCGAACGGGTTCATGAGCTGGTGAAGAAATACCTGCATCACTGCAAGGCGTCGGGCAAGGAAGTGGGCGTGCACATGCACAACAACATGCAGCTCGCCTATGCCAACACCATCGAAGGCATCATCGAAGGCGCCAATTTTCTCGACGCCACCATGGCCGGTCTGGGCCGCGGGGCGGGCAACTGCCAGATGGAACTGCTCCTCGCCTTCCTGCACAACCCGAAATACGAATTGCGTCCCGTGCTCGACTGCGTGCAGAACCACATTGAGCCGTTGCGCGCAAAACTGTTGTGGGGCTACGACCTGCCGTATCTGCTCACCGGCATGTTGAACCAGCATCCGCGCACCGCCATCAAGTTCAAGGAAGCCGAACTCAAGGGTGAAAAAGGCGACATCCTCAAGTTCCACGACTCCGTCACGGACCAGGAATAGAATTGTGTTCATCCACGTCCATCGTGGTTAAACTTCTTCTGCCACCCCTCCCGGGGCCTGGAAAATATTGGGGTCTTTTACCCGGGGTGACGCTCGCTGACTCGCTTACCCCGGGCTATTCTCCTCCGGACCTCCGGCCCTTCGAAATTCATGTTCATTCGCGAAATTCGTGGATAAATATTTTGCGTCTTGGTGTCTTCGCGGTTGGAAGTTAAACTGCCTTCATGTCGCACGCGGACTTTGTTCATCTCCATCTGCACACCGAGACAACGTGAAACTCATCATCCATCGTGGCTCAAATCAGATTGGCGGTAGTTGCATTGAAGTTTCAACTGAACGAACGCGGCTCATTCTGGACGTTGGAATGCAGTTGACCGATCTCGCCTTGCAGCCCGCGCGTGATCGCAAACGAACCAAGCCTCAAAATCTTCCTGCTGTTTCAGGACTTTTTGATGAAGGCTCGCGCGTGGATGCGGTAATCCTTTCTCACGCACACGGTGATCACACAGGATTGCTCGAATGGATTCGCCCCGAGATTCCAGTTTATTTGAGCAAAGGCACAAGCAAGATGCTGCTGGCGGGCTCAATTTTCGCCGGGCAGCAAAATCTTCCTCGGTCGTGCCAAAGAAATTTTGAACCAAACCAACCCAAACGAATCGGCGACATCACGGTTACTGGATTTTCCGTTGATCACTCCGCTTTCGACAGTTTGGCGTTGCTCTTGGAAGCCGACGGAAGGCGCATCTTGTATTCTGGTGATTTGCGATTACACGGTCGGAAGCCAGGAATGGCAAGGCGACTCATCGCCCACATTCAGAAAAACCCAGTAGATGTTCTAGTGATGGAAGGCACGAGCCTTTCACGCACGCAAGAGCCGCCACAGCAGACCGAAGATGAGTTGGTGGAAACGCTCACAAACGAAATCAGCGATTGCCCCAGCCTCGTGCTGGCGAGTTTTTCCCCACAGCACATTGACCGGTTTGTTTCATTTTACAAAGCAACCCGCAAGGCCGGACGGGAATTTGTCGCGGACGCTTACGGAGCTTTCGTTTGGCATCTTGCCTCTGGACAAATAAAGATTCCGAAGCTTTCTCTCAACAAGAAATTTTATACATACTTCAACCAATCATTTGAACGAAGCAGGCGGCGCAGTTCGGCGCGGATTTGCGAACCGATTCAAAAGAACCGCATCGAATTGCCCGCCATTTTGGAAAATCCCAAACGTTTCGTAATGTTGTTCCGACCTTCAATGATGAACATGGATTTCAATGGCAACTTTCCACATGGCACCAAGTGCATTTATTCCTATTGGCCGGGCTATTTGGAGCAGCCGGAATATGACGTGCTGAAAACCAAACTTTCGGAAGTTGACGGCAAATTCGTTCAATGCCACACCAGCGGCCACATCTTTGCGGATGACATAGTGAAATTTGTCAAAGCGATTAACCCGAAGCATGTCGTGCCGGTGCATACAATCGCTCCCAAAAGATTTCAGGAGCTGTTTCCAAACGCCAAACTTTTGTCGGACGGAATGTCTTGTTGCGTGTAAAATCAGCCAATGTTTCACATGAAAAACCCCGAGTTCAAAAAATGGCGGAAAATGTGGATCGATCTGGCGACATTCAGCGGAGATCAAGTGCCAACGCCAGAAGAAAAAATTGGCCGACTCATCGAATTGTGGAATCAAGAAATCCCGGACGGTTGGCAGCGAGAAAACTTGCCAAAGACATTTGAATGGGGCTACAGGCGAAGCCTTGGTGGCAAAAAGCAAACGCCAGAGCATGAACTGGAAAAAAGGCTGTTTAAGATTAAGAGTTTGTTGAAAATCGACGGTTATGGCTCGGTCGATTTGTTGGCGAACGCCTTTCCGTTGGCGAAATGGAGAAGCGTGGAGGCAGACATGGTTGCGGTCGCAAAAAAAGATGTAGCAACAGAGATCATGGTGATTGAAGCAAAAGATAAGGCGAACAACGCTTGGTATGCGGCAGTCGAAAATTTGCACCAGCTGAAGCTTTTCGACGCCAATCGCCGAACGAATTTGGAATTTCTAAAAAATAAAGTTTCAGATTGTGTTCAGGGAGAACTAGCAATAACCGGCTTGGTAATTGCACCTCCTGACTTTTTTGAGCATAAAGGACAAAAGGGTAACGCTACACAACCAGCTAAAAACCTTGTTGCCGCGTTTCAACGGAAACTTGGTGTTCGGGTATTGTTTGGGAAATTGCATGAAGATTCGTCACGAATTGAAATAATTTCACAATATTGAATTTCTTTTGTGAACATCCGCTCCTTGCATCGTGTCCGTAGCGCGGGGTAAATTCATCCCATGTCACACGCGGACTTTGTTCATCTCCATTTGCACACCGAGTATTCACTGCTCGATGGCGCCTGCCGGCTGGACCGGCTGGTGGACAAGGCCCATGAACTGAAGTTTCCCGCGCTGGCCATCACCGACCACGGCGTGCTCTGCGGCGCGATTGATTTTTACCAGGCCGCTCGCGAAAAGGGCATCAAACCCATCATCGGCTGCGAGGTGTACGTCGCACCCGGCAGCCGGCTGGAAAAGAAAACCAGCAGCGGCGGGCGCGACGTTTATCATCATCTCGGCCTGCTGGCGAAGGACACGACCGGCTACAAAAACCTCATCCAGCTCACCACCGAGGCGCATCTCACCGGCTATTATTACAAGCCGCGCATAGACAAGGAACTGCTGGCCGCGCACAAGGACGGCTTGATTGCAATGTCCGGCTGTCTGGCCAGCGAAATTCCCGATTTAATCACGAAGGACCAGTTGGACAAAGCGCGCGAGGTGGTGGACTGGTTCAAGCAGACGCTTGGCGCGGATAATTTTTATCTCGAACTGCAAAACCACGGCATCGCCGAACAGGCGAAGGTGAACCGCCACCTGATTCAATGGGCGAAGGAGTTCGGCCTCAAGCTCGTCGCGACGAACGACGTTCATTACATCGAAAAAAGCCATTCGCACGCGCACGATTGCCTGATTTGCATCGGCAAGCAGACCCAGATCGCCGACACGAAACGGATGCGCTACGAGCCGGAACAGTTTTTCCTGCGCACGGCCGAGGAAATGAAGGCGCGCTTCGCCGAGACACCCGACGCGGTGAAGAATACCCTGGAGGTCGCCGAGAAATGCAATTTGGAAATCGAATTCGGCAAATTGCACTACCCGGTCTTTCATCCGCCGGAACATTTCACGCGCGAAGGTTATCTGCGGCAATGGCTGGCCGAGGGATTGTTCCGGCGTTACACCATCCACGCCAGGGTCGAGGGAAAGGAATTCGTCGTCGAGGGCATTGACGACCCGGCGCGGCTGCCAACATATCAGGCCGGGTCGAAAGACGAGAGTCGAGAGACGAAAGCCAAACCTGCCCTCGACCCTCGACCCTCGACCCTCGACCCTCAAGTGGCTGCCGCCATCAAGACGATCATTGACCGGCTGAACCTGGAACTCACGGTCATTGAGAAGACCGGTTTCCTCAGTTATTTCCTTATTGTCGGCGATTTCATCCGCTATGGGCACGAGCATGGCATCGCCTGCGTGGCGCGCGGTTCCGCCGCCGGTTCGATTGTCACCTACCTGCTGGAGATTTCGAACGTGGACCCCATCCGCTACGGCCTGTTGTTCGAGCGGTTTCTCAATCCCGAACGCGTCAATCCGCCGGACATTGACATTGATTTCGCCGATGATCGCCGTGCGGACGTCATCGAATATGTGCGCGAAAAATACGGCCGCGATTCCGTCGCGCAAATCATCACCTTCGGCACCATGGGCGCCAAAAGCGTGGTGCGCGACGTTGGCCGGGTGATGGGTTTGAGCTACGGCGAATGCGACCGGCTGGCCAAGATGATTCCCTTCGATCTCAAAATGGACCTGACGAAGGCACTCAAGCAATCGCCGGAATTCAAGGAGGCCTATGAGACCGAGGAGGTCACGCGCGAGTTGATTGACACCGCGTTCATCCTCGAAGACATCACGCGCAACGCCTCCGTTCACGCCGCCGGCGTCGTCATCGGCGACCAGCCGCTCGTGAATTTGTTGCCGCTCAAACAGGACGACAGCGGCACGCTCGTCACGCAATACGCCATGAACCCGGTCGGCGAACTCGGCCTGTTGAAGATGGATTTTCTCGGCCTGAAAACGCTCACGGTCATCCGCAACACCTGCGAAATGGTCAAACGCACACATGGCATTGAAGTGCCTGTTGACCATCTGCCGCTCGACGACGCGAAGACTTACGACCTGTTGAACAAGGCCGAAACGCTCGGCGTGTTCCAGTTGGAATCCGGCGGGATGCGCGATTTGTGCCGGAAATTCCAGATCAGCTCCATTGAACACATCACGGCGCTGGTGGCGCTTTACCGGCCCGGACCAATGGAACTGATCCCCGAATTCATCAAACGCCGGCAGGGCGAGGTGAAGATCGAATACGAGCATCCCCTGCTCGAGCCCATTGCGCGCGAGACCTACGGCATTTTGATTTATCAGGAGCAGGTGATGCAGGCCGCGCAGGTGCTGGCCGGCTACACGCTCGGCGGCGCGGATTTGCTCCGGCGCGCGATGGGCAAGAAGAAACGCGAGGAAATGGCCAAGCAACGCGCCGTTTTCGTCAAGGGCTGCAAGGAGAAAAACCACATCCCCGAGGCGAAGGCGAACGAGATTTTTGATTTGCTGGAAAAATTCGCGGGTTACGGCTTCAACAAATCGCACGCCGCCGCCTATGCCATCGTTGCGTATCAAACCGCGTACCTGAAGGCGAATTATCCGGTCGAATTTTTCTGCGCGATGATGACCAATGACATGGCGGACACCGCCAAGCTGAGCCAATACATCAACGAGGCGCGCGAGTTCGGCATCGAGGTCCTGCAGCCGGATGTGAACGAAAGCCAGGTTTATTTTGCGCCGGCGCAAAATGGAGCGGCACAAGGCATCCGCTTCGGACTGGCCGCCATCAAGGGCGTGGGCGAGGTGGCGGTCGAAACGATTCTCAAGGCGCGGAACGAAGGCGGCAAGTTTACCTCCCTGTCGGATTTGTGCGAACGCGTGGATGGCCGGACGGTGAACCGGAAGATTCTTGAAGCGCTCATCAAATCCGGCGCGTGTGATGAGTTCGGGCAGACGCGCGCCACGTTGTTCGCGCAAATCGAGCGCACGCTGGCCCGCGCCGCGAGCATTCTCTCCGACCGGCAGAAGGGGCAAAGCTCCCTGTTTGGCGCGCTGGAGGAAAAGGCGCCGCCGATGCCGGAATCCATCAGCGGCCTGCCCGAATGGCCGCAGCACGAACTGCTCGCGCACGAAAAGGAATTGCTCGGCTTTTACGTCACCGGCCATCCGCTGACGCCCTTCGTGCCGATTCTTGAAAAATACGCGCTGGCCAACACCGCCAAACTTGCGGAATTGCCCAATCGCAGCCTCACGCGCATCGGCGGATTGATCGCCGCGGTGCAAAATGGCGTGTCGAAAAAAAGCGGCAAGCCGTATTCGATGGTCACGCTCGAAGACCTGGAAGGCTCCGTGCAGGTGCTGTGCATGAACGAAAACTACGACCGCTACCGCGAGTTGCTCGTGCCGAACCAGGCCGTCCTCGTCATCGGTGAGGTGAACACCGGCGACGAAAAGCCGAAAATATTTCCACAGGAGATTTTGCGGCTGGCGGACGCGCCGAAACGGTTCACCAAACAGGTGCATTTGCGCCTGCACACCGCGCATTTGAAACCGGAACAGCTCGAATCCGTGCGCGAACTGGTCGCGGCGCACCCCGGCAAATGCCCGTTGCTGCTGGGCTTTATGCGTCCCGGCGGCGGGGTCATCTTCGTGGACACCAACGAACGATTCAGCGTCACCCCGTCCATCGAACTGGAACAGGCAGCCAACCGGTTGTTCGGCGAGGAAACCTACTACGCAAAGGTGGATGCGTCACCACCCGAACGTCAACCGCGACGTTGGGAACGCAAAAACGGAAACAGCGGTGAGAGGTGATTTTTCACCGCCGCCAGACGTGATGCCCATCGTTGGGCCCGCCGGGCGTTTGCAGAAATTCGTCCGCCCTGGCGCGCGGTCCCTGATTTTCATCACGGCAACACGTGGCCGGGAACGGAGCAGGTCGGATTTTCGCCGACTTTCCCGATGGTATATATGCCGCCGGCCGGACATTTTGGAAGATTCCCTTGCGCGTCCAGTCTGATGTAAGGCTTGAGGTCGGCTTCCGTGACGGTCGTTCCATTGCTTTTGCCTTTTTCCAAAGCCCACTCGTTTTTCGCCGCGTCAATCTGGCGGAGATTGTTGATGCAGGCGTTGCGCTGTCTGGCTTCGATGGACGACGCGGTTGTGGTCGCCGCACCCGGCATGTGAACCAGCCTGACGCCCTCCGGCACAGGATAACTGAAATCGTCGGCGGAAAGAGTCGGGTTTGTTTCAACGTTTCTGGTAGTTGAGGTAATTGTTCCGCGAATCTTTGCAACCGCAGGCGTTACCAGTTTCACCTGCGCCTTGGCCATTTCGAGTTGCATCGGCGGCACGTCGGGAAAGGCGGAGGCGACCAGCGAAAACGCGTCGTCAAGGTCCGCGTCGCTGATGGCTCCGCCCAGCGTGATTTGCCACTGCGAAATCAGGTGGCTGCTTTTGTCCACCCAGATTTTTACCTTTTGCCCCAGCACCTTGGCGGTGAGCGTGTAACAATCCTGGCCGTTGACCAGCTCATCGCCGGTCTGCCCCAAATCCTTGACAATTTTTGTCAGTTGCGCCGGGTCCGCAAACATCTGCTGCCACTTCTTGAACTGCTCCGCTGGGTTGTCGGTCGGCTTCATATCGGGAAGTTGCATGTAATACGCCGGCATTGTCCGTTGATGGGAATCGGTGAACATGAACCGGCCTTTGTCGGACGACCAAAACGCGAAAGTGTTGGAGATGGTCATGCGATCAATTTTTGATACCGCCTCGCCGGCGAGGTAATACAGGTTTGACTGTGCGAACTTTATGGCAACTTCGGTCGTGTTCGTCACCAGCCTCGGCATGCCCGGCGGATGCCGGTTGGCGTTTTTCCTCGCATTGGCCGGCATGTTCGGATTCACATCGGCCATCGTGAGGTTCGACAAATCGAGAAACAAGGTGACCGTGCCGCTCGCCGTCATGCTGGTCAAATTGGTGTGGGCCGAGTACACGTTGCCCAAAATACTCAATGCCTGGGCGGTCGAGGCCGCGGTGGGCGCGGCCACTTGGGCTGCGGGATTTCCTTTTGACCGGCCGCCGACGTGTTTCAACGCAAACCTCACGCCAAAGAAACCGCCGGCTGCTCCAATCAACACCACGGCGACAATCAATACTGCTTTGAGCGCGCCACTGGATTTTTTCGGCGGTTGAGCGCCGGACGCGCCGGGGAATCGCCATCCCGCCGCCGGGACTGCAGTGCTTTGCCTGGTCGCCAGCACGACCGGCGCGGGCGGAGCGTCGGTGGCACCCGGCGCGGGCGGAATGACGATGAGTTTCTGGCACGATGGGCAGTTGATTTGCAGGCCGGAATGGTCTGTGTCGCACAGGATGTGCTGGTCGCATTGCGGGCAGGAAAATTTGAATTCAGCCATAAGGTTTTTAAACCGGTCGCAAACCAGCCATTTCTTTCAATCGGTGTCAGCCCATCGAAACCGTTTTTTGAGAAATGCGCAAGTATTGAAATTTACGTCCTGCGTCTCCAGACCGGTTTGGCGTCCCAAAGAAGCGCAATGATTGTCCCCCGGCGGGCGGGGCGGATGCGATCTCATAAACAACTCAATTTTTTGTTGGACAACGATTTCAGTCCGTCTTACAACGCTTTTCGTGAAACTGGATAGGCAGCACGCGGAAAAGGACAGGCTGCAAACCAAGTTATCCATTATCTAGTTAGGCCACATGAACTGGCTCGATACACAGACGAAAGAAATCCTACAGAAGGTGGTTGAGCCGAAGTTGGCTCCCCCGAAAACCGCCGAGTTTACGCTGGTGCTTGTTCGTAAGGAGGCAGACCACGCTCGGTTGGTGCGTGCCATCCGCCGCATCAATGAGTGTGACGAGCCAGAGGCAATCAAGCTTGCAGCACGACGAACACCGGTCAGGGTTAATTCCGACCTTTCGGAAGGAGATGCACTTTGGGGACAATTTGAGCTGATTTGTTGCAATGCGGTGAGCATTTTTATCCGAAGCGAGGTTTTGGATCAGATGGATTTGGCCGAATTTCAGTCGTTGGTTCAGAAGACATCACAAAGCACCGAGTTCCAACCCACAACTGTCACCATTGCAGAGATTCCACGGACTGAGTCGGGATTGAGTTTTGTTGACCAGTTTCTTGGCAGCTTTGAGTCTGCACGGGATGCGGCTTTACCAACTGCGGTGGTTGTGCCATTTAAGAAGGCGCGAATCATGCAGCATTGGGCGAT
>Ga0265340_10000221_pt1 | contig 29028 bp, 24 predicted proteins | sample 4CB225metaG_FD_202082 | JGI IMG/M metagenome (GOLD analysis project Ga0265340, IMG submission 202082) | Rhizosphere microbial communities from Carex aquatilis grown in University of Washington, Seatle, WA, United States - 4-CB2-25 metaG | ecosystem: Host-associated > Plants > Roots >...
ATCGCCCGCTGACGCGGAACTCAGACAGGACGCGCAGGCAGGATTGCTTTGTGTAGCAACAGGGGTTGTTGGCTGAGTGGTGTTGCCCGTCTGCGCATTCGTTGTAGCGGTGGGAGTTCCGGTTTGCGTAGTAGGCACCGCGTGAGTGGCGGCAGATGCAGAAGTGGAAGTTGCCTTGGCAGAGCTTCTGCGTGCGGTCACTTCATGCGGCCGGACGGGATCAGCAGGGGCAACCTCTGCAGTAAGCGTGTTGACACCCGTTGGGATCTCGGGCGCCAACGTTGCGGTAGCCATTGATGGTGCTGCAGAAGCGGAGGCCCCGGGAGCAGCACTCGGCTCGTCACTGGGCTTATTTGAGCGAACCGCAAAGACGACAGCAACAGCTGCAACAGCCACTCCAGCGCCCACGAGTCCGACGAGCAACCCGGACTTGCCGCCCTTACCTTTTGGACGTCCCGCCATGAAGGGCGCGGCATTGTTCCCTACGGCGCTACCGACGGCACCGGACGCAACGGTGGCCGTGCGAGCAGGCGTGCCCGCGGGTGCAGCCGCAAAATTAGGCATTTCCGGCATGGCAGCCGTTGGGGGGCACGCCGCCGCATTCGTAGCGGGCATGACTTCCACCACGCTGCCACTGCCAGTCATGCCCCGCGCAAGCTCGTTGATGAATTGACTGGCACTTGCCTGACGCTGCTCTCTGTCTTTTGACAGTGCGCGGAAAATTGCTTCTTTCACTGACGCTGCAATTGGTACGTTGGGAGCTGCAACGTCGAACGGCATCGGCGTGGCGGTCATGTGCTGCGTCGCCCATTGCCATGGATTCTCCGCATCGAACGGCAGAGTGCCCGTCAACATTTCGTAGGTCATAATGCCTAGGGAATAAACGTCACTGCGACGGTCTAGGGCCTTGCCCGTGAACTGCTCAGGGCTCATGTACGGGGGTGTCCCGAGAACCGTCCCTTGCTGCGTGAGCTTCTGTTCGCTCGCTGCATCCGCGGACTCCGTGCGTGCGGCGATCCCGAAATCAAGTACTTTGACGAAATCGTGTTCGCCCGCTCGCTGAGTCAGAATGATGTTGTCCGGCTTTAGATCGCGATGAATGATACCGAGCTCATGCGCTTCATCGAGCGCTCCGCAGACCTGCCGCATGATCTGAACCACTCGAGCCGCGGGGAGATTGTGCTCCTTTTCAAGCACCTCACTCAGCGCGCGTCCTGCAACGAACTCCATGGCAATGTACAGAGTGCCGTCAGGGGTGGACCCAAAGTCATAAACCTTGATGGTATTGGGATGCTCTAGCTGAGCTACGGTGCCGCATTCTCGATGGAAACGCTTGAGTACGTTCTCGTCTTTCGACAGGTGTTGATGCAGCGTCTTGACAGCGACCTTGCGAATCGTGGACCCCATCTGCTGTTCGCCAACGTAGACGACCCCCATGCCTCCTTCACCGATGACGCCGGTAATTCGGTAACGGTTCCCAATGATCTGCCCGATAAGCGGATCTTTTTCGGATGGCGAACGAGTGGGAATGGCGGCCCCGCACGACGCGCAGAATCGAGCTTCATCAACGTTCTCGTGATCGCAAACCTGACACTTCATGGCAGGTCATCCTTTCACGACTCAGGCATCTGACGCTAGCCGTCCGAACCGCATCATTGTCATTGCCGGCACGGCCACGCCACTGCTGCATTCACGCGACGGCCCAACGACCGGAACCGGTCCAATTCCAACTACTTTTGTCGCGGTGATGCCTTGTCCGAGGTCTCGCCATTCAGATTGGGCGGCCAGGCCAGCGCAACTCGGGTTCCCGCGCTGCGATCGACCAACTCGGCACGGGTGGCTCGGTCGCTGAAGGGGACGAGAACCGTGGCCTTCAGCTCACCACGAGCAGTGAAAGAGGGTTGCTCGTGTAGCTCGTGCCGCTTGCCGGCTCTTGGCGCTGACTCCGCTGCCTGCAGCGGAAAGGAGAACCTCACTCGATCGATGAGTTCACATCCAATCCAGAGTTCCACGGCGTACCGACCCACAACACGCGCCGAATCACGCGGTTTTGGGATCTGCAGTCGGTGAGATGCCTGCGGCTTTGCCTCACCGTCAACATACGTGAACTCCAGCGCGATCCAATCGCGAGCCCTGATCGGCTTGGGATCAGGTGGCTCTTGCGTACAGCGAATCGGTTCAGCTAATGAGGTTGCACCTCCCGGCACGACCGTTGACTCAGTGCGCACCCCATTCGACGCCAATTGACTGGGCGCGGCTTTCTGGGGGGTCGGTTGCGCAAAAGCGGCTACACCTGCGTCACTCGGCGATGTGGTATCGGTATCGAACGTGAGTGCTTGATTTTTCTCGGGGTCCAACCGGGCGCCAGCACACGCGAGCACGGCGGGTGCGAGCAGCCACGCGCAAGGGAACACCGCTCGGACCAATTGACTCTTCAGATTAAATTCTTGTTTCATTTTGCAAGCGCAATCGCAGAACGGCTAGGTCCTACTCTGCAGCGGTACGAATTGCACGTTGAGAATGAACGTCGACTCAAATGTGGCGGGCCCGTCTGCCTGCTTCCGCCGAAACCATTTTTCGAGGCGTTGAATGCCATCATGGGGTCCAATCGGAAGTATCATTCGCCCGCTGTCTGCCAATTGAGCGAGCAGACAGTCTGGCAAAACTGCCGCTGCTGCAGTGACGATGATGACATCATACGGAGCGGCGTCGGGCCAGCCCATGCTTCCGTCAGCCGTGTGACATTGTACCTGAACCGCCGAGTACCCGAGTCGCCGCAAGCGAAACTCTGCCTCCGAAGCAAGCCTTGGATTGATTTCTAGGGATACAATTGATGCACCCACCTCAGCAAGAACAGCTGTCTGATAGCCGCAACCAGTACCGATCTCGAGGCAACGGTCACCCGGCTTGAGTGCCGCCCATTCCGTCATTAGCGCGACAATATAGGGCTGACTGATTGTCTGCCCTTCTCCAATAGGAAGCGACCGATCGGAGTACGCTAGGTGTTGAAGGTGCTTTGGCACGAATTCGTGGCGAGGCACTTGCCGCATTGCGTCGAGCACGCGAACGTCTTCGACGTTGCGAGCTCGGATGGTGCTTTCCACCATGCTGGCCCTCTCATCGCGTCGCTCCCCAAGCGATTCGGCGAGGCGTGAGGTGGTTACCTCTTGGGTCAGCACGGTTTGCTGGGCTTTGGAGCAGGACCACCACACGCCGTGCATTGTACCGAACTATCCGTGTCCTGGTTTGGGTTCTTTGTCGTTGTGAACGGACATGACACTGTGGCCGCAATTTGAGAGGTTGGCGCTCACTTCAGGTTCGTAGGCAGTTGGCGTCCCCCCCGAGGGAAGACCATAGTCTCACCAGGTCATTGGGGGCTGGGCAGGCAACGGTCCACGTTTGGCTTTCCCATGGAATAGTCAATCGATACGCGTGCAGCATGACCCGTCGAATGCGGAGCACGGAGCCATCCGTTTTCACCAGATACGTCGGACCTCCATAGCGGCCATCACCCAACAAGGGGTAGCCATGGTGAGCGGCATGAATACGAATCTGGTGTTTGCGCCCCGTGATGGGCTGGACACTCACTAGAGACACCGTCGTACTCACGTTCACTCGAGTGGCAGGGACCACGCAGGGCTCACTCAACACCCGCAGCTGGGTTTTGGCTTCACGATTGTCACAAGCGGGCCCATTCCACGTTTCCGCAGCAGCGGGCGCACCCGCTAACAGGGCAAAGTACTCTTTGGTCACTAGGTGTTGATTCTGAAGTTTCATCGCCGCACTGCAGACGCGATGACTCAAGCCGAGCAGTACTAGCCCGCTCACGCCGACGTCGAGTCGGGTCAACACATGCGCCTGGGGCACGTCGAGTTCTTTAGCGACCGTATCGCGCAGCGACGTCGAATGCCCGGTGCGGTCAGGCTCGCAAGTCCAGTTGGATGGCTTGGCTGCAACCACCCAATCCCCTCTCCGGGCCACGATTGAGAAAGCCACATCGTCCGCGTCAGCCGATACAAGGCGCGGCAAGTACCAGGTGACTCGTGCTCCCGGTTCCGCGCGGAATTGCGGGTCTTTTACCCGCTGTTTCTCGACGAACACCCGTCCTTGTTCAATGGCCTGCGGATCACCGGGTGCAAGTTGTTCCACGATGGAACCGAGGGTGCTGCCTGCAGCATCGGTAACCACAAACTCGCGCATGCGCTGTTCGGTTGGCATCAACGCTGCCCAAATGGGGTCGTCACTTGCCGCACCAAACGTTGAAATAGCGGGTCATTACTCAGTTGGTCACGCAGTGTCGCGCGAATCAGCTCGACCTGCTCCACCGGTAAGTGGCCGACTAGGTGAGCAACAGCTTGTTCAGCCTTGATGTCCAGGTACTGCTCTTGGTTGACCTGCCCGGCTTCGAGCCGATGCAGCAAGTCTGAATCAACGGCTCCAACAGCGGAACTCGACGATGCTCCACCGGTCGCATCGATAGCAAACTCCGACCGCGCAGGGGGCTCCGAATTGCCAACGCTCGATACCGAGCCAGCTAAACCACAAATTGGGGGCTTTCCAACGCCGTCAACGGCCATTTTGTCCTCGTCAGTCTAACGCAGCTGGCTTCAAATGAAGCCCCATATGTCTCTATTCGAACAGGTCCCGTGGCCGGTTGCTAGATTATTACTGTCTGTATAACCCAAATGACAGGACGGCTCTGTCGATTGCCCGTTCAACGCACGCGGAAAGGGCGCTACTTACCGTTCCGGGCTTCGGAAAAACCGCGCGAGAGTCAACAACATCGAGTGTTGTTGACTGTCGTCGCGCACGAGAGCCAACAACAACCTGTGTAACGAAGCCTCGTCGCGGGGGAGAAGCACTTGCAAGCCCTGTTGTTCCCCCTCGTCGCGCGGAACAAGGGCTTGCAACCCCTGTTAGCGGGGCTCGGGCTGCAGGGGAGGCAACAACAAGCGATGTTGTTGGCTCTCGTGCAGATTTTTTCGGATTTGCGGGGTCCTGAGGGCCTCCGCATTTCGCAGAAATGAGGGGATATCCCAAGCCCGGCCCCAAACGTCGAACGCACCTAGCGGACGAGGTCGGCTGGCGGCATCGAAGGACCATGCGAGGAAGGTTCAGGCAACTCGAGGTGCGCCGGTGATCGACTCGCTGGCGCCGCGCTCATAGGCTCCGAACAGCCTGCCCCAGTGCGTCTCGGCTTTCCACGTTTCGAACGTCTGCCTGTCTTTGCGCGGCCAGCGATAATAGTCGTGATAAAATTCACTACCAAGGATGAACGCATTGACCAGCGGGGTATGGAAGAACAGCTTCTGAAACCGCTTCATTGGTCCGAACCACATGAGGTCGCCAATCACGCTCGCGCCATTGTCGCCGACCGAGAAACCCCAACTTTCCCCGGAGATGTCAGCGCCGACGATCTCGATGTCGCGAGGATCTCCGACGCCAAGCCCGTCGTCGTGTGCCACCCGAATGAACTCGAGGCTCAGTGGGTCAAAGCCCATCATCTTTGCAGCAACGGCATCAATCGCCACCTGATCGTTACTGGCCAACATGTAGTCTTTGATGACGGGAAACATGGTTCTCGGTCCGGGGCCGTTTCCGGCTGTCGTACCGTCCATGATGGCGAATAGCCCAGAGTGGATCTCTTTTTGGATCGCGAGCAGGTCCACTAGCGTTCGATGAATCCAGCTGTGAGTGTAGTGTCGTTTGGTGCTGAGTAACCCGCCGAAAGCATTCTTCATGGCTCCGGTGGTAGTCGTGTAGATGTGACACTTAACCGTGGGCAAATGCAGGATGTTCTTGCCGGGGAAGTAGTCGGGGATCTTGATGCCGTCGGGGAATATCTTGTGCAGAACGTGGAGCTTGGCTTTGGGCCTGTACTCAATCCATTTCATGTCATTTTCACGGAAGTTGTAGAGCACCGGGATATCGTATTTCTTGAACAACGGCACGTAGTGGTTCAAGTCTTCGCCCTTGAATGCATTGGTGACGACCGTCTTGTTCTGCACGCACGTGATCTGATCGAAGCCCATGTTGCGCAGCGCCAGAATGGTTCCCTCCATTTGCCAGGGCTTCGAGTTGGCACCAGGAAACGGGTAGTGCCAAGAGATGTTGTCTTTGAGAATCGTCGTGGCGCCCTTGTCCAACGCCTGTGGCATTTCGGCTAACTCACATAGCCGCTGAATATCTGTCAAAATCGATTCTGGCTTGACCTTGATTACGGCAACTTTCGCCTTGGACATTTGGAGAGCCTCACAGTTACATGGGTTTCAAGCTAAAAGGGGTTTGAACTTCTACTTCAAGTAGCAAGCCCAGCCCGCGTCAAGGTCAGGCAAGCTGATTCCTAAAAATCTCCAAGATTCTCACGAGTGACGGGCCGCCGAGGCGACCAAGATATCCATTGATTCCTGCCTATTTTCGGAGCCGCTGGACAAAAGGAAAATGCCGGCCCGTTGGGGGAACCGGCATCACCTACTGCATCAAATGGTGGGCTTTGGTCCTACGCGCGCTTGAAAACGGACTTACCCGCGTACTCTTGCGACTTACCGAGTTCGTCGGCAATCCTGAGCAACTGGTTGTACTTCGCAATGCGATCACTGCGAGAAAGACTGCCGGTCTTGATCTGGCCCGCGTTGGTCGCAACCGCGAGATCCGCAATGAAAGCGTCTTCAGTCTCACCGGAACGATGAGAAATTACGCAGGTGTAAGACGACCGTTGCGCCAAGCGAATGGTGTCCAGCGTCTCGGTAATCGAACCAATCTGGTTGACCTTGACTAAGATCGAGTTGGCGATGCCCTTTGCGATGCCCTGGCTCAATCGCACCTTGTTCGTCACGAACAGATCATCCCCGACGAGCTGAATCTTGGGTCCAAGCTTGGTGGACAGTAGCTTCCACCCGTCCCAATCGTCTTCCGCCATGCCGTCTTCAATCGTGACGATGGGGTACTTGGAGCAGAGGTTCTCGTAAATGCCAATCAGCTCCTGACCCGTCACCTTGCGCTTGTCGAAGGTGTACTTGCCGTCTTCGTAGAATTCACTGGAGGCACAGTCAAGACCCAGCGCCACCTGCTCGCCGGGCTTATAGCCTGCTTTCTCGATGGCCTGGACGATCTTCTGCAGTGCCTGCTCGTTTGACTCGAGGCGCGGAGCAAAACCCCCCTCGTCGCCAACGGCCGTGGTCAGCTTTTCAGCGGCAAGGATCTGCTTGAGCGAATGAAACACTTCAGTACCGGCGCGGAGCGCTTCTGCGAAGGTGGGCAGCCCCCAGGGTACAATCATGAACTCTTGGATCTCGAGGCCGTTATCGGCATGTTTGCCGCCGTTCAGAATGTTCATTAGAGGAGTGGGCAACACACGCGCTTGCACGCCACCCAGATAACGCCACAACGGAAGCCCCACGGTATCAGCGGCAGCGCGCGCCGTTGCCATCGATATCGCCAAAATGGCGTTGGCCCCCAACTTGCCCTTGTTTTCGGTGCCGTCGAGCTCAATCAGACGCTCATCCACGAGCGATTGATCGAATGCGGTGAGACCACAAATAGCCGGCCCGAGTGTGTCGTTGACATGTGCTACCGCCTTGGTAACGCCCTTGCCCATGTAACGCGCCTTATCGCCATCGCGAAGCTCGACGGCCTCGTGAACACCAGTGGATGCACCGCTGGGAACTGCAGCGCGACCGCTTCCACTCACCGTCTCGACCTCGGCTTCGACGGTGGGATTGCCCCGGGAATCCAGGATTTCTCGACCTATGACTTGAATGATCTCAGGCATGTGCAGCGCCATATCACGATCTGAGTATGCCGGCGAGTGACCACTGGACACTACACACCCCAACCGTGGCGACCGGCGACTTCGTTAGGTAGCGTCGGGACACGCGAAGCTGATGCGCCAGAAGTCAAGCACAGGCGATTGCGTGCCATCGGATGAGGGATTTACGGTGATGATGAGTCGAAGGTATTCGTTTTTGGCTGAGCCACTCGGCTGCATTGCTGCGTAGAGGTCGACAGGGCACTTGGGCGCTGGTCCGGAGAGCAGACAATCGCTAATTCCCGCTGCCGCTGATGCGGTTACGAGCGAGATGGGCTTTGCGGTCGCCAATTCTTCGATACTTGCCGCCGTGACCACTTGGAAATTGATTGACGAGTCCCCAGGCGTTGCAGCACTGAATTGCAGGTAGCTCCACTGGGGAAGCGCGTCGCTTTGGATGCAAGTCCCGAGGTAGTCCTCGGAGTACGTGTAACTCGTCACACAAGCTTCACTGCCAGAGGTATTCAAACAGTGGGGCAGAACACAACCCGCGCCAGCAACACTATAGCCCCAATTGTCATCTGTGCGTGATTCAGACCCCGCAGGTATTTCGACCCAGAGTGCGGCATTATGTTGGGTGAGCAAACTCGCGCATCCCGACACCATTACGCAGGCGCCTGGCGCAATTGTAGGGACATCGCACTGACCGAGCTCGGCACTCAGCTCAGGGGCTATGCCCCCGATTTGCGACAGATCTGCGCTCAGCACGTGAACGACCGCCCCGGCCGGCACCGCGAGTGTGCCGTGATTGCACACAGGCACCTGCCCGTTGCAGGGTACGTCAATCGAGAGGTCGAAGCTCGAGTCGCGGGCGTTGCTTTGCCCCGAATTCCAAGATTGGCAAGCAGCGGCTTGGTTGGTGCCACTGCTGTCGCACGTGGCTCCGCAAGCGGATGCAACCGCGCTGACGCAGGCATCGGTCCAATCCAGACTGACGATCGACGGGGGGCCAGCACACCAGGCGGGCAAGCTATCTTCGCACGAGAGGTCGTTCCAGTTGCCGCCCGCGTACGCCTGGGCGCAGTTCTCCACACCAGCCGTGTTGTTAGGTTCACCAGCGTTCCAAGGAGGAGAACTCAACGCTGCACCTGCGGCAAGTAGGGGCTGCTGGTTCGCACATTCAAACCCGTCACCTGCCCGAATGATCCCCAACCAAGCGTCTGACGTCGCATTCTGCGCGAGAAAATCCTGCTCGACCTGCGACGTGATGCAAACCAGATCCCAACCAGTTCCGCGGCTGAGGCAAGCGGTTCGAGCTGCCTGCCAGCTGCTTGGACCAGAAAGGTAGTAGTAACACTGGTCAGCCGCGTCCTGTAGTTCGCCGTCGGCGCATTTCGGGGCGACGCTGGTTTGACAACAAGCTGGATTCTGATCGCATATGGTCTGTACGCATGGATCACAAGCGCTATCTAGCGCAACGCCTGCGGTGCACTTGTCGTGCGAGCAACTTGCTTCGGTAGCAACGTTAGCGCAATGCTGATTCTGCTGACAATCGGCAGCCGTTTCGCAACTCGGTTTTGATAGCGCCGCTTGCACGTCTGGAGGCAATTGGTTCCGATCGCCAGTCCACCAACCAGTCACTGAACTAACCTGCGCGACAATTGGATTCGATGCGGTTCCACCATCGAAAACCTGACAAGAAGGGTCACAGGGGTTGGCGTCTGCACAACTTGAAGGTGTCTGCGAGAGGCTCAGAAACCCACGCAGCCCACCGAGTGGCAGACTCATCAAGTTGACGGTCCCCGCCTCACATTGCGACCACTCAGAGCCCCTACACGTTTCCGTGCCATTATAGCAAGAGAGAACGCTTCCATGCTGGGCAAGCGTCTTCGTGCATTTTCGGGTTTCTCCGTCGGTGCAGGCAATCGCTGTCGCTTGGCCCTCTTGACCACCACTCGAAAGGGTGTTGTCCGTGGCCATGCCCGGCATGTCGTGACCCGATGAGCAAGTAAGCGCAAACGGAGCTGCTAACACAGCGCACCAAACCGCGAAGCGGTCACGAAACTCGCGGCTCTTGTCTGGCATTGAAACTCACTTTGCTCCTGCCCCGGCATGCAGAAGCTCGTCCTCGAGGAACACGGCTTTAGAGCGTGGGATCCTGATACCAGAGCTCATCTATCGCAACCTACTGCGCCACCGCCAGTTGCAATATGCGGGCATAGTCCCGGGTCGATTCGTCCGTCGCCCCCAATTCAGCCGACGGTCTCGCTCAAATCCCAGGCTTTGGCCTCAATGAAGAGTTGCACGAGCTCCCGGTCCAGGTGTCCATCTTTGACCTCGAGGCCCAAAATGTCCAAGGCGCGCTCAATTGGCACTGCACGTTTGTACGGGCGATCACTCGCCGTCAGGGCATCGAATATGTCAGCGATGCTCATCATCTTTGCCTGCAACGGGATCTGATCGGCGGTGAGTCGATTGGGGTAACCGGTTCCGTCAAGCCGCTCGTGATGTGCGCCAGCGATCGAGGGCACGCGGGCAAGACTGCGGCCCCAGGGGATGCGCGACAAGAACCGGAACGTGTGTGAAACATGACCGCGAATCTCATCGAACTCGCGGGGAGTCAAAGAACCTCGTTTTACGCTGAGGCTCAGTATCTCTTCGGGTGTCAGCCATGGTCGAATTTCACCGTCGAGCGCCCGGTAGTTCATGACACCGAACGACTCGAGCCGACTGAAATCACCCGCAGCCAACACCGTGGGCTCGTTGGCGTGCTCGATGATCCTAAATGACTCTTCAATGGTGGCAATCTGCCGTCCGAGCTCGGCGTCAAGACTCGTGAGCGTCTCGGCAGTGGCGTTTCGCTGAATCGCCGCGCATTTGCGCGCTAGCGTTTCGGCCTCGAGCGATTTGACAATGTAGTCGAAACGGCGACGGATCCGCTCGAGGTCACTATCGTCAAGTTTCTTCGCTTTGACGAGCACCCTTTCTTTGACCCCGATTTTCCCGAAGTCATGGAGCAACGAGGCGTATTCGAGCTCACGCAGATCTTCTGACCGCCAGTGAACGTCCGCATAGGCGCCGGTGCTGCACTGCTCGACCGCAACGGCTAGCCGAGTCGTTACAGCCGCCACTCGGCGCGAGTGACCGCTGGTCGTCGGGTCCCGCGACTCAATCGCATCCACGGACGCCCGCACAAATCCCTCGAAAAGCCCGCGGATTTCGTCGTACAGCAAGGCATTTTCGAGCGCTATTCCGGCCTGAGCCGCAACGGCCATCAAGAGCTGTTCGCTTCGGGTATCGAAGGGCACGACGGCGCTGTCGAAATCCTGAGCGCTCCTGAGTGGCACCGTGGGTATGCGCTTTTTGTTGATGAGCTGTAGCACACCGATAACTTCACCACGACTGGTGACGAGCGGTGTGCAAATCATGCTTTTGGTTCGATACCCCGTTCGCTCGTCGAAGGAGCGATCGAAACCAAACGTCGTGTTTGCTTGAAGCTGATAGGCGTCACCGATCCGAACGGTCTGACGTTCCAGAGCCACCCAGCCTGCCATGCTGCACCGATCGACCGGCATCGTGAATTCAGACCAATCGAAATTAACCGAGTCGTTCTGGCTTAGCTTGAAGTGCAGCCGTCGACCGTTTTCGAGACCGGCGTCGGTTTCGACTACGTAAAGGCTGCCCGCGTCAGCGCCGGTAACCATTCGGCTCTTCTCGAGAATGACATTGAGAAGACGATCGATTTCCCGCTCCGTTGTCAAAGCACGCGCGATCTCCCCGAGTTCACCAAACTCAAACTCGTAGCGAGTCAACGACTCGTTGCGATTGGAGTGTCCTTTTTTGAGCCTAACCCAATCGATGGCATTATCGAGCGCTAGTACCAACTCGGCGTCGGTTGCATCAGGCCTGAGTAGATTCGCAACGCCCAGTGTGCGAGCTTCAGCAATTTGAGGAGGTTCCAGAGTGCCAAGGAGGAGAACAGGAAGCGGCTCGGACGATGGTTGTCGAAAAGCATCGAACAATTGCGGAGCCCCGAGCCAAAGTGCCGCGGTCGAAATGAGGGCGGTTGCTTGTTCGTCGCGAACGACTAGCACACCAGGATGAACACGGTGGACGGCACGATGAGGACTGAGAGTTTGAATTCTGACGAAGAGAGCCGTCAAGGCATCGAGCGAATTGACCGATTTACCGAGATCCATCGTGCCCGCGACATCGCTCGGCATTTCGCTGCAGATGGGTGCCGGCGGTCGTGTCATGGGTCAGCTTTAGGCACTTCGCTCGCAGAGCAGGGCTCACCGACGTTTGGTGCCGAAGTCGCCAACTCCTGGGGCACTTCAACTCTGGATGAAACACGGCTGGGTGAACGCTCTTGCAGCTGTGCGTCTCTGCGTTCGTAGGCGAGGACAATCTTTTGCACGAGAGGATGTCTCACCACGTCGTTATGCGTAAATAGTTGGAAGGCGATTCCGTCGATGTTTTGAAGCAACTCATGGGCCTCACGTAGCCCACTGCGCGACCCAGCAGGCAAGTCGGTTTGCGTCACGTCGCCGGTAACGACTGCCTTTGAACCAAAGCCGAGGCGAGTCAAGAACATGCGCATCTGCTCGGAGGTGGCGTTTTGAGCCTCGTCGAGAATTACGAACGCATCGTTGAGCGTACGTCCTCGCATGAACGCAAGCGGGGCGACTTCGATTTGTCCACGCTGCTGCAGTTGTTCGACCTTGTCGAAGTCGAGCATGTCATTGAGCGCGTCGTAGAGGGGTCGCAAGTAGGGGTTTACCTTCTCAGCCAGGTCGCCCGGCAGAAAACCCAACCGCTCACCCGCCTCTACGGCGGGCCTTGTCAAAATGATGCGCTTGACTCGCTTGGCGATCAGGTAACTCGTGGCGACAGCCATCGCGAGATAGGTCTTCCCAGTGCCGGCAGGACCAATACCAAACGTGAGGTCGTAGTTTCGAATCGCCTGTACATAGGAGCGTTGAGCGGGCGACTTTGGAACGATCTGCTTTCGTTTCTGCGTCGTGACCACTTCATCGAGTCGTTCGACCAGTGATGCTTCTGGGTCGAGTTCTATCTCCCGCACGGCTCGGCGGATGTCATTGGACTCCAGCGCGTGCCCTCTATCCGCAAGCTCGGTCACCTGGCACAGCACTCGGTGGGCGACATGTACCCGTGACTCTTCGCCGCAGATGATGATCGTATTTCCACGCAGATTGATATCGGTTCCACAGGCTCGCGCGATTTCGGCCAGCATGTGGCCGTGGGGTCCGCCGATGGTGAGGAGCAGATGAGCGCTCTCGACTTCGAGGGTTAGCGTGAACGGTGGGGACTGGCTGGGTTGCAACGGGCGATCCTTCAGACAACCAAGAGGAGGCTGCCTGCCAAGCAATTTCCAGCTTAGCCCCGGGGCCAGGGGTGCGCACCTGGTGGAGATATCCATTGCAGTTTTCTTGGCCTCAAGCGCCCAGGCCCGTTACTCGTCGGTTTAGCAATGGGAACCTGGACCCGCTGGATAGGAATCGGAGCCTCGGTAGGCATCGTGTCGGCCTTGGTACCTATTGTTCGCGGAAATTGGGCGGAGGAGCCGCCTCCCACCGCCCTGGCCAAGTTCAAGGCCAAGATTCAGCCGCAGCCTGCCCCACCCAGTTTGTCGGGACTCGACCTTCTCCACATGGAAGTCCGGCCAGACCGCGTGGTGGCACCGATGCTGGGAGGGCGCGAAGCAGAATTGACAGTGGACCCGGTGTTGCAGCGTGCGGCAACGGCCCAGATCAACCGATACCGATTGCCGCAGGCTGGTCTGCTATTGATGGACATCAAGACGGGGCGACTGCTTGTCTATGCTAGCGGCGTCAACGGCGAGGAGCCCTACGACGTCAATACCCGAGCCCTGCCGCCGGCTGCAAGCGTCTTCAAAGTGGTCACCGGAGCGGCTCTCATCGAGCGAGCTGGGCTCAACGCAAACACTGAACAATGCTACCACGGCGGCAAAAGCCGAATCTCGCCTGAGGAACTTGAGGACAACCCGTCCAAGGACCGCTGGTGCGTGACTCTAGGACAAGCAATGGGGCGCAGCATCAATGTTGTGTTCGGACGACTCGCGCAGAAGTACTTGACGCCAGAGGATCTTGAACGCATGGGGGGCGCTTTCGGGTTCGGAGCACCCATCCCGTTTGCGGTCAAAAACGAGGCCTCCAAACTCAAAATTCCCGACAACAAGACCGATTTTGCGCGAACGGCAGCTGGCTTCTGGAACACCACAATGTCTCCCCTGGCCGCGGTCAGTCTCGGACAGACCCTTGCGGCACGTGGCGTTGCATTCGAACCTCGCATCGTCGATCGCGTGCTCGAAAACGGGCGAGTCATCTGGCAAGACGACACAAAGCCCGTCGTATTGCGCCGCGCAGTAAAGGCTGAGACTGCCGCTGAACTGACACGAATGATGCTCGAGACAGTCGATAATGGATCAGCACGCGCGGCCTTCCGAGACGCCAAGGGTGACAGCTACCTGCCAGGCATCAGCGTCGCGGGAAAAACGGGGACACTTTCGGACAACGAAGCCAACCACCACTACACGTGGTTCGTGGGTTTTGCACCTGCTGATCAGCCTGAGATTGCAGTTGCGGCACTGGTAGTGAACAATCCAACTTGGCACATCAAGGCCCCCCTACTCGCACGCAACATGCTGAGAGCGTATTTCGCCAAGAGCGGACGTAAAGGCGTGTCAATGCCCTAGCCGCCAGAGTGGCTCGGCCACGCCGAGCTCGACCAAAGGTGGCATTTTTCGGCCCAAGTGTAACAAGCCACGACCCGATTGGCACGCACCGCTCCCTACGCCGGCGCTCGGGCACGTACAAGTCGCTGAAATTATGCATATTCTGCCTGCCGGAAACGACTGGATCCGTCTATTTTGCGATTCGGCTAAACCCAAACCGGCTTCGGTCCGTACTAACTAGAGACTGGTGTCAGGCAAACTCACAAAAGTTAGTGCGACATCGAGAGTCAGGTGCAGTTTGTTGGCCCGGCTGCTAGGATAGACACTGTGCAAGTCGTATTGCGGAAACTCGGACGTGGCTCTAGAGCGGTGAGCGGTCGCCTTGTACGAGCGCCGCGCAAAGGTTCGGTAGTCGTCATTGAGTTCTCCGACGGGATGCACGAGTACGTGACCACACCCGTGCGTCGCGTTCTGCGGTTGGCAGCAAAAGATGTCTTCTACATCGAAACTGTTAATAGCCGCTATCGGCTCGAGGTTAGGGACCGCGAACATCTCCTCGAAGATGCCTCCAGCGGCTAGCTGCGATGGGTTGGGGCCCATAAAACACACTGCCCGGTTCGTCTGCATGACACCTTGGGAGTAATGGTGGCTGGCAGGTTGCCAAGAAACGCGATATGGCGTGGACCCCACGGGGCATTCTTGGGATCTCCCGGTAACTGAGCGAGAAAACACGATGGGAAGCTTTGACAGACGATTTTCGAGAAAAATGCGCAGGCGTACGGCGCAGGCTGCGAAAAAGGCAAGAGCCAAGCGCAAGGGTGAGGTAACGCACCAGGCGCGCGCCGCAGCCAAGCCTGCGAAGAAGAAGAGTTCGCGAGCCTCGGCAAGTACCAGCAGCTAGTTTTTGGCCGAGAAGCTCGGAAGCCCAGCAGTTGTCCAACAGCTCGCAGTGCGCAGGGTCGGAACCCTGCGCACATGTGCTTTTGTGTTCCGGCGGCAAGTATTGTTCGCTGAAAACTAATGTGAGCCGAGGGTTCGCGATGGCAGATGGATATCAGGGTGCGGCTCGTTCGCTGGCACGAGGACTTCGCCAAAGAGACCGGTGTCTCCGGTTTTTCTTTGTTCGTTGACTAGTTTCCAGCCGTGGCCGTCATCTTGCCAGCGTTGCTCTACGCTCGTACTCCTGAGAATACCGTCACTCAGTGGTACCCAAGAGACGTCAAGCAACACGCGTCCGTGCGTGTTGTCCTCGATCTGCACACCCGACAATTCTAGATCAACAATTCGCAACTCTCGACCCCACAGCTGGCGCCGCGAGATGAAGTCGGAGCGAAAAGTGGCGTCCACGTGAGTGGCCACCAGATCCATCTTGCTAAACCGCGTCGCAACATTGAGATCACGCGCAGCGTCGCTGACTCGCTGCATAGGTGAGACGGGTGCGAAACAGCCGCTCAGCGAAACCAGTATGAAAACTGCTACAAGCAGCCGCGCAATCACGCCCATGGATTAGCAGCAATTCTTGAAGCACGCTATCAGACCTAGAGCACAGACGCGTATGAGCGGTACTAGAGCCCGGAGGAGACGACAAGATACGAAGTACCGCCGGGAATCGCCCCATTGCCAGTACCGAGCGAATAGCCGAGCGCCATTTGGATATCGAGGCTGTAGCCGAGTACGAACGACGTCCAGAGCTCTGCAGATAACCCCAACCGCAGACTCTGCCACGGTCGTTGATTGTTGAGTTGGTCGAAAGCCCCTCCGTAGTCTGCACCAAGCGCTGCCGAGAACCCACGCAAGAAGACAGGTAGAGTCACAAGACCGTGATCGACCCAGAACAAAGGGAAGCGGTATTCCGACTGAAACAGCACCAGATGCGAACCCTCGAACTGGCCACTTGCATACCCGCGCAGTGACAGCCGGCTTTGCGGCACGCCGTTAAGAATGCTCGTTAGCAGAGGGGAATCCTGATACCCACCCAATGAATAGCCGCCAGTAGCCCTGCCTTCACTGGCTGCAAGTGTGGTCCCTAGTGCCAAGACGTGATGACGCATCCACGGCATCGGGTGATACGAAGTGATATGCGCCGAAGCAATCGAGCCCTCGAGGTCACTGCCGAGATGCTTGTCGAAGCGCTCCAAGTAGAGCGATAGCATTAAGCCGCGCTCGGCGGCGACCGAGTAGAGGTAGCTCTCTACATTGGAGAAATAATAGCTCAGGCGTGCTGAACTGGTGAAACCTCTAAAGGGTTGGGTCGGAACCGTGGCGTAGGGGTCCGCTGACGTACCTGTTGGTAGGTGGGCGTCCAAGTTCGCGGCTGCGTAGCCCACATTCAGAGACTGCGAGTAGTATTCGCCCGGCAGGGGAATTATGACGGCGGTACTGGCGCTCGTCCTCTCGCGCCGCACTGTCAGTGATTCAGAACCGTACTGATATCTCGTGCGCGGGTCGGTGGTACGCGAGACGCTCGCGCTCAGGGTATCGCGCAAACCCGAGTATGCATACGATGCATAGAGGTCCGGTTGCGAGTTGTGGGCCTGAAACACCGCGGTTGCATTCACGAAGTGGAGGCCCACGATATCACTGCCGGTCACCGACGCAGCCAAACGTTGACCACTACTATCGCCACTGTATTCAAAGTTAAGGGCCCGAGGTCGTAGCGTGGGGAGCGGATTGTAGTCAGTGGCAGGGAGGTTTCCTCGATCCTCGATGAACACGCGGTCATCGGGTTCAGCCTTGTACTCGGGTGCGTCCAACCACTGTTCAGGGTTGAAGTCTATCGCGTAGAGGTCGAAACCCGCAGCCGTGTAGCCCACGTAGACCAACTGATGACCGTCGGGGGCCACTTCGGGCATGAACGCGCCGGTGCGCACATTCGTAACCTGCTTCAACCGATGCGAGGAGACACCCCACGCATAGATGTTCGATATCCCACTGCGATTGGAGCTAAAGAGCAACCAATGACCGTCGGGTGACCAGCTGGGCTCCTGATCGATGGCCCGATCTTTCCAGAGAGTAGTCACGCTTGCCGTGGCTCGATCGTAAACGCGCAGGTCACGATAACCGCCTCGGGTCCAGACCCCATAAGCAATGAATTGATCGTCGGGCGAGAACCGGGGCGTGAAGACCTGCTCGTTCGCCGGGGACTCGATCAAGGCTCGCTCATTCTCGATGCGCGCATCTGCGGTAAAGTCTGCAATCCTAAGTGTCGTGGTCCCAGCGCGATCGGTTGCGTACGCCACATGGCGACCGTCGTGACTGACGTCAGGATCGCGCGTGCGACGACCCACCGTGAGTCGCGACCTGCCACCTTCCCAACCGCGAGGCGAGCGCGTCCCGTGCTGTAGCAGGAACAAGTCATTAAAGTAATAGAGTCGCTTGGAGGGTGCGTTGCTTTGAAAAAGCAAGTCGCAGTGGGTGCCAAAAGCCGCACTGCCACCACTCGAGCGGGTAAGTAGCGACCCCGGCGCAGTCTCACCGTTTTGGTTCAGCGGCAAAAGGACGATACCCGGTGCGTCATGCTCATCGTCGCGAAAGTAGATCAACGATGGACCGGCGGCACCAAGCGCAGCCGTGCACTCCTTCGGGACGAATCGCGGGGAAGCGGCAGTTCGGCCATGAAACGTCAACCGGCGGCCTTCGCGCAATCCGCGCGCATCGACCTTTGCCATTTGCTCCTGAACTCGACGCTCGGCGGACGCCTTGAAGGAAGAATAGACATCGCGGTACGTTCTGCCAGTCACGCGACGGAAGGGTCGGTTGACGGCAAACGGAATGATATCGTCGCCCGAATCCGCCGCCATGGTTGCGAAGACGCTGTCGCCATAAGTGTGCGCGATGAACTCAACGAACTTCGAACCGTAGAGATACCAGAGGGTGGCTCCGGGCCAGCGACGAGGTTCGTGGGTGATCTGATCCAGACCGGCAAACTGGTTGTCGAGCACATCTGCCCGCATGTACATGTCAAAGAGCGTGGAGCGCAGGCGCCCGCCACCCGTCAATTGGCTCTCGGCGTACACCGCCAGACCCTCGAGCAGCCAATGAGGCTGCAGCTGATTCGGGGCCGTCTGTTTGCCCAGAACCGTACTCACGAGAGCCGGTATGCCCGAAACGTTGTCGATGTGTACGATATGCGTCTGTTCGTGCGCAATCAGCGTCGGGAGCCAGTCGTCGTACTCGTTGAGCGTCGACATATCATCGGGAGCCGTGACATAGAGCACAATGGCAGAGTACGGCAGTACGTTGGCGTAGCCGTTGGAAGAATCCGAGACATCCGTGAGCACGATTTCAGTGCGCTCGCGGGGAGGACGCCCTAGCCACCGCACCAAGTAGGCAAAGAGTTGCTCTGAGACCTGCGCCGCCCGTTGTGCGTGCGTCTCGAGCCCGCCATGGTAGTGGATTCTGAAATTGGGGGTGGACAACGTGAACCACTGCAAGCGTGGATCACCCGCCCGCGCCGGTCGCATCACGAGCATCGCGGCCGCAAACATGAGGATCGTCAGCGCAACCTTTTTGCGTAACCTTGCGCTCGAGCGCTGATATCCAGCAGTAGTGTCGAGCATCGGCAGGCGAACTCGCAGATCCAACGCAGCTATCGGCGAGGATCTCTGGCTGTCCTATAAGGTCGGAACTTCATCGAAGACCTAGAAGTCGTCGTGAAACAGCGGTTCTCGGTTGCGTGCATAGCGATACACGAGCTGACGCGCTTCCGGCGAAATCTCCGTGAATTGCGCACCAAAGCCGGGCGAAATGTCTTCGCCGCGCGAGCTGGGACTCGGTTCACAAGTCCACCGCACCACACCCTTGGCTTCGAATTCATAACCGCCGGGCAAAGAGACACGAATCAACACGGTCTTTCCGACCGGTGGCACTTGATAGGTGGCTACGAAGATTCCGCCACTATCCACAACATCATTACCGCCCAGGCCTTTGTAGAAATTGGTGGCGCTGTGAGCCCCGAGCTCGGCCGCAACACGTTGCAGATTTGCTGCCGGTGCTGCTGCTGGCGCTGCCGCTGGTGCGCGGACTGGCTCACCAGCAGCCGGCGCGTTCTTGGGCGCAGGCTTCTGCTCACTCGGTTTTGCAGCCCCGGGAGCGTTTTGCGCTGTAGTCGGCGTTTGGCTCGACACCAAGGTGCCCTGCTCAACCGGCAATGGACTGGGCGCTGCTGGTACTGGTGCGGGGCTTGCGGCTTTGGCTGGTGCCGGCGCAGCAGGCGCTGGTTGAATTACCGGCGCTTGTGGCCGTGGGGCTGCCACCACGGCTGGCGATTGGGCGACCTGCGCGAGTTGCTGCGGCGTAGTAGTGACCGATTGCATGGGCGCAACTCGCGGCTCAGCAGCCACCGGCGGCGCCGATACGACTGCCTGCGCCGAGGTAGCCGGGTTTGGCGCGGGTGGCGTGCTGCTCATCCGCTGCACCAAACCAAAAACCAAACCGAGCGATCCTGCCACCGACTCCATTGCCGTGATGAGCGCGGGGTGATTCGTAGGCTCGGCTTGCAGCTTGGCGAGCGCCTGGCGCACGAGATCCAGAATCGTGGGACCAGTCTTGCTGATCGGCAGCGAGCCGCTGCGCTCGATTTGAAGCAGTGAGCTCATGGCCATGGCGATTGGCTCTGCCGCGGCAAGCAAGGTTTGTGGGACGCCCGGGTGTTGGAGCGCGTTCAATCCAATGGCCAAGCGTTCTCTTGCGGTCCGGGCGGTGGTCACCAAATCAGTCATGCGAACCCTCCGAGGGTATAAGGACCCTATCATCATCATGCGAGTGCCGGCCCGATTCAAGTATCGTGTGGGGGAACGTCCAATGCCGACCTGCACGCACCACGACGGCGACTGTCGCCCGTGGGCTCAGTGGCCCAGCTCAATTTCGTGCAAGTTTGCCGAGCAGTTGAGCCAGGAGCTCGCCAGCGATGGGTTCGGCAGGGGGTTGGTCGACGCCCTCTTCGAGCAGCCCCGGGTTCTGTTCGGCCAATTGCGCTCGCTCGATCGCAATCGCGCCGTCGCCGGTTCGCAGCAGCAACCGTGAACCAATGAAAGCCTCACCCGGCAGCAGCGCTTGGGGAAATGTCGGTGCAACGCACGCCTTTTGCACGAAGAATTCGAGACCATTGACCTCGAGGGCAAGACCAGGCACCGGAGCCAGCGCACGAATGCGGCGCAGAACGCGTTCGGTGGGCCAGCACCAATCCACCTGCAACCAGTGCCCACTCGGTTCGGGAGCAAGCGTCACACCTGCCTCTTCTTGTGTTGTTGCGGCACAGAACCGTCCCGCAGCGTACGTACGCACGACCTCGCGGAGCGCCGCCAATGACGGACGGTCCAAAGCTCGAGCTAGTTGCCATGCATTGAGCTCACCGATCGGCAGTCGCCGCTGAGCGAGAATCGCTCCGGTGTCGTAGTCTGCCTCCAGGCGATGCACGGTAACGCCTGTCTCCGCATCATCCGAGTCAATCGCCCAATAAAAGGGATCTGCTCCACGGTGGCGCGGCAAGAGTGAAGGATGCACCCCAATGCCACCCAGCAAGGCACGCTGGAGCCAAGGCTCGGCGATCCGGCGCGTGTAGAACCAACTGACCACTAGATCAATCGCGGACGCGTCGAACAGCGAGTCCACGCGACGCTCAAAAGCAGAATCGTCAACCAAAAGGTCAATCACCGAATCACGGGGCAAGAGTGCGTTGAGGCGCCGGCGCCCGGGCGCAGGTACGGGTGACAGAACCGCCCAGCCGAGTTCACAGCCGTCACGCTGCAAGAGAAGGGCGGCCAGCGGCAAGCCGAAAAAGCCTATTCGAAGGGGTTTCATGGGTGCCTTGGGGGAGCGGCACTGTACTCCGAAAACTTGCTCAAATTTGGACAAGACTGCTACCTCGAACCCAATGGCATTCGGACCATCGGATCTTGCTTTTCGACCCACCACTTTGCGTCGGGGTCAGCGCTTCGATCCGTCGGCGGCAGACCGGCCTATCTTGGTTTTCGAGGGGGTGCAGAAGGCCTATCGCGCGGATAGCCCCGTGCTGCGGGGATTTTCGCTGGTGATTCAGCGGGGCGAGTTCGTGTTCGTCACCGGCCCCAGCGGTGCCGGCAAGAGCACGCTCCTGCGACTCCTTCACGCCGCCGAGCACGTGGACGATGGCCGAATCCTGTTCCTGGGTCGCGAAATCGGGCGGCTGACACCGGATTCCGTCCCTTTTCTGCGCCGCAACATCGGCGTCGTGTTCCAGGACTTCAAACTGATCGAAAACTTCAGCGTGCTCGAGAACGTGGGCCTGCCCCTGCAGGTGCTGGGTCTCTCGGAACACGCCGTGCGCAATCGCGTGGGCGAAGTGCTCGAGCGGGTGGGCCTTGGCGGGCGCGGCATGGAGCGAGCTGCAGTGCTGTCGGGCGGAGAGAAGCAGCGAGTGGCCATTGCACGGGCGATTGTGTCTGAGCCAGCCCTGCTGTTAGCAGATGAACCAACCGGCAATCTCGACCCGCAATTGGCAGTGGATATCTTGGGTCTGTTCGAGGACATCCATGCAACGGGCGTTACCGTACTTTTTGCAACCCATGACCGGTCACTGCTGGACATTCGACCACACCGTGTGGTCGTGCTGGATGAGGGTCGAGCATTCGATGTACCTCAGGGTTTGGACAACGCGAACCTAGGTGCTGCATGAGGAAATCACGATGAACGCCTTGGCCCGCGCGGTTCGCGCCATGAAGAGTGATCTCGAAGTCCACCTCCTGAGCGTGTTTTCCGTGGGCGTTGCCTTCGTATGCCTGGTAACGGCATTGCTCGTGGTGGTCAACGTGCAGCACGTGCAAAACCGCTGGCAGCAACTGGGCAAGCTCAGTGTCTACTTGCAGAACAACGTGGCACAGGACCGAGTCGCTGAGCTCGAGCGTGCTCTGCGTGCCACCGAGGGCGTCTCGGCAGTCCGCTTCGTTTCGAAACAGGCCGCCCGGCGAGAACTCGTGAACGAGCACAACGATGAAACGCTGGCAGCGCTGCCTGATGAAGCATTCCCAGCGTCGCTCGAGATTGACATGGCCGACACCACGCCGCTCGATGTTCGTGAACGCGTCGCCGACCAATTGCGGCCGCTGCCGGGCGTAGAAGGCGTGGAGACGTACGCTCATTGGTCTTCAAAAATGACCTCGGTTTTCTCGGGCGGCATCACCGCAGCGCTAGCGCTAACCCTGCTGGTGCTAGGCGCCGTGATCAGCGTAGTGTCGTCCACGGTGCGCATGGTACTGCAGAAGCGCCACGCCGAGGTGGAGGTCTTGAAGCTGGTGGGCGCGACCGACGGCTATGTGCGTGGACCGTTCATCATCGAGGGTGCCGTACAGGGAACTTTCGGGGCGTTGTTTGCGCTCTGTGTCGTCGGAGCGCTGTTCGCATTCCTGCGCGGCACTTTCGAGACCTACTTGACCACTCTGCTCGGCGTCAGAATTAGCTTTCTGCCCTGGACCATGAGCGCGGGCCTGCTTTTGGTGGGGGCAACGCTCGGTGCTGGCGCGGCTTACGTGAGCCTGCGAAAGCATCTGGTTGTGTCATGAAGCACCGCTCGATACGACTGCTTGCACCCATTGCCATTGCGGGGCTCGCGGCAATTCCCTCGAGCGCAGCCGTACCCGAGACGCTTGACCCCAATGTCGGCAGCTACTCGAACCGGGCCGCGCACCACGAGTCGACAGCTGCACGTCTCGACAAAGCCGCATCGCACCTCGACGCAAGCGAACGCCAAGCTAAGCAGCAATTCGAGGATCTCCAACGAGACGGCAGGAATACCCGCGCGCGACTGATCGCTCGCGGTCACGCCTATGTGCGCTGGACGCGAGCGGGGCTCTTGCCCTTGAGCGGGGGCTTCGAGCAGTTCTTGCTGCGTGCGTCGCGCCTCGAGCGACTGCACCAGTCGCTAACGTACGACATCAAACACGAAGTACAAGTCGAGCAGTCGATTGTGGCACTCGGCAAGCGCATCGAAACCTTGAGCCACGATCGCGGCACAATCGAGCTTCGGCGCACGTCCGCCCACAACGCCGAAGTCGCAGAGGACGACGCGGAGGAGCGGGCACTGGCGTTCGAACGTGCGTTTGCGTCAGCTCCAAAAGACGGGCACTCCACCGTCTACGGCGCGAATCTGCCACTTACGGTGGATCAGAACGCTGCTGACTTCCGCAAGCTCAAGGGGCACATGGCGTTTCCGGTTGCTGGTCGTGCGGAGATCGTACATGCGCGACGACGCGGCGGCGGCGGCCCCGGCCTAGAGATGCGTGTGAGCCGAGGCTCCGCCGTACAATCCGTATTTGGCGGGCGCGTGGCGTTCGCTGATCAGTATGCGGACTTCGGCAACACCGTTATCGTCGACCACGGCAATAACTACTTCACGGTAAACGCAGGTCTGGCTTCAATGCGCGTGAAACTGGGTGAAGAGATCATCTCCGGCGCAACGCTCGGAACCGTGGGTGACACAGGCCTATACTTCGAGATCCGTCGCTCGGGCGACACAGTCGACCCAGCGCCGTGGTTCGGGTTGTAGTTTGTAGAGGGGACTGTGTGGCGTTGCCAGCTGGTGCGGCGATTAAAGAGAAAGCGCTACAGCTTCGGGCCGCTGCCTCGACGAGCATTCCAAAGGGACGCGACCGCAAGCACACCGTCTTCCTTTTCAAACTCGTAGTAGAGGAGATAACGCGTCTTCGGCAGAAAAACCCAGCGACAGGGTTTCTCGGCTCTCAGATACGGCGTTCCAGACTCAGGGCTGGCCTCAATTTGGAGAATTGCTTCGCGCAACTCTTAGCGAAACAGCAATGGCGCCGCGACACGATTTTCGCGCCACCAAGCATCGATTTCCTCAATTTGCTTCTGCGCTTCTTCGGAGAGCCGTAACTTCACCGTCGAGCATCCAAGGTTTCCAAGAATTCTAGGGCATCTGCCGTTCGCCCCGCTGCTATGTCAGCTGAGCCACGCGCAAGGGCTTGATGCAACGCTGCACGTTCTTCGACGTCGAAATCGTCGCCGTCTTCGGGCAACACTAATCGCACTTCCGTACCTTCGGGCAAATCCGTCGGATCATCGACAACGATGCGACCACTTCTGACATGCGCCTTGAGGGCTTGCATGCCGCTAGGATATCGCGTCTCGTGTCTTGATGCCCGTGGTTGGGGCGCGACGCAAACAAGGCCAGGTTCGGGAGGGGCCCAAAACTGGCCTGGGCCGTGTCCGGTGGGGGTGGGTGGGCCTGCGTTCCTCAACGCCACCCGCATGAGCGCAGCTGCCCGCTCAAGGAGACATAATCCCCAGGATTATGACGCCGAGGAATGGTCGAAGGACCACCATTCCGCTGCGTCATCGAAGTACCCTGTCTAGGCCGGCTCGGAAACTCACGCGGGCCGGGGGCTTCGTTCCCGCGATTCAAACCGTCGTCATCCCCATCGCATCCCTCCCCCGGCATGCGGGCCGCTTCGCACAAGGCGGCCTTATGCGAAGCGCCGAACGGCGCCGACTCGGGTGGGCGGCTGCGCGACGTCACGCGTCGCGCGAGTACACCGTCACGGACCTATCCTGCGTTTCAGATCGCCAACTTACGCCCGTGATCAACCGCACCCTGCACACCTATCACAGCACGCTGCGCATCCTGTGTCAGTCATTCCAGATTGATACAGAAGGACTGAACTTCCGCTGCGAAGGCCGCCTCATCGAAGAGGCCCATCGCATCAATCACTCCGGCAAGATGCTCGTACCCATCATCGACGATGCTCACCTGACGGAAATGGACGCACTGCGTCGATTGCGCAACCCGCGCTTCTGACTAAACTCTCACTCGCCGTCAACGACGATATCAAAAGTCGCGTTACGTACTCGGCATTGGTACCGAAGTTGGCACCCGATGACATGACCGCCTTCATCCTCTCCGAACTCGACCGCGTTGCCCTGGCCCACAGCACATTCAGCGAAGATGCCCTCAGCCTCATCGTGCGCTCCAGTGAAGGTATTCTCAGGGCTGCCCGCAACCTCTGCGTCGGTGCGCTGCTAGAAGCCGTGCGCGACCGCACCAAGACCGTCGGTCTCAAACAGGTCAATCGCGTGCTCATGCAGCCGCATTGGAGGCATGAGCGAGATGTCGAGTGACCTGAGCGTGTAATACCGGTGCGATTGCACAACGACGCATAGCCCATCTCAAACCTGCTACCCCAACGCCCACGGACGTCGTAACGCGCTGTAAGCTAAGACGCCCCGGGCCACAAGAGCCGACGTAGGGAGGCCATTCATGACCCTCTGCGTCGGCTTTGCGCATGGCAGTGCTCGTCACCACGCGACCGGCCCCGTCCCAATTCGAGCTGTACCTTATGACCGCTCCGAACACGAATTACGATCGCACCGCGGCCATTCGCCAATTTTCATACGACCCCAATTCTGGAATTTCTTACGATATCAATTTGGCCGGTACCACTTTACGGTGAACGCGGGGCTAGCATCAATGCGAGTGAAACTGGGTGAAGCGATCACGTCGGGCGCAACGCTCGGAACCGTGGGTGACACAGGCCTATACTTCGAGATCCGTCGCTCGGGCGACACAGTCGACCCAGCGCCGTGGTTCGGGTTGTAGTTCGGGAATACTTTCTTCACTTGAAATCACGAGTATCAACGCCCAAACAAGTTGCCAAAGCAAGAAGGAGTTGTCTTCGTTCATAGAGATAACCGCCACCAATGAAGGCGAGTAGTATGCCGAGCACCGGCGGCAGGTTTTGAGCTGGCTTTTCCAACGCTGGCATTATCAGCATAAGCCCACCAACGAGTACAACAGCGTTGTGCACACCCAACCGGCCCGTAATTATCGTACTGTTATTATCATCTACGAGCGCGGCACGCAAAAATGGACGTCCCGGGTTACTTCTATTTTTGTTCTTGCAGATCAGGATCTGTTGCTCACCCACCTCGCCAATGAAGAGCGTATCTGGATTTCGTGCGATTCCGATCCGTAGCCCTTCTGACCAAGAGCTGAAGGCGGAGGTGTTCATCGCGATCTGGCGGCGAACATTTTCAAGCTGGTCGTGTACGACGACATGGAAAGATTCTATGGGCACCATTGATGACTCCAGTTCAATTGCGTTCTATTCCGCATTCGGAAGCGGCGCGGGCATTGTCATGCCGCCATAGAATGGGATACCGATTCCTACTTGTCCGACAATGCCAATTCTCCAGCTATTGCACGGGCCAACGTATATGTCTACTTCGCCTCCGAAAATCATGGTCGCTCCAAAATATACGGTGGACGATTGTTGAAATTGATCGCCCGTACCCCAAAAAAATCCCCCTGTGACTCCTGCGCCAGCTGAATCCGGAACACCGACAACGGGCGACATATTGTGGATTTGTCCGGAGTTGGCGCCATTCATTCCGGTGTATGATCCGTCGAAAACGTTTACTCCCGCAAGATTTTGTGCGGTACCTGTCCAGCCGTTAAACAGCACCCATCCCCCTGGGTTCTCTGGAACCGACTGACCCTGTCCCGGAGCCCAATTCTGAATCGTGTCTATCGTAGCCTGCATTTGCTCGGGAGTCGGAGCAGCAATCTTCGGGCAGATTTGCTCACCAGGATCAGACATGTTAGCCGCGCTCGACGGTGGGGTAGTCCCGTCACCAGTCCCATCTCCCCCCGCCGCGTTCGCGCTTGAGGTGGCACCTGCCCCGCCATGTGCTGAATCACCACTCATTCCGGTCAATTCATCGGTTCCGACCTGATAGGGGTTTGTCGCCGCGTTCTGTTGATTGGCACTGTTATTTGTGTTCTGTAACTCCTTCGGAAAATCGGCGTTCGGTACAGAATCGCCCAAAGCACCCGAATTGGCGACATACGTCCAGGCATAACCGCTGACGGAGCCGCCGGCATTGTAATCTGACAGCACGTTGATTTGGCCGATATCGGTATGGCTGCCAGGGTAGGTCCAAGGTACACCACCGACGAAGCCACTCGGGTCGATGAACGCCGTCGGGCGGTTGTATACGTAGGCGTATCGATTCGCGCCGTCTTGCCCCGCGGTACCGTTGACGATTGGATCAAGTGACAAGGCGCGGCCTAAGTGGGGATCATAAAGCCGGTTGCTCATCCAGAGCAGCACTTGAGAGTCGTCTTGAACATATCCAGCAAAGCCAACGGCTGAGCTGAGCGGTGAAGCGGCCGACGGAGCTCCAGACTCGTCCGTAGCAACTCCGAACGCATCGTAGTAGCGATGTGTGTACTTGCCGCTCGGATCCCTCACCACGGTCGTGCTGCCGAGCCTGTCCGTTCGAACAGAGTAGAGATTGGGGCTGCCAACGTTGCCCTTACCATCATCGGTGATCTGGACCTCGGCGATGATTGCATCGCCGCCCTTGACGAGTATCGAGTGCAGTCTGTTGCCCGCCCCGTCATCCGTACGCTGGTAGACACCACCCAAACGATACTTGCTCTGCGTGACGTTGCCTTGCACGCGTTGCTCCAGAACGCGCTCCTTGAGCCCGTTGTATTCATAGCTCGTCTGGCTGCTAGCGTCGGTGATGGTGCTGACCGCATCGAAGCTGGTCCAAGTCAAGGTCTGGGCTATATTGATTATTGGTGTCGCCGCCGCGGAGGGGGTCGTGCGAAAGGGTCGGTCTGCCGTACCGGTCGAACTTCTTGTACACCGTAACGCCCGCCTGGTCAGTAAACGTCAGTACCCCACCGGTGACACTGTAGCTCGACGAAACGGAACTCCCATTTCGGTCAATGAAACCCAGGGTGCGGCCTTTGGCATCCAAAACCTTGGTGTCCGTCGGCGCCTTCGGATTCTGACCAACAGACGTCTGAGGATACGTCGTGGTAACCGCTTGCACTCCATAATCCCAATGTCCGGCAACCTCTGTCGGATGTCCATAGGACATGAGATACGTCATCTGCTTGGTTGACGTCGCATCGGTGGCAACCGTAATCGAAGTTGGCCGGTTTAGGTTGTCATACACGATCTGATCTTGCTGTTCACTTGGACCGCCGTCATAAAATGGCAGGTGGCTTCGTTTTGTCTTTCGCCCAAGGCTGTCGTAGAAGATCTGCGTATGAAGTGGTGGTACCCCGTCATTATTATTCACACCGGTGGTCGTTGTCCCTATCTCGTGGCCGCAAGTGTCATAGAATGTTCTTGTGTACGATGTCGGGCGGTCTTTGCGCACGGCGAACGCGATGCTCCTGGTACCTAGGAAGCTCGCCTCAGATGGCGGCACAACATTCTGCAGAAACTCATAGTAGGTAGCCACTCCGTTGCCATTGCTATCAGTGGCCTGCATCTCTCTGCCCAAGACGTCGATGATGCGCGAAGACTGGAACCCGTTTGGATCTTGAGTCAGTAACCGCTGGCCATAGCCCCGGTCCCAATCGTACCAGGTATACTGCAGCAGTGGATTGATCACTGACTGTACAAAACCACTGGTATCGTAGTTGGTGATCGTGGTGCGACTCACTGTATTTCCACCATCAGATTCACTTACCGTGACTGGAAAGCCGCGATCGTCGTACTTGCTGTAGTTAATGATGGTTGTCTGAGTGGGGTCATCAATTTCATTCGTGATGGTG
>Ga0265340_10000223_pt1 | contig 28904 bp, 18 predicted proteins | sample 4CB225metaG_FD_202082 | JGI IMG/M metagenome (GOLD analysis project Ga0265340, IMG submission 202082) | Rhizosphere microbial communities from Carex aquatilis grown in University of Washington, Seatle, WA, United States - 4-CB2-25 metaG | ecosystem: Host-associated > Plants > Roots >...
GTGCGCTGACCACCTTTTCGATCGCCAACGACGTGGCGAAATATTTTGCCATCATCCCGGCGATGTTCGTCGCGTTTTATCCGCAGTTGCAGGCGCTGAACATCATGGGCTTGCATTCGCCGCAGAGCGCCATTCTGTCCGCGATCATCTTCAACGCGCTCATCATCATTGCGCTCATCCCGCTTGCGCTGCGCGGCGTGTCCTATCGCGCGGTGGGCGCAGCCGCCTTGCTGCAGCGTAACCTTCTGATCTATGGCCTCGGCGGCATTGCCGTGCCGTTCGCCGGCATCAAGTTGATCGACGTGTTCGTCTCCGCCGTCGGTCTTGTGTGAGGACACCATGCTGAAACAAATCTGGCCTGCTATCGCCATGATCGTCCTGATGACTTTCATCACCGGCCTCGCCTACCCTCTGGGCATGACCGGCCTAGCCCAATTGCTGTTTCCGCAGCAGGCAAACGGCAGTCTGATCGAGAGGAACGGCAAGGTTGTCGGCTCCGAACTGATCGGGCAGAATTTTGCCAGCGCCAAGTATTTCCATGGGCGTCCTTCGGCGGCCGGGAACGGCTATGACGCGGCCAATTCTTCGGGCTCGAACCTCGGCCCCACCTCCAAAGCGCTGATCAAGCGCGTAGCGGGCGATGTTGCTAAACTGCATGCCGAGAACCCCAATGCGCCGGTGCCGGTCGATCTGGTGACGACGTCCGCCAGTGGTCTCGACCCGGACATCACGCCTGCCGCCGCGCTCTTCCAGGTACCGCGCGTGGCCAAGGCGCGTAGAATTCCGGAGGCGGTGATTCGCGGGCTCGTGGAGCAACACACCGAAGGGCGGGTCCTGGGCGTCGTCGGCGAGGCGCATGTAAACGTCCTGAAACTGAATTTGGCGCTGGATCAGATGCGGGGAAGCGGCGGTTAGTCCATCACCCCCTGCTGCGCGCAGCCGAATATCGGCTTAGAATGCCCTTGGAGGCTTCGCGCGCATGACCGATGACCGGGCGAATCACGACACCAGACCATCACCCGAGGCCCTCCTTAAACAGGGGGGGCAGGAAGGCAGGGGCCGCCTCAAGGTCTTCCTGGGTGCGGCCCCGGGCGTCGGCAAGACCTATGAGATGCTGGCCCAAGCCCGCCAACGCAAACTCGAAGGCCTGGATGTGGTTATCGGCGTCGTCGAGACGCATGGCCGCGTCGAAACCGATCTGCTGACCAAAAGCCTCGAAAAGATTCCGAAGAAGCGCCTGCTGTACAAAGGGCATGTGCTTGCCGAAATGGACTTGGACGCGATCCTGCAACGCAGGCCCAAGCTCGCCCTGGTCGACGAACTTGCGCACACCAACGCGCCCGAAAGCCGTCACCCCAAACGCTACATGGATGTGCTGGAACTGCTCGCGGCGGGCATCGACGTTTACACGACGCTCAACGTGCAACATGTCGAGAGCCTGAACGACGTCGTGGCGAAGATCACATACGTCCATGTGCGCGAGACGGTGCCCGATTCCATTCTGGACCAAGCGGACGATGTCGAGCTCGTCGATCTCACGCCGGAAGACCTGCTGCAACGTCTCAAGGAAGGCAAAGTCTATCTTCCGGATACCGCCGAACGCGCCGCGCAGAATTACTTCTCGCCGGGAAATCTTGCCGCGTTGCGCGAGCTTGCCCTGCGCCGCACGGCCCAGCGCGTGGACGAGCAGGTGGTCGATTACATGCGCGCCCATGCGATCCAAGGCCCGTGGGAAGCGAGCGAACGTGTTCTCGTATCGGTGACGGAGCGGCCAAGTGCCCTACCGCTCGTCCGCTACGCCCGCAGGCTGGCGGACCGGCTCCATGCATCCTGGGCAGCGGTCTATGTCGAAACTCCGCACGCCCTCCATCTCAGCGAAAGTGAGCGGGACCGCGTCGCGAATGCGTTGCGTATCGCCGAACGGCTAGGCGGACTTGCGGTAACCGTTCCGGCCGCAAAAGTGGCGGACGGCGTTGTCGATTATGCCCACGCCAACAATTTCACACACATCGTGGTCTCCACGCGCCAGCGCTCGCGTTGGTCGGAACTGCTGAGAAGTTCCTCCGCTCATGAAATCATCCGTCGCGCCGGGGACATCAACGTGCACATCGTGCCGGAGACGCGCGTAAGTGAGAACCCCACGGACCCAAAAGACGGGTCCAGAACCCGCGCGCGCCACGACGGATCGGCATACCCGCGCGCTTACGCCGGTAGTCTTGCGATGATTCTGGTCGCGCTCGGCGTCGGCCTCGTCTTGCAGCAATTCCTGGCGGTTTCGAATATCGCACTCGTATTTCTTATCGCGGTGCTCGCCAGTGCGGTGGTCTATGGCTTGTGGCCGTCGCTGTTCGCCTGCCTCGTCAGCGTACTCGCCTATAACTTCTTTTTCTTGCCACCGCTTTATACATTTACGATCACCGACCGGGAGAATGTCGTCACGCTGTTCGTCTTCACGCTTGTTGCCGTGATTGCCAGCAATTTGACGGCGCGCGTCCGTACCCAAGCGGTCGTTGCGCGCGAGCGGGCGAACACGACGGAAGACCTTTATTTGTTCAGTCGCAAGCTTGCTGGCGTGGTCGCCCTTGACGACCTGCTTTGGGCGACCGTTTATCAAATCGCACATATGCTCAACGTGCGCGTCGTGCTCTTGCTTCCCGAAGGCGAAACCGTGGCCGTTCGAGCGGGTTATCCGCCGGAGGACGTGCTCGACGAGGCGGACCTGGCCGCTGCGAAATGGGCCTGGGACAAAGGGACTCCCGCCGGGCGCGGCGCGGACACGCTTCCCGGCGCAAAGAGACTGTTTCTGCCGATGCGCACGGGACGCGGAACCATCGGTATTATCGGATTGGACAGCGACCGGCCTGGACCGCTGTTGTCGCCGGATCAGCGCCGCCTGCTCGATTCGCTTTCCGATCAGGCTGCCCTTGCCATCGAACGCGTCAACTTGGTGCAGGACATCGATCGCGCTCGCATTGCGGCAGAAACCGAGCGGCTTCGCTCCGCGCTTCTAACGTCCATATCCCACGACCTCAGAACGCCGCTCGCATCGATCCTCGGCTCGGCTTCCAGTCTGAAGGGCTATCGAAAAACCCTCAACGAGGCGGCGCAAGACGAGCTGATCGACACGATTCAGGAAGAGGCGGAACGACTCAATCACTTTATAGCCAACCTATTGGATATGACGCGCTTGGAATCGGGGGCGATTGAGCCGCAGGCCGATCTGATCGACCTTAGCGATGTTATCGGGAGTGCACTCAGGCGTGCGAATGCGGTGCTGACGCGTCACGATGTCGAAGTGGATCTCGCGGCAGGGCTGCCGATGGTAAAGCTCGACCCCGTACTGTTCGAGCAGGTGTTGTTCAACCTGCTTGATAACGCCGCAAAATACGCGCCGCCAGGAACAAAAATTCGCATTCAGGCTCGGCAAGACAACGGCCTTGTACGGTTGGAGGTGCTGGACGAAGGCGACGGCATTCCTGCCAACGATCTGGAACGGATTTTCGACAAGTTCTATCGTGTACGCGCGGCGGATCGCCAACGGGCGGGCACAGGCTTGGGCCTTGCCATCTGCCGAGGATTTGTGGAGGCCATGGGCGGAACGATTACGGCTGGAAATAGAGCGGATCGTAGCGGTGCGATTTTCTCGATTGTGCTTCCGATACCGGCTGAGAATGCGCCGCTGCGCGACGAACCCGCATGACCAACGCGCCGCTTCGCATCCTAATCGTTGATGACGAGCCGCCGATCCGCAGGTTTCTGCGCACTAGTCTGTCAGCACAGGACTATCGCATCGACGAAGCGGCTGATGGGCCTTCTGCACTGGACTTTCTTCAGCGCAATACCGTGGACGTGATCGTGCTCGATCTGGGCCTGCCGGGAATCGACGGATTTGAGGTCCTGCGCCATTTACGGGCCTCCGGCTCGCTTACGCCGATTGTCGTTCTTTCCAGCCGCGACGATGAAGCAGGAAAAGTGAAAGCGCTCGATCTTGGTGCGGACGATTATGTGACCAAACCGTTCGGCATGGATGAAATTCTCGCGCGAATCCGCGCCGCGCTGCGCCACCGATTGCAGCAAGAGGGCGAAAGACCAGTCTTTCGCAGCGGCGATCTTTCTGTCGATTTGGTCCGGCGCATCGTCACGGTGCGCGAACAAGAGGTGAAGCTCACGCCACGCGAATACGACCTGTTACGGTTGCTCATCGCGCACGCGGGCAAAGTGTTGACGCATAAGTTCATTCTGCGGGAAGTGTGGGGCACGGAAACCGACGTACAGTATCTGCGCGTCTACATCCGCACCTTGCGCCAGAAGATCGAAGCCGATCCCGAACAGCCGAAACTGATTCAAACGGAGCAGGGCGTAGGGTACCGGTTGCGATTTTTGGATTAGATCTTCGACTTCCCGGGCGAGCGCCAGCGGCGGACGATGTCCGACAGGATTTCGGTGTCGATCTCTGAATGCCTCCAGGCGCGCGAGAAGGCGGAGTGCTGGTTCTCGGCAATTTTGTGGCTCTTCAGGTCGCGGAAGCGCATGCGCATCGGGATCACGACGCCCTGACCCAGCACGATCGCTTCGCGGTCGCCGAGCAACGGCAGGAAGTCCAGCAGGTCCAAGGCGCCCTCGTGCGTGTTGGCGCGCACCACGGCCTGATCGCGCTCGGTGGAGAGGCGCATCGCGATCACCGTCGAGCATTGCGACAAGATTGTCGGGTCGAGCTCGCTCGGCCGCTGGGTGATGAGCGCCAGCGAGACGCCGTATTTGCGGCCTTCCTTGGCAATGCGCGCCAGCGCCTGGCGTGTGGGCATGAATTTCCTGCCGGAGTCGGCGGGCGCGTAGCGGTGTGCTTCCTCGCAGACCAGCAGGATGGGAAGCCGCGCGTCGCTCCAGCTCGCCAAATCGAATGCGAGGCGCGACACGACGGAGATCACAACGTCCAGGATCTCTCCGGGCACAGTCGAGAGATTGAGCACGGTGAACGGTTTGCCATCGACCGGAACGCGAAACAGCCGGCCCAGCACCTCGGTCATGGTGTCTTCGATCATCAGGCTGCCGAACATGAAGCCATACCGCGAGTCGCTGACCAGCGTTTCGATCCGGCTGCGCAGGCGTTTATGGGGCAGGGTCTTCAAGGTGCGCTCGAGCCTTCCGAGCTGCTCGTCGATGTAGGCAATGAGGTCGGCCAGACGGAACGGGACCGGCGTGTCCACGGTGATGAATTGCCCGTCGATCGCCCGGCGCGTCCGCCCCGTGATCGAATCGGAGTAGCGCCGCTTGGCCCACAGCACCGCATCCCTCAGGATTTCGATCTCCGCCTCGCGATGCTCGTCCGCGCTGACGAAGGCGGCGGTCAACTCCTGAAAGTTCAAGAGCCAGAACGGCAGATTGAGGCTTGAAGGATCGATCGTCTCGGCCTGTTCGCCGAACGCCGCCGAATATTCATTGTGGATGTCGAGGATGACCACGCGCGCCTGTTTGTACTCGGGCAGCAGGCTGCGCAGGATGCAGGTGAGCGCCGAGGATTTTCCGCATCCCGTCGTCCCAACGATCAGGAAATGCTTGCCGAACAGGTCGTCAACCAAGAGACGCGCCGGAACGCTTGCGTTCTGGAACAGAGCGCCGACTTCGATGGTCGCGGACGCCGGTAGGCTGTAGGCCAATTCCAATGTCTTACGGTCGGCCAACTGCACACCGTCGCCGATGCTGGGCAGGCTCGAGACTCCGCGGCGAAAGACGAGCCGCGAGCTGTCCTGGTCGAGCACGATCTCGCCGGCGAGATTGAGTTCGATGAGGTTGATAGTGTCATTGCCGGCCGCGGCATCGGGCATCGGCACGCTGACCGCCGAGACCAGACCGACGACGGTCGCGCGCGGGGTGGGGATCGTCATGGTGGCGCCGATTTCGACTCGCACCGGAACGGCCGAGGCGGATCGCTCGAGGATTGCCACGGCCTGGGCGCCGGACACCGAGACTATGTGCGCGACGCGTGGCGATGTGCCGGTTTGCGGCATCGCCTCCGCCGCGTCGGCGCCATCCTGCGAGGCAAAGCCTGTTTGTGCGGGGATCATGGGCGAAGGTCCTTTGGCATTTGTTTCAAGGCGTTCTGGGGAAGCGTGAAGCTGACGATGGTGCCGAAATTTTCCCGGCTGACGATCGAAAGGCAGCCGCCATGCTGTTCGATCAACGCCTTGGCGATCGGAAGGCCGAGGCCGGTTCCTTCCTGGCTGCGCGTCCGGCTGGTGACGACCTGGCCGAACGGCTTCAGCGCGACGACGATCTGCTCGCTTGTCATGCCAATACCGCTGTCCTGCACCGATATTTCGATCGTCGCGTCCGCTTTTGCCGCGGCTGTCATGACGATACGTCCGCCGGCGGGCGTAAATTTGTGCGCGTTGCTCAATAGATTGATGAATACCTGCTTGAGCCGCCGGCCATCGGCGACGACCGTAGGAAGGCTCGCGGGCAGATTCAGCGCCAGCGTCTGCTTCTTCTCCGCGATCCGCGCTTCCACCAAAGCGGTACTCGCCAAGATCACCTCGCGTAGCGGATAACTTTCCAGCTCGAGCGCGAAGGTGCCGCTCTCGATTTTGGAGATGTCGAGGATGTCGGAAATGATGTTGAGCAGGTGCCGGCCGGCGCGGCTGATATGGCCGGCATATTCGCGAATCTTCTCGGCGATCGGGTCGCGGGCAGCCGGGTCGGCGATCAGCTCGGAGAAGCCGATGATCGCATTCAGCGGTGTGCGCAATTCGTGACTCATATTGGCCAGGAATTCCGACTTGGCCCGGCTTGCCAGGGCCTGCTCAATCGCCGCGGCACGCAACATGCGTTCGGAACGCTCGCGCGAGAGACATTGGCCCAGATCGGCGGAATAGGTGGAGAGCAGTGAGGTGCGCTCACGGCGTAAGCGGTCGTTCCCACGCATTTCCTCGCCGCCCTCTTCGTGCCGAATCCTGAGGCGTCCGACACTACCAAGACGTGACTAACCATTCTTTAAGACGGCCGGCGGCCATTTCTTAAAAAATAGTGGCGCAAGAGGTGCGACAATAAGCCAAAGCGTCGGCGCGCCGGGCCCGCCTGCCAAGGCGTATTCTTCCGGCGCTGCTGCGCAGACGGCCATTCGACCGCACGCCGGGGCCCCTGGGAGAGATGATCGTGCGGCTCACTCTGCATACTGACTTAGCCCTGCGCCTGCTGTTGCTGTTGGCGCTGGAACCGGACGGGCTTCACACCATCGCAGAAGTGGCGCGGCGTTACAAAATTTCGCGTAATCACCTGGTCAAGGTGGCGCAGACGCTGATCCAGGGCGGCTTCGTCGAAAGCGTGCGGGGCCGCTGTGGCGGGCTCAGGCTCGCCATGAAGCCGGCGCAGATCAATCTTGGCGCCGTGGTCCGGGTCACCGAGGACAGCTTTGCGCTGGTCGAGTGTTTTCACCGCAAATCAAGCACCTGCGTGGTGATGCCGGCCTGCGGCCTGCGCCGGCCTCTGCAAGAAGCCCTCGACGCGTTCCTCGCCGTGCTTGACCGTTCCACCCTAGCCGACGCGATAGGGAACCAGGGCCGCGGCGCTCGCATGCGTCGTCTGCTCGCAGACGGAGCTGCGCTCCGGCTTTGACGGTCGATTTGGGGGGTAAACGGCAGTTGGCGGGAGCGCTCCCATTGCGGTAAGCTGGATTTCTCGTGCTCATCGTCGAGGGTTGGCGCGAGGCGGGGGCTTTCGACACCGCGAATTATTTGAACCGAGAGGGCGGTACCCAAGACTTGCCTGATATCACGCAACAAACCGGCAGAAAACCTCGCGGCGCCGCGACGATTCACGACGTGGCACGGCGCGCCGGGGTGTCGCCGATGACGGTGTCGCGCGTCGTCAACGGCGAGAAGAACGTGCGCGAGGCGACCCGCGCCGCGGTGATGTCTGCTGTTCAGGACCTCAATTACGCCCCCAATCCCGCTGCGCGCAGCCTGGCCGGGGGTGTCGGTGCACGCCTCGGCCTGCTCTACAGCAACCCGAGCGCCGCCTATCTCAGCGAATTCCTGGTCGGTGCGCTGGACGAATCCAGCCGCAAGAGCGCCCAGATCATTCTGGAAAAATGCGAGGTCACCAGCGCCACGGCGGAACGCGCCGCCGCGCGCAAACTCATCGATGGAGGCGCTGCCGGCGTAATCCTGCCGCCGCCGCTCTGCGAATCTGCCGACGTGCTGAGCGTGTTGAAGGAGGCGGGCGTGCCGGCGGTGGCGGTCGCCACGGGTCGTTTCAACGCACAGGCCTCGTGCGTGCGCATCAACGATTTCGCTGGCGCCTACGAGATGACCAACTATCTACTTTCGCTTGGTCACCGCCGCATCGGGCTGATCAAGGGACACCCCAACCAGACCGCCAGCCTGGAGCGCGAGCACGGATTCGAGACGGCCCTCGGCGAAGCGGGCATCCGCAGCGACAAGACGCTGATCACCCAGGGCTTTTTCAGCTACCGCTCGGGTCTCGAAGCCGCCGAAGTGTTGCTGTCGCGAAAGCTTGCCCCCACTGCGATCTTCGCGAGCAACGACGACATGGCCGCTGCCGTGGTTTCGGTAGCGCATCGCAAAGGCCTCGATGTGCCGGGCGATCTGTCTGTGGTGGGGTTTGACGATACGTCGATCGCCGCCACGATCTGGCCGGAGCTGACGACGATCCGCCAGCCGATCACAGCCATGGCGGAGGTCGCCATCGATCTCGTCATGCGCGCGATCAAGGAAATAAAGGCCGGACGCGAGCCCAAGCTGGTCGATCATCTCGTCGATCATTCTCTGATCAAGCGCCAATCCGCGGCCGCCCCCAAAACGGCCTGAGAATCACCTCCCTTGACAGCGCGCGGCCGGACTTTGACGTTAGCGGCTTCAGGAGTTCTCGATGGCAGCTGACACGCCGAAGAGGCGCTTTCGTTCGCAGGATTGGTTCGACGATCCCACGCGCATGGACATGGTGGCGCTCTATCTCGAACGCTACATGAACAGCGGCTTCACGCCCGACGAGCTGCGTTCAGGCCGGCCAATCATCGCCATCGCGCAATCGGGCAGCGACCTCAATCCGTGTAACCGCGTGCATCTCGAGCTGGCGAAGCGGGTGAAGGAAGGCATTCGCGACGCCGGCGGCGTGCCCATGGAATTTCCCACCCATCCCTTGTTCGAGAATTGCCGCCGGCCCACCGCCGCGCTCGACCGCAATCTCGCTTATCTCGGAATCGTGGAAATTCTCCACGGCTACCCGATCGACGCGGTGGTGCTGACCACCGGCTGCGACAAGACCACGCCGTCGGGGATCATGGCGGCGTCCACCGTCGACATTCCCGCTATCGTGCTGTCGGGCGGGCCGATGCTCGACGGCTGGTTTGAGGGCGAACTGGCGGGCTCGGGTGCGGTGATCTGGAAAATGCGCCGCCGGCTGGGCGCGGGAGAAATCACCGCGGACGAATTCGTGCGAATCGCCACAGAGACCGCACCCTCGCTTGGCCATTGCAACACCATGGGCACGGCTTCCACCATGAACGCCGTCGCCGAAGCGCTTGGGTTGTCGTTGACCGGCTGCGCGGCCATCCCCGCGCCCTACCGCGAACGTGCGCAGATCGCCTATGCGACCGGCAAGCGCATCGTCGAGATGGCTTACGAGGATCTGCGGCCGTCGAATATCCTAACGCGGCCGGCTTTCCTCAACGCCATCGCCGCCGTTGCCGCACTCGGCGGTTCGACCAACGCCCAGCCGCACATCAATGCGATGGCGCGCCATGCCGGAGTCGAGATCGCGCCTGAGGACTGGATGGGCGCGCAAGACATCCCGCTGCTGGTCAACATGCAGCCGGCGGGAAAATATCTGGGCGAGCGTTTCCAACGCGCCGGCGGCGTTCCGGCGGTGTTGTGCGAGCTCTTGCGCGCCGGAAGGATCGAGGGCACGGCGCTCACCGTTACCGGCAGGAGCATGGCCGAAAATCTCAAGGGCCGCGAATCGAACGACCGCGAAATGATCGCCAGCTACGAAACGCCGCTGCAGAAGCATGCGGGCTTCATGGTGATGAGCGGCAATCTGTTCGACTTCGCGATCATGAAGACCAGTGTGATCTCGGACGAATTCCGCCGCCGCTATCTGAGCGAAGCGGGCCGAGAAGGCGTGTTCGAGGGCCGCGCAGTGGTGTTCGACGGCGGTGACGATTATCACGCAAGGATCAACGATCCCACGCTCGGCATCGACGAGAACACTATCCTGGTGATGCGCGGCGCCGGACCCATCGGCTGGCCGGGGTCGGCGGAGGTCGTCAACATGCAGCCGCCCGACGCGCTCCTGAAGAAAGGCATCGCCAGCCTGCCGACCATTGGCGACGGGCGGCAGTCGGGCACCTCTGACAGCCCATCGATCCTGAACGCCTCTCCGGAAAGCGCAGTAGGTGGAGGGCTCTCCTGGCTGCGCAACGGCGATGTGATCCGCATCGATATCGAACGCGGCCGCTGCGATGCGCTGGTTTCCGACGAGGAAATCGCCCGGCGCAGGAAGCAGCCGCCACCGCCAATTCCCGAAAGCCAGACGCCCTGGCAGGAATTGTTCCGCGCCACCACCGGCCAGCTCGATAAGGGCGCGGTGATGGAGCTTGCGGTGAAATATCGCGGCGTCGCCGCAAAAACGCCCCGGCACAACCACTAAACACGCGGCCGAGACCGGACGACTGCGCGCTTGCAGACTGTTAGCGCTACCACTACGGTCGCGTTGTCGGAAACGAAGAGGCTAGACTTCCACGCAGCGCAAAGCTGCCGATCCGGCGGGAGAAAACGGGACGAACGTCCACAAGAGGGATTTCCATGGCGAAGGCGAATTACGGACTCGTGGCCGCACTGACGATCGCGGCGACGCTCGGCGGCTTGCTGTTCGGCTACGACACCGCGGTGATCTCCGGGGCGACCGACGCCATCACCAACAACTTCGTCACGCCGCGCCATCTGGCGGAAGGCGCCGCCAATTCGCTGTCGGGTTTCGCGATCGGCTGCGCGCTGCTCGGCTGCGTTTTCGGAGCGGCCATCGCCGGCCCGATCTCGTCCGGCATCGGTCGCAAGGGCGGATTGCTGATCGCCGGCGTCCTGTTCTTCATATCTTCGCTGGGTGCCGGATACCCGGAGTTCTTCTGGAGCATCTTCGGGGCCACCGGCTACAAGGCGCTGCCGGCGTTCATTTTCTATCGCCTGATGGGCGGCACGGCGATCGGCATGGCTTCGATGCTGGCTCCCATGTACATCGCTGAAGTCGCGCCGCCCGCCCAACGGGGCATGTTGGTGACATTTCAGCAAATCGCGATCGTGCTGGGCATCAATCTCGTTTACTTCGTCAACTGGGGCATTCAGTCGGGTCAATCGCACGAGTTTCTGATGAACGACGGCTGGCGCTTCATGTTGGCTTCCGCCGCCATCCCCGCCACGATGCTGATCGTCTGCATGTTGCTGGTGCCCGAAACGCCGCGCTTTCTGGTGCTCAAGGACCGCGATAGCGAAGCGCTGGCGCTGTTGAACCGGCTGGTCGGCTCGGAGGCCGCGCAGGCGACCTTGAAGGAAATCGAGGCCTCGCTGGTCGTGCACAAGCGCCCGCTGTTGAGTTTCGGCCTTATGGTGCTGATCGTCGGCATCATGCTGTCGGTGTTCCAGCAGGTCGTCGGCATCAACGCCGTGCTCTATTTCTCGCCGCACATGTTCGAGAACATGGGCGCTTCGACCAACGACGCCTATTGGGAATCGGCGACCTTCGTCGGCATCACCATGACGGTGTTCACACTGGTCTCGACCTTCACCGTCGATAAACTCGGGCGCAAGCCGCTGTTGATCGCCGGGGCGATCATCATGGCGGCGGCCATGATCACGCTTGGCTTCCTGTTCGACACGCACCTGGTCAGCGTGACGTCGGCGCACGCCGGAGCCGCCTCGACGACCGGCTCGTCCTACGTCGCGATCGCGGCGGTGGTGGTCTACATTATCGGCTTCTCATTCTCCTGGGGGCCAGTGACCTGGGTGATGCTGTCGGAGATCTTCCCCAATTCGATCAAGGGTCAGGCGATGTCCATTGCCGTCGCTGCGCAGTGGATCATGAATTACATCGTGTCGCAGACCTTCCCCATGATGGACGGCAGTTCGTCGCTGAACGCGATGTTCAACCACGGCTTCGCTTATTGGCTGTACGGCGCGGGCGCCATCTTGGCGGCGCTGTTCGTGATGAAGTTCGTGCCGGAGACCAAGGGGCGCACGCTGGAGGCCATCGAACAAGTGTGGCACAAGCCCGCCGCCGGCAAGTAACGCGGCAGGAAGAGGCGGCCTGATGATCACTCTGACGAACGGCGCTTTGGAACTCGATCTCGCCCCGGAGATTGGCGGGGCGGTGACGCGCTTTGCCATCGGCGGCAAGGACATCCTTCGCCCAGCGCCGAACGGCGCCTTTGCGGCGCTCGACGCATCCAGCTTCGCCCTGGTGCCTTACGCCAACCGCATCGAAAACGGCGTGCTGCGGTTCCAGGGCCGCGAGGTCCGCCTGCAGAGAAATTTCGGGGACCATCCCCATTCATTGCACGGCGACGGCTGGCAGTCCGCATGGCGGGTGGCATCGCTCTCGCGCGATCAGGCGACCTTGGTCCACGACCACGCGGCGGGCGATTGGCCTTGGACCTACAGCGCCGAGCAGGCCATCGCGCTGGTCGACGGCGGAGCAAACCTGCGCCTGACGATCCGCAACCGCGACGTCAGCGCGATGCCCACCAGTCTTGGCTTCCACCCCTATTTCCCACGCAGCGCTTCAACGCGGCTGACCGCTTCCGTCGCCGGGATGTGGAAAAGCGGCGCGACCATGATCCCGACTGAGCATGTCGCCGGTTCGCCGTTGCTCGATCTCGCCCATGGCGCGCTGGTGGATAAGGCGCCGTTCGTCGATAATTGCTTCACCGGCTGGAATTCCATGGCGCGCATCGACCAGCCCGACGCGGGCTTCACCATCTCGCTCGAAGCTTCGCCGGAATGCAGCTTCTTTCACGTCTACATTCCCGTCGGGCAGAACTTCTTCGCGGCCGAGCCGGTGAGCGCCATGCCCAATTCCTTCAACCGGCCGGAACCGGCGGCGGTCACGGGTATGCGTACGCTCGAACCCGGCGAAAGCTTTTCGATCGCGATGCGCCTTGCGGTGCGGAGCCTGTAGCGGCGTGCCGGCATTTCAGCCTCGCCGGATTGCAACGGTGCTGCTGGCGCTGGCAGGCGCGCTCGCGCTCCCGGCCTGTTCGTCTCTGCCGCGGATGGGCGACGTCACCGCCTTGTTCCGCTCGACACCGTCGAAACCTGAAGCGGTGCCGGCTCCCCCAGTAGCACAGCAACCGACTGTCGATTTTGCGACCTCGACGGAGATTCATCCCGGGATTTGGCCGCTGGGCCAGAGCGGTGTGGCGCGCGATCCGGCGATCGAGTCCGAAGTAGCCAAGCTGCTGTCGCAGATGACCGTGGAGGAAAAGGTCGGTCAGTTGATCCAGGTCGACATGGGCGCCGCCACGCCCGACGACGTGCGCCAATACCATCTCGGCTCCATCCTTAACGGGGGTGATTCAGGGCCGGAAGGCAACCTGCGCGCTGCGGCGCCCGAATGGCTCAAGACCGCCGACGCCTATTATAAGGCTTCAGTTGACCGGCCGCCGGGACATCCCGCGATTCCAGCGATCTGGGGAATCGACGCCATGCACGGCAACGACCATATCGTCGGCGCCACGATTTTCCCCCACAATATTGGGCTGGGCGCCATGCGCGATCCCGAGCTGGTGCGCAAGATCGGCGAGATCACCGCCCAGGAAATGCGCGTCACCGGTCAGGACTGGGACTTCGCGCCGACCATCGCGGTGGTGCGCGACGATCGCTGGGGGCGCACCTATGAGAGTTACTCCGAGGATCCGCAGCTCGTTAGCGAGAATGCCGCGGCGATGATCGAAGGGCTGCAGGGCAAGCCTGGAGAATCCGATTTCCTCGGCGGCAAACATGTCATCGCCACCGCAAAACATTTCATCGGCGACGGCGGCACCGACAAGGGCAAAGATCAGGGTGACAACCTCACCAGCGAGCCGGGCCTGCGCGATATCTTCGCGCCGCCCTACCAGGCCGCCATCAAAGCCGGCGCGCAGACGGTGATGGCGTCCTACTCCAGTTGGCGCGGCCTGAAGATGCACGCCAACCGGGCGTTGTTGAACGATGTCCTGCTCGGGCGGCTCGGGTTCGACGGCATGGTGGTCAGCGATTGGCAGGGCATCGCGCAGGTTCCCGGCTGCAGCCGGACCGATTGCCCGGCGTCGATCAACGACGGCATCGACATGGTGATGACGGCGGACAACTGGAAGGACCTCTATGCGAATATCATGTCCGAGGTGAAGACCGGTGCGATCCCCCAGGCGCGCCTCGACGAGGCGGTGGGGCGCATCCTGCGCCTTAAGCTGCGCGCCCATGTGTTGGACGAGGGCAAACCCTCCACGCGGCCCTACGCCGGACAATACGATCTGCTCGGCTCGCCCGATCATCGCGCCGTGGCCCGCCAAGCCGTGCGTGAGTCTTTGGTGTTGCTGAAGAACGACGGCGGACTGCTGCCGCTCTCGCCCATGGCTCATGTCCTGGTGGCCGGCGACGGTGCGGACGATCTATCCAAGCAGACGGGCGGCTGGACGATTTCATGGCAAGGCACCGGCAACCGGCGCGCCGATTTCCCTCATGGCGAAACGATTTTCGAGGGTATCAAGGCGAACGTCGCAGCGGCGGGGGGCACGGCCGTGCTCAGCGTCGACGGCCGCTTCAGCGATAAGCCCGACGTGGCAATCGTCGTGTTCGGTGAGAATCCCTATGCCGAAGGCAAGGGCGACCGGCCGGACGTCGATTTCGAATCCGGCGACCGGCACGATCTCGCGCTGTTGCAGCGCCTGCGCGCGCAAGGCATTCCGGTGGTCAGCGTGTTCCTTTCCGGACGTCCGCTTTACGTCACGCCGGAGATCAACGCCTCGACGGCCTTTGTAGCCGCCTGGCTGCCGGGCTCTGAGGGCGCGGGCGTCTCCGACTTGCTGTTCGCCAGGCCGAACGGCGCGGTTGCTTACGATTTCCGCGGCAAACTCTCCTTTTCCTGGCCGCGGGCGCCGGACCAGACCCCGCTCAATGTTGGGACCGAGCCCTATTTTCCGTTGTTCGCCTTCGGCTACGGGCTGAGCTACGGGACACCGCGCAATTTGGGGCCCCTACTGCAGCCCGCCGACGCACAGACCCAGGCCCTGCCGCTCGACCGCATCGCGGATGCGGGCAGGGCGATGCCGCCCTGGTCGCTGTCGCTGATCGACGTGACGGGGGGAAAAGTCGCCGCCGATCCGACGCCGGCCTCCTCGCTCACCGCCGCGCTGACCGTCGTGCGCGGCGACCGCAATGCCCATGATGACACGCTCGTTGCCACTTGGAGCGGGATCGGCACGGCCAGTCTGGTCGCGGCGGCCGATCTGCCCGCCAGCTTCGCCACGCAGACCAGCAACGGCATGGCGTTGGCGATGGATCTGCGGGTCGACGCGGCGCCGCAGAAGCCGGTAGCGCTGGCCCTCGGCGATGCGACCAGTGTGGGCGCGGTCGATCTGACCGGGGCGCTCACGGCGGCGCGTGGCAAAGGCTGGACAAAGATTGCCGTGCCGCTGTCCTGTTTCCGCGACGCGGGCGCGAACATGGCCGCAGTGACGCAGCCGATGGCACTGACCAGCAGCGGCAGGCTGAGGCTCAGCCTTTACGCGATCGAGGTGGAGCCGGCGGTGGGCTTGTCGGAGTGTCCGGCGCGGCTGGCGTCGATGCCGACTGAGACGGCGCGGCCGACCGCCACAGTAAGACGGCACGCCTGGATCAAACGGCACGTCAGAAAACACAATCCGTCGCGAAGAAGATAGGGCAATAGGAGCGCCGATGATGCGCCTGACCCCGACCGCAATTGCGTCGATGATTTTAATCGCCGCGTCCGTCGCCGGAACAACGACGCCGTCGGCCGCCGGCCAGTATCGGAATTTCCGCGCGGCGATCTATGTCACCGCCAACAGTACCAAAGAGCTGGCCGACCCCAAGGTCTTCGAACAACAATTTGGTCGCGCCAGCCGGCAGTTCAAATTCGACAAAGTCTATGTCGAAGTCTACCGCGACCGGCTGTTCGCCACCGACGCGGAGATTGAGACGGTCAAGAAGGAATTCGAGGCCAAGGGCATCATTGTATCGGGCGGCGTAACGCTGGCCGCGGGCGGCACGGGCGGGCAATTTGGCACCTTCGATTACGAGAGCGCCGCTGATCGCGAGGAATGCAAAAAGGCCGCCGAACTCGCCGCCAAGCATTTCGACGAAGTGATTCTCGACGATTTCTTCTTCTATACCAGCAAGAGCGATGCCGACATCGCCGCCAAGGGCCCGCGCAGCTGGACGCAATACCGCCTGGATACGATGCGCAAAGTCGCTCAGGACCTGGTGCTCGCCCCGGCGCGCGCCGTCAATCCGAACGTCAAAATGATCATCAAATATCCGAACTGGTACGAGCACTTCCAAGGCCTGGGTTACGACCTGGAGAAAGAGTCGCGGATGTTCGATGCCATCTACACCGGCACCGAAACGCGCGATCCGCTGATCACCGACCAACTCCTGCAGCAATATGAGAGCTACGAGATCGTCCGCTATTTCGACAACATACGTCCCGGCGGCAACGGCGGCGGCTGGGTCGATACTTACAGCTCGCGTTATGTCGATCGCTACGCCGAGCAGCTTTGGGACACGTTGTTCGCCAAGGCCCCCGAGATCATGCTGTTCCAGTGGCACGATCTGGTCGACCCACACTATCCCTTCGCGGCCGGCGACCGCACGGCGTGGAAATCGCGGCCCACCAGCTTCGATTGGAACGCGATGGCGAAGAGCTACCGTCCGGCCGGCAAAGTCGACCCCGGCCCCGGCTGGGGCAGCGCCGCCGGCTATTCGCTGTCTCAAGTCGATCATGTGCTGAGCTCACTTGGCAAGCCGATCGGCATCGCCAGCTACAAGCCTTACCAATCCACGTCGAGTGAAGACTTTCTGCAGAACTATCTTGGCAATATCGGCGTCCCGATCGAGATGACGCCGAACTTCCCGGACGATGCGGACACGATCCTGCTCACCGAAGGCGCGAAATTCGATCCCGGCATCATCGCCAAGATCGAGCGCCATCTGGCGGCGGGGAAGAATGTCGTCGTCACCTCGGGCTTTCTGCGCGCCATGCAGGACAAGGGGTTCCAGGATATCGCCGAATGGCAGGACACCGGCCGCGTCGCTGCGGTGCGCGATTTCATCGACGGCTACGGGGCGGGGAGCGGCAACATTCTGGGCGATCCCAAGCACGCGACGGCGCCGATCCTGTTTCCGCAGATCCATTTCCTGACGAACGACTCCTGGGCGGTTATCCGCGGCGTGGCGGGCGCCAAGGGATTTCCGATCGTCCTGATGAACCACTATTCCAAGGGCGTGATCTACCTCTTGGTGGTGCCGCAGAACGCCGCCGATCTGTACGAGATGCCGCAAGCCGCGATCACCCAGATCAGGCATTATTTGCAGCATGATTTTCCGGTTGAGATCGATGCGCCGCCCCTGGTCAGCCTATTCGCCTACGACAACGCCACCTTTGTCGTCGAATCCTATCGGCCCATGCCGGTGCCGGTGAACATCAGTGTTCCAAAGGCGAATGCGAAGTTGCGCGATCTTGAAACCGGCAAATTGATCGAGGCGCTGAAACAACGCCCGGAGCCTTTGTTCGATTCGCGGGGCCGCCCTCGCCGGGCGATTGCGGACCAAACGATCTTCCCGGTGAAGCTCGAACCGCATTCCTACCGCGCCTACCGCATCGAACCCTGAAGCGCCCGCTCCCAAACTGAAGCGGCCGTCCGGTCACGGATTGGTGATGGCGGGCACGAATCCGCGAAGCGTGCTTCCCCAGGGACACGCTGGTGGTTAAGCACGATTGGCAAAGACTTCGACACATTTTAGACACAAGCGAGATTGAGACTCCTCCGGCGAATAATATAAATATAACAATCCGCCAAAGCGGATGGGCGGGAGGCACAAATGATCACCATGTCACCGCGGGGTGGATGTTCGCGCCGGCGATTTGTGAGCGGTGGAGCCGCGTCCGTATTCCTGCCAACGGCCTTGGCCAAAGCCCAGACCATCCCCCCGAACGCCCCCCTGCCGCCGGATGAAGCCGCAAAGATCGCGGCCGACAGAGATGCCGCCAGCCATCTCACGGTCGACGTTATGATCGACGGCAAAGGGCCGTTCCGCTTCGTGGTCGACACCGGCGCCGACCGTTCGGTCATCGCCGATGATGTCGCCGCCGCCTTAGGCTTGCCGCTTCAAAAGCAGGTGATGGTTGCGGGTGTCGTGCTGACCATACCGGCCCAGACCGTGCGCCTCGGCAATCTCTCCTTCGGGCCGATTTCCCGCAACGGCCTCGCCGTCCCGATCCTGCCCAGGGCGCTGTTGCGCGCCGACGGTTATCTCGGCCTCGACGCCATCGATGGCTCCCGCGTTACCTTCGATTTCAAGAATCGTCAGCTCATGGTGGCCAGTCCGTATCACCGTCAGTCTTACGAGGTGGTTCCACCCGAAGAGGCCCGTGTTCGCGTGATCGGGGACGCCGGACATTTGCGCTCGGTCAATTGTCGGGCCGACGGCGTCCGTACGACCACCTTTATCGACACCGGCGCGGAAATCTCGGTCGGAAACGCGAAATTGCTGTCGGCCTTAATGGAGGTCGACCCGACCTATTTGCGGCTCGAGACCGTGCCGCTGACCGGCGTCACCGGCGGAGTCGTCCAGGGCCATATCACGACGATCAAGAGTGTCCACTTGGACTCGCTGACGTTTGACGGCTGTAATATCGTCGTCGCCGACTTGCAGATCTTCGATCTTTGGGGGCTGCGCGACAAGCCGGCGCTGCTGATCGGAATGAACTTCTTGCGCCAGTTCGATAAGGTCTCGATCGACTATGGCAGCAAGGAACTGCGTTTTGACCTCGCCAGACTCGTACTCGCGCAGCGGGCCTAAGGCCTCGCCCTCCGGGACGCCTCCCGATCTTCCGCCGCTGCCGGTTCGGGCCGCCTACCACCAGTACGCATAGAGCGCGACGAGGATCAAAATGACCACCAGACCGGCGACGTTGAAGGAGGCGCTTGTCGAATAGTCTATGCCGGTGACTTCGATCGTCGAACTCTGCGGCTTGGGTTTTTCCACCAGCGATACGGCGATCGCCGATCCCAGGCAGATCAGGAAGATATAGCCCATCCGATTCATGAAGGGGATCGCGGGCAGGAACGTCCAATAGACGAAGGACAATACGACCGAGCCGACGCCCGCGACCAGCGCGCCGGCCTCCGTTGCCCGTTTCCAGAACATGCCGAGCAGGAAGATCACCACGATGCCGGGCGTGAAAAAGCCGGTGTACTCCTGGATGTACTGGAAGGCCTGGTCGAAATGGCGCAGCAGCGGAGTGGATGCGAACATCGCGATGACCAGGGCACCGATCGCGACGAACCACCCGGAGATCGCCTGCAGGCGTTTGCTGGCGCCCGGGTTGACCGTCATCAGTACGTCGCTCGAGTAGATGGTCGCGATCGAGGAGAGCGTCGATCCCATCGAGGCGACGATCGCGGCGATCAAAGCGACGAACACCAGACCTAAGAGTCCTCTTGGCAACAGAGTCATCAGGGTCGGATAGGCCTCGTCGGGCCGCGACAGGTGGGGCAGCAGAACGACCGCCGCGATGCCGGGAAGCACCACGAAGATCGGCATCAAGAGCTTCAGGTAGGCGGCGAGAACGACACCCTTCTGCGCTTCGCGTACATTCTTCGCGCTTAGCGCGTGCTGGATGATGTTCTGGTTGAAACCCCAATAACCCAGGTGGATGATCCACATGCCGCCGACCAGCACCGAGATGCCCGGAACATATTTGTAGAACGGATTGTCCGGCTTGAGGATCATGTGGAAATGTTCGGGCAGGCGTGACACGAGGATGCCGAATCCGGCAATCAGGCCCGATGCGCCTCCGGCATGGGCAACCTGCTCAAGCGCCACATATCCCACAACCAACCCGCCCACCAGCAGCATCGACACCTGCACCACGTCGGAGAAGGCCGCGGGCTTTAAACCGACATAGAGCGCGTAATTGCCTGCTACTAGGCCGAGCAGGATGACGCTCATCTCGAGCGTCAATCCGGTCACGGCATGAACCGCTGTGGCCCCTAGCCATAGGATCGCGGTCAAGTTCACGAGCACGTAGAGGGCGATCCAAAAACTCGCCATGACGAGCTGGATGTTGCGGCCGTAGCGCCTCCGCAGGAACTGCGGCATCGTGTAGATTTGGTTCTTCAGAAAGATGGGCAGAAAATACTTTCCCACGACCAGCAGGATCAGCGCCGCCGACCATTCGTAGGAGGCGATGGCCATACCAAGCGCATAGGCAGATCCCGACATGCCGATGATCTGTTCGGCGGAGATGTTGGCCGCGATCAGCGATGTCCCGATTGCCCACCAGGGCAGCATGCGGCCCTTCGCTGCAGTACCCCGATCGTCATCGGTGTCCGGGCCCGATTTATGCGGCGCAAATTGCGCCAGCACTAAAACGACGGTGACGTAGAGAACCACGACGGCGATATCGAGCAACTGCAGATGCATGAGGTTCTCGTTCGTTACGACTTCTGCCAATCTAACTGATTCGCGCGTTCTTCCGTTGTGTACAGATGAAGCGCGTCGCCGCAGTCGAGGAAACGATGCTGGCCATCCGGCGGATGAGATGCCCGAGTGGCTTGCCCGCCTCTGCGCCGTGCGCTTGAAACCCCAGGGTCTTTGGTGCAATGCAACAGAGGTGCGGGCACTTGTTTCCAGTTGGCGCCAGCCCATCCTATGCACGCTTCATTGGGACTGGCCGGCATGAATTACCGCCACGCTTTCCACGCCGGGAATTTCGCAGATGTGACCAAACATCTCGCGTTGGTCTCGGTGTTGCTGCATTTGCGAAAGAAACCCTCGCCGTTCGCCGTCATCGACAGCCATGCCGGGCGCGGGAGTTACGATCTCGGCGGCGGCGAGGCCACGCGAACGGGGGAGGCGGCGAATGGCATTGGCCGGCTCGCCGGGTTGGACAGCGGCCCGCCCGCTCTGAGGACCTATCTCGAACTTGCGCGCACGGGCGAAACCTATCCCGGGTCGCCGCTGATTGCCGCAAAGCTGCTGCGCCGGCAGGACAGACTGATAGCGATCGAAAAGCACCCCGAAGAGGCTGTGGCGCTCGCCGCGGCCCTCAAGCCGTTCCGCAAGGCGCACGCCGAGAACGCCGACGGCTATGCGCGACTGGCCGCGCTGTTGCCGCCGCCCGAGCGGCGCGGCGCCGTGCTGATCGATCCGCCATATGAATCGATCAACGAATTCGCCGATGCCGCGCGCGCTCTGGCCGGCGCCCTGCGCCGCTTCGCGACAGGGATTTATCTCGTCTGGTTCCCGCTCAAATCGGCGGCCGACGCGGACGGCTTCTGCGGCGAGGTGCTGGCGGCGGGCGCGCGCAAGGCGCTACGCCTGGACGTCAGACTCGGAGCGGCCCGCGCAGATCGCTTGTCCGCGGCGGGGCTCGTGGTCGTCAATCCGCCGTTCGGCTTCGAGGCCGAGATGGAGGCCGCGCTCAAGCCGGCGCTCGCGTGCCTGGGCGCCGAGGCGCGTTTCCATTGGCTCGCGGGCCGCGAGAAAGTTTAGCGCCCGTGCACGTGCAGGTGGCGGCGCGCGCCGTCATGACTGTGGCGTTCGCGTGCGATCTCGGCGGGGACCATGACGAGGCGGCCGTGGCGCACGCCGCGCTCGGCAATGACATGCTCGGCCAGATGGCGCACCTCGCGCACCGAACCTTCCAGCACGTTCACCTCCAGACAATCGCCGTGATCGAGATGGACGTGCATCGCCGACACGCTCAGCTGGTGATGATCGTGGAACAGCTTGGTCAGACGGTGGGAAAGGTCGCGCGCCTCGTGCTCGTAGACGTACACCAAGGCGGCGACGCAATCGCCCGAGACGGCTTCGCTCTCCTCGGCGAGCTGGCGCAGCCCGCCACGGGCGAGATCGCGGATCGCCTCCGAACGGTTCTGATAGCCGCGCTTCTTGGCCAGGCGGTCGATGTCTTCGGCGAGCTCGTCGTCGAGAACGATGGTCACGCGCTGCATGAATTTCCTCCCCAACGGAAGCGCCATCCTAGCGCCTGCCGGCGGGGCAGGCGAACCGCTGGCCGTCGATCCGGCTTGCCATCCTTGCCCGGCTTAAGTATTTGATCCGGCTGTGCGGACAGGTGGCTGAGCGGTTGAAAGCACCGCACTCGAAATGCGGCGTACGGGTAACCGTACCGAGGGTTCGAATCCCCCCCTGTCCGCCACCCGCCTTCGCTAAAGCTATGGCGGGCGAGACGTGTCTTGGTGCGGCGGGTGTCCGCCGAAGCTCGCAGAGCGAAGGCGGTCTGGAGAAGGTCAGACCCCAGCGTCCTTCCCTCCGCCATCAAACTATCGTTCGGTGTTATGGATCAGCATTTTACATTTTCGATGCGCCGCGCGTTCGAATATCCTTGCGGCATGGGCGTTTATGTCCCTTGCGGCGTCGCAGCCAACGACCGAGAATAGCCCCGGGCGGCGGAAAATCCCTGATGACAGGAAAGCCTAGAGCAAATCAGAAGGCGCACGGCACCAGCCAAGCCGTTGCTACCATTTACGATGTTGCGGACCGCTCGGGCGTTTCGAAGACCACGGTTTCGCGCGTCCTCAACGGCGGGAGCAATGTTCGCCCGGAGACCCGCGACCTCGTTCTCAAGGCCGTCAAGGAACTGCAATTCCTGCCTAATAAGGCCGCCCGCAGTTTGGCCAGCCAGGCCGAGGCGCGCATCGGATTGATCTATAACAACCCCTCCGTCGCCTATTTCAGCGAATTTCTGATCGGCGCGCTCGACGGCAGCGGCCGCAACGGTGCCCAGCTCGTGGTCGACAAATGCGAGATCGGCAATCCCGAAGCCGCGTATGAGGCGGTGCGCAAATTGATCAAGGGCGGCCTCAACGGAATGGTTCTGACCGCGCCCCTCGCTGAATCCGCGGAACTGATCGAGGATCTGACAAAGGCAAGAATCTCCATCGTCGCGGTCGCCACCGGATATTTTCGCGGCAACGTCACCTGCGTGGGGATCGACGACTTCAAGGCCGCGTATGAAATGGCCAATTACCTTATGGGTCTCGGCCATAGGCGCATCGGATTCATCAAAGGGCATCCCAGCCATACGTCCAGCAAGCAACGCGAGTTGGGGTTCCAGGCGGCGCTGCGCGACGCCGCCGGCAAGGTCGAGGCGCCGGTCATCGAGCCCGGCCTCTACAGCTATCGCTCGGGATTGGAAGCGGGTGAAAAACTGTTGTCCAGCCGCGTTCTCCCGACTGCGATCTTTGCCAGCAACGATGACATGGCTTCGGGGGTCATGGCGGTGGCGCACCGCAAGGGTCTGGACGTGCCGCGTGACCTGTCGGTCGTCGGGTTTGACGACACGATCGCCGGCGCCGTCTGGCCGATGCTGACGACGGTCCGCCAACCGATCTCGGAGATTGCCGCCACGGCAATCGACGTCATCGTGGGCAATATCCGCGATCTCAAAGCGGGCACAAAGACAGGTCCGCGGAGCTATCTCGTCGCGCATACGCTCATCAAACGCGAGTCCGCGGCTCCGCCGCGGCGTTGATATGCACCTGCCGTCACCGGCATCGTCCGTGTTTCTTGGCCATCAATGGGTTTAGGTGCGGCGTCGCAGGGCAGTCGCCAAACGCGGGGGCCTGGCGTCGCATTGTCGCACAGGACAGTGTTGATAGGCCTGTTTGGGGATTGCTGCGGCCGCGAACGCAGCCCGTCGGCGCGTCAGCATTCTTCTAATTCGAGCAATCCCGGCGCGGATTTTTCCGGTTACCGACGTCCGATATTGCGGCGCAATTGCGGGAGCGGACGAGTTATTTGCGGCACTAAACACCGATGCGATACACCGTTGCGGATTAGTCACCCTTTAAAACAACTTTGACTTCGCTGCGGCGCATCAGCGGCCATTTTGCTTGACCAAATGCGTTCTCGAGGCTAAGAATGGGAGCGCTACCAATCACAGGGGATTTAATGGTAGCGCTACCAGTCGCAGGGGTTCCAGGTAAGAAACAGCCGTTCGGCTCCGACACTCAGTCAGGCGAGTCGCGTATGCGCTCAGTCAACGCGGGGCGGGCACATCAGGAGGGAGATAAGCATGCATCCGATTATGGGCGGTAATGGACATCGCACGCGCGCGTTGCTCATGAGTACAACGTTGTTTGCGGGGATCGCGGCATTCGCCGCGCCTACGGCGGCTCTCGCGCAAGGCTCAGATCAATCGATGGAAACCGTCACGGTGACGGGCTACCGGGCGAGCCTTGAAGATTCGACCAATGCCAAGCACGCCGCCATCGGCTTCACGGACTCGGTCTTCGCCGAAGACATCGGCAAGTTCCCCGACACCAACATCGCAGAAGCCTTGAACCGCATCCCCGGCATCACGCTGACGCGCGATATCACCGGTGAAGGCGTCGACATCTCGATCCGCGGTCTTGGCACGAACTTCACCAAGTTGACGCTGAACAACGCGCCGATCGCCATTGCCACAACCGGTGCGACCGACTCCGCCAACAACAATCGCGAAGTCGACCTCAACATGTTCCCCAGCGAACTGTTCACCCAGTTGCAGGTGGACAAGTCGCCCCGCGCCCAATTGCTTGAAGGCGGCGCTGCCGGTAATGTGAACATGCGCACTCGGCGGCCATTCGACGACGAAGGCATGCACCTCACCTATACCGCGCAAGGCATCCAGAACTCGATCTCCAATGGCCTGGGCGGCAACGGTGCGCTGGTCTTCAGCGATACCGGCCACACCAGCCTCGGCGATATAGGCATCCTGCTCGGGGTCGTCGGCAAGTCGGCGTACAACTACACCAAGGGCTGGGAAGACGGTAACGCCGGCTGGAATACTCCTTCCATCAAAGCGGCGCAGTGCGATACCGCGACCGGTTGCGACATCACCGGCTCTACGGTGACGATCGGCGGCGACGCTATGACGATCCCCGCGACCGTTCCTAACAACGTTTCCGTTCCAGGGTATCCGTCGGGCACGACCATTAACTCCACAGTGCTGAAGGCGCTCAACCCCGGCATGACCATGACACAGCTCAGCAACATGCTGTTGCCGCGTCTGGCCCGCAACATGTACGAGCGCGGTACCCGCGATCGCTACAATGGCGTTGCCAGCCTCGAATGGCGGCCGAGCGACAATTTGCACTTCTATGTCGACATGATGGGCGGCCACTCGTACAACGACCTCGACCGCAACGATCTCGACCTCGGCGTGCGTGCCGGCAATGGGGCCACGCCGATGATCCCGATCGGCGCGTCGACGGACAGCAATAACGTCGTCAAGAAAGTTACCTTAGACAACGCCACCTGGGGTCTGGAAGCTCGCCATTATGTGGAAAACGGCGATTTCTTCAGCATCAATCCCGGCATGACGTGGCAGGTGACGGATCTGCTGGAAGTGGATCTCCAAGCCAACGTCAGCCGCAGCCACTTCTTCCGCAGCTCACCGACGGTGATGTTCGCCACCTGCAGCAGCGACCACACCAATTCCAGTTACGGCTCCACCACCGGCTATTGCAATGCGCCCGCCGGAGGCGTGACCGCGACGATCGACAATACCAGTGGCCCTTATCCGATTGTCACGTCGAACTTAAATTGGAACGATCCTGCCAACTACCAATGGGGTGGAGGAGGCTCAGGCCAGGGCCGCCTGAACCTGCAGTCCGAAAAGCGCTACACCAGCACTTACGGCGCGCATCTCGACGTGAAATACGGCGGCGATCAGTTTGCGGTGAGAGCGGGCGCCTCCTACGACGACATCTTCCGCGGCATCGCGGCGATCGACGCGTCCAAACAATGGTCGGTCGCGGCTTGCGGCAACTATACCGCCAACACCTGCAATGGCGGTGCTAATTCCTTGGTGCCACAATCGGCGGTGGCGAGCTATCTGTCACCCGGCCCCAACGGCTTTGTGCAGGTGAACTACGACAAGTTCGATACGGACTCGAACTTCTACAACCTCCAAAATACCGCATGGTCGACGGTCAACATGCGCTGCAAAGGCACGACGAGCGTGTGGTACTCGACGTCGGCGAACACCGGCGGCACCTCGGGTTGCTACGAAGAACGGTATCTCGCTCTTTACGCCCAGGTGGACGGCAAATTTGCGATCGGCGACCGCGATCTGGACTACGATGTCGGCGTGCGCTGGGTTGAAACCCATCAGGACATCGAGTCGCCGAGCCTCGCGTATGCCCACACCACCGACACATACGACGGCGTAGGTCTCGGTACCATCAATTACTATAACTTCGGAGCCGCCAAGCATACCTACGGAGCGTTTCTGCCGTCGGCGACCCTGGTCTATCACTTCGCCGATGACATCCTCGTGAGGGGGTCGGTCTCCCGCACGATGACGCGGCCGAACGTCACCCTGATGAATTCGGTGGTCAGCTTCAGCGATCCGCAGGCCGCATCGATCAGTTTGGGCAACCCGGGTCTGAAGCCGTACTTCTCGAATAACATCGACCTCGGCTTAGAATACTACACCGGCGGTGAAGGTTATCTCAGCGTGGCAGCGTTCCGGAAGGGCCTGAGCGGCTTCTATAGTTCAACCCTCACGACCGTGAACTTCGGTTATCTGGCGCAATTTGGCATCACCTGGGACAGCCTGGGCGGCCAGCAGCAGACCAACCTCACGCAGCGCACGGGCTGCAACAGCCAAGCGACTTGCGCGACCGCCGCCTCCATCCAGGTTACCCAGAATGTCAACTCTCCGGGTATGGAAACCATCGACGGTCTGGAATTCGGCTACGTTCAGCCTCTCGACTTCCTGCTGGAGCAGCACGGCCTCAAGGGACTGGGTTTGACGGGCAACCTGACCATCGTCGACCAGTCGTCGAGTGGTTCGGCGGCGACTCATGCCACCGGCGTTGCTCCGTACACCTACAATCTGACGGGCTACTACGACAACAACGGCATCATGGCGCGTATGTCCTACGTCTTCACGGCGCGCACTTATGCCTCGGGCTCGAACAATCAGGGCGTCTGTCTGCCGAGTGTGTCCTCGGCGTCGGGTGACGGCTGCCCGCAGGGCGCCTATATGTTCAGTGCGCCATACGGTCAGGCCGACTTCTCATCCAGCCTGAAGCTGTCCCGCTTGGTCGGCGAAGTGCCGAGCGATCCGGAGCTGACATTCAGCGTCCAGAACGTCTTCAATGCCAAGCTGCGCAGCTACATCCAGAACGTGAACGAGGCGCATAGCTACTACATTAGCGGCCAGACCTTCATGTTCGGCGTGCACGGATCGTTCTAATGTGTTGATTGCCAAAAGGGGGTTCTCCCCATCGTAACTGCTGGCGGCACCCGGAAACTGGTGCCGCCATTTTCTTCGACAGCCGAGATCTCTCTGGCGCGCTATATGTCACGCTCTCCCGAGAGAGACGGCTTCAGACCTCTTCTGACGACGCGACTTTTACTTGCCTAACGAGCCGCACACAAAGATCGTGCGCCACTTGTGTTTTTGCTGTTAGACTTGAATCGGCAGCTTTTAGACGGTAATGAGCGCATTACCAGACAAATTTGCCGCCGACAGACCACGTTTGACCGCGCGGCGTCTGCGCGACGTCAATCCCGGCGTCGCAGTGCCGCGCTACGACCGCGCCAAAACGCAGGTCGGTATTGTCCATTTCGGCCCCGGCGCTTTCCATCACGGCCATCAGGCTTGGTACTTGGATGCGCTCTTGGAGCGCGATCCGCGCTGGGCCATCTGCGATGCGGAGTTGCGCCCACCGGGCTTGGCGCACGCGCTGCGGGCTCAAGATTGTCTCTATGTCGTCGCCGAACTGGACGCGCAGCTGCACTATCGCGTGATCGGCTCGCTCAAGGAGATCCTGCTCGCTTCGGATGATGCGGCGGTGATTTTCGCCCGGCTGACCGATCCCCGGATCACTCTGGTGACGCTCACCGTGACCGAAAAGGGCTACTGCCTGGACGGCGGCGGGGCGCTGGACTTTCGCCACCCCGACATCGCCCACGATCTCGCCGATCCCACCCGACCGGTCAGCGCCGTGGGCTGGGTGACGGAGGGATTGGCGCGGCGCAAAGCCAAGGGGCTCGCCCCCTTCGTCGCGCTTAGTTGCGATAACATGGTGGCCAACGGCGAGAGGCTGCACGGCGCGGTTTTGAGCTTTGCCGAGGCCCGCGGCGACAAGGATCTGGCGGCCTGGATCGCGGGCGAGGTGCGCTTTCCCTGCACGATGGTGGACAGCATCACGCCGGCCTGCGACGAGGCGCTTAAAGAAAAGGTGGCCGGAGCGGTCGGCCTGTACGACGAGGCGCCCGTCCAGCGGGAAAGCTTCCTGCAATGGGTGATAGAGGACATTCTGGGCCCCGATGCCCCCGATTTTTCCAGCGTGGGCGCCAGCCTCACGGGCGATGTGAAGGCCTACGAGCTCGCGAAGCTGCGTCTGCTGAACGGCGCTCATTCGACGCTCGCCTATGTCGGGCTTTTGCTGGGCTACGCCTCGATCGGCGAAGCCATGGGAGACAGCCGCCTGGCGGGCTTCGTCGAGACGATGATGCGCCAGGACATTGCGGTTTCGCTGCGCAAGACTCGCGGCCTCGACTTCGATGCCTACATTTCGGACATATTGAAGCGCTTCCGCAATCCGGCCCTCACGCACACGCTGTATCAGATCGCCTCCGACGGATCGCAGAAGC